>Ga0209373_10003051_pt1 | contig 15954 bp, 11 predicted proteins | sample Higcelweek5metaG_FD_187173 | JGI IMG/M metagenome (GOLD analysis project Ga0209373, IMG submission 187173) | Freshwater pond sediment microbial communities from the University of Edinburgh, under environmental carbon perturbations - High... | ecosystem: Environmental > Aquatic > Freshwater >... | reverse complement strand
TATTCAACTTTAAAACCCAACAAATCCACATAAAAGTCGGTACTTTTTTCAATATTTGTAACGCTTAATTCAGGAATCAAATTATTGTATTTTATCGGCATTTTTTCCGTATTGTAAGTTTAAATTTTTTATTCTTGACAGTTATATATTCTAAATGTTTTTACCTTTTATTTTTCCATTTCTGGCTGGGGCTTTTAATTTCCCCTTCCGCGACACAGGCAATTGCAACGGGTCCGCAAATGTTGAAGTTCCCTGAAGACTTTACGGAAGGCATTTTGGCTTGCCGCTGTTACCAGCAGTTTTTGCTTCAAAATGGCAAGTTTTCATCATCTTTTTTCGATTTATCAGTATAATCATAATAGTTATTTTTAACGGTTTCCATTATCATGGATAGAATAACTTCCGGCAAATCAAGTAAATGCTTACTTATTTCTTCTTTTATTTTAAATTCTTTGGGATTGTTAGAACCTGTAACTGCCGATACTTCTGTAAATCCCCTCAACTCAAATCTCTTTAGTGTTGACGTGTAATTACTTGATAGTTTGTTATTAAGTTCATTAATTAATTCCCATTCCTTAATGTTCTCCATCTCATTATGTTCTTGCCAACCAGTCATTAATTTAAATCTCCCAGTCTCGATTATGTAATGGATTAAAATAAGTTCGTCATCTTTCAACTTTCCCGAATTGATCAAGTGTATAAATTTTGAAAATAAATCCGATTCGTTTGTGGAAGTTGCTATTGGAGGTTGTGTTTTAATTTTTTCTTTCTCGATGATTGACTTTTCATGAATTTTGGTCACTTCTCTTGCTATTGGCTTAACTATTTCACCTCTATAGTTTCCAACTTCAGCTATAAATTTTTTAACGCTTTGTGAAATGATGATGTGACTTTTTGTAATTTCAAAGTCTTCAGAAATCAGTTGTAAAAATGAAATAATTCTCTCTTCATCTGTTAAATAACACCCTATTTCCCTCGGGTCTAGTGCGCCACTTTGGAATTCTTTACTTGACAAATTAAAGTTTGGAGTGAAAAGTGCAGCGTGTTTATTCTCTATAATCCAAGCGGCACCCATTTCATTCAGGCAAGCAATACTTTGGTAGTATTCTTCTGATAAAAGGTATATTACAAATGGTTTTTCGGTTATCTGAGATTTTAACCAGTTGAATATGTTTTGGCCAACAGGAATTCCGTATGCTGTATTACTCGTAAATATTATTTCATTCTCTTTAATACCAATATTTCTTAATAAGCCAACTAAATTTTCACCGTAAAATTTGTTTCTGGAAGAATGCGAGATGAAGATTTTCATTAATTCGTTGTCTTTCTTAAAATTGCTGGTAACGGGCCCGGCCAAATATGTTGTTTTTGAAGCGCTTTGGCTGAACAAATGACATATTGGCCGTGTTATGCATAGTGTTTACCAGGGCATTTTTTTCTTCTTGGACCGCTCTTTTTTTTAATTATTTATTTTTGATATTGTAAATTATTTTGTTTTTACATAAGGAATCATTTTTTACTGGTATTTTTTCAAATAAATTATAAACAAGGTATTTAAAATCATTAATTTTTCCTATTGATATATAATTATTTCCCATATTCTGAATGGAATCATTATTATTTGCAGGCTTTAAATAATATTTATTCTTATTGTAAACATTAATTTCAAAAAACCAATCTTTTTCACAACAGCCAGTATTAATAATTATTGAAGAATCATTTATCCAGCCAACAAGTTGAGTTAACCCTAGCAAATGGCCATAATAATAATTAGTGTCATCATTCGTCCTAACCATAATTGTAATAGAATCTTTTAAAATTTCTACATCTCTGTTTTGATTTTCTTTTGGTAACAGACTATTAGAAATTATAACTAAAAAAATCAATATTTTATTTATCATGGTTTTTACTTGTCATTTTTTAGCGGGCCTTCTTAATGCCCTGGTAAACATTGTGCATAACGGTTCCAATCCCGGCTAAAAGTTCACGTTTTTGAACTTAAAGGTTACAGCTAAAAATACATACTGACAAAATCATATTTCAAATTTGATCCGATAAATATAAACACCCGTTATAATTATGCATACAATAATTTACAATTTTAAAAATATCAAAGAAAAACTATCATTTTCAAATTGATTTAACATCAAATAAAACCAGTCAGATATACATTTAATAAATCATGATTTTAGGTTTTTGATTTTGTTTTTCCCTATGCCGCCCCGCTCACTTAGCCGGCATACTTCATTGTCTTGAACTGTGATTGAAATGATTTTAATGATTGACATGAATATAAAACGTTGATCTGTCACCTTACTTGGCACATTCAATTGTCTGAACCATGATTTACAAGATTATATGATTGACATGATTCAAATGTCGAATTTTTCTATTTTCTTCCGCCCACTCAGTTGGTATTTTATCATTTGTAATTAACGCACGTAGGGGCAATTCATGAATTGCCCCCTGCGTTTATGTTACAAACAGGCACGGGCAAGACAATTTTTACAGATGATAAAAGGTCCAGTGAAGAGGAAAAACAAGGTAAGAATAGGGGCTGATGGTGGTTGAGATGGAGCGGTAGTTTATTGCGGTTGATTTTTTAAGAATGTTCAGGATTTATTTTGTTGAATTACGATTGTTACTTTATTAATTCCGTGTTTCTTTTTTAGTAACTTTAGTTTTTTTGATTTTCCTGGCATTTCTAATTTTGATCAGTTTTTCCACATCAGCTAAATCTTGTAAACGTCCAGTGGCCTTTTTACTTTCTATTAAGTCATCAAAGGAAATTACTCTGATACTTATATTGTCAATAGTTATTATTTCTGCTCTTTTTAAACATTTTGCAGTATCAATGCCGATGGCATGCGATAAAACATCTATCTGGATAGGATGCCTACCCATTCTATATACATTTCCAGGAATTTTAAAATGATCTTCATTTACTGGTGGTGATCCAAATTCATACAATGCTTTTTGCAATTTTTTTATATTTCTTGAACTGTTTTCAACCAGAAAATCCATATCTTTTGTCGTCCTTGGGTTTCCATGAAGTCCAACAGCCCAACCACCTATTAAAATGTATTCAACCTTATTTGAGTTTAACAATTCTATAAAATCTCGGAAGTCTTCCGGTAGTGGCTTTTGTGCCATATTGGGCCTCTCTTAAAAATGTAATCAGTTGTGATTTTTCTTCATAGGGCATTCTGGCCATATCTAATATGTCTTGTTGTTCATGCTTTGCAAATGTAGTTAAAACAGCTTTTTTCCTGTCCATTTTCTCAGGAATATTATTTGGTTTTGAATTTATTATCATGACTTTCTGCCTTTTGTGTTAGCGCGGGATTTGTCTTCGGGCTGAGTACTGTAAATAATTTCAATTCCGGCTAAAAATTCATGTTTTATAACTTAAAGGTTACAGCTTAAAATACATACTGACAAAATCATATTTCAAATTTGATCCGATAAATATAAACATCCGTTATAATTATGCATAGGATAATTTACAATTTTAAAAATTTCAAAAAAAAATTATCACTTTCAAATTGATTTTAACATCAGATAAAATCAGTCAGATATACATTTAATAAATCATGGTTTTAGGTTTTGAATGTTATTTTTCCCTGCCGCCCCGCTCACTTAGCCGGCATACTTCATTGTCTTGAACTGTGATTGAAATGATCTTAATGATTGACATGAATATAAAACGTTGATCTGTCACCTTACTTGGCACATTCAATTGTCTGAACCATGATTTACATGATTACATGATTATCATGATTCAAATGCCGCATTCTTCGCTTATTCTTTTTTTTTCTTCCGCCCACTCAGCCGGCACATTTACAATAAGAAAAGACATAAGCCAAAAACTGTCTGAGCGAAGGCTCTGCGGAGCGAGTTTTTTTGGCGGTCTTTTCTTATTGTAAATGGGTTTTCTGGCGGCGTTCGGGCCGGCATTTTTTGCCCACTTTTTGTTGCCTGGACAAAAAGGTGGGTCAGGGTTTGGGAGTGAAGCTCCCAAGACAGTGCTGCGAATCGCGACTATCGTTTGTCTGATTGTAAACTATTTCTAAATGAATTATTCTCCGGTACGAAAATCGAATGAAAAATTTACAACAACTGTCAACAAAGAAAGAAGCTCTATTGCAGAGTGCAGCACCGCTCCCCCCTTCAGATCCGGCATTTTATCATCAATCATTAACGCGAGGGCAATTCATGAATTGCCCCTACGTTAATAACTGATACAAACAGGCACTGGTAATTTTTACAGATGATAAGCGGGGCGAAACCAGGATAGTATATGGCTAAGATTAATCTTTTTTCTGTTTGACAATAGTAAACATCGTATTGATAAATCTTTCAACATCTTCAAACCAGGGTTTTACGTCTATTTCTTCAAAAACGAAAAAAGGCCCGTAATCGCTTTCCTGTCTTCGATCAAAAAGGTCATTGTATATTGCAGAAATTTCTTTTGAGACGATTCCGGTTCTTGCAAAATGATTGTTAAAAAGTGAGCGTACTCCGGAATGTTTTGATGATGAAAATCCTTCTTTCTGAAGTATTGCTGATGCGGCATAGAAGCACGAATAATAAAGCCGGCTCACAGTAGTATTCCAATGATTGGAAGCGGCAAGAATTTTTGCTTCGTTAAAAGCTTCTTGAGATCGGGATATGAAATGTAGCACTAAATCGCCGGGATTTTCCTTCATAATAGGATTCCTTCACGCTCAACGGATCTATGCAGGGGTACAATCCTGTAATTTGGGTCATTCCATAGCTGACGGCTTTTTATTATAGTGCTGATTACTTCCCCTGTTTCCCATTCGATTTCGTAAAGGGAATGACGAATCTTGTCCGCGCGAAGCGTAGTAACTTCTCCATCTACAAGAACTAAGAAATCCCAATCAGAAAATTCAGTGAAATCATTCCTTGCACGAGAACCAAATAAAAACACCTCTGCGGAAGGTTCAATATTTAAAACGAGTTCTTTAACCTTTAATAAAAGAGGGTTATTCATTTGTATTTCCTCAAATTCTATGCTATATGAACAGGTATTTCATTAAAGATACTATCATATGTCGATCTAATATCAATTTTAACATAGTGGATAATTTTTTTGAAATCATTTAACCAGAGATCTGTAAAAAAATGAAAATATTTTACAAAGGTTTTAATCTTTTTAGTTTCAACTGACCATCGGAATGGGAAGTTTACTGCCGATTTTGATTTAGTTGTCTTTAAAATAATTTGCTGCGGCTATTAAGTTATCCATTTTCTTTGTCAGCATTGCCGGTTTTTCTGCCTACTAGCCCACTTAGCTGGCATACTTCATTGTCTTGAACTGTGATTGAAATGATTTTAATGATTGACATGAATATAAAACGTTGATCTGTCACTTTACTTGGCACATTCAATTGTCTGAACCATGATTTACAAGATTACATGATTGACATGATTCAAATGCAGCATTCTCCGCTTATTCTTATCTTCATTCTTCTTTCGCCCACTTAGCCGGCACATTTACAATAAGAAAAGACATAAGCCAAAAACTGTTTGAGCGCAGGCTCTGCGGAGCGAGTTTTTTCGGCGGTCTTTTCTTATTGTAAATGGGTTTTCTGCCGGCGTTCGGGCAGGCATTTTTTGCCCACTTTTTTTGGTACAATAGAAATCTAATATTCAAATCCAGATTTATCTGGTGTTGCCTGGACAAAAAGTGGGTCGGGGTCTGGGGTGAAGCGCCCAGAACAGTGCTGCAAATCGCGATTATCGTTTATCTTATTGTAAACTATTTCACAATGAATTATTCTCCGGTACGAAAAGCGAATAAAAAACTTACAACAACTGTCAACAAATAAAGAAACTCTATTACAGTATGCAGCAGCGCTCCCACCCTTCAGATCCGGCATTTTATCATCAATCATTAACGCGGGGGCAATTCATGAATTGCCCCTACGTTAATATTACAAACAGGCAAGGGCAAAGACAATTGTTTTACGTGATGTATTGTTCTTACTAATGACATGTAATAGATGTATTATTGTATGACAATCTGATTCCTATGCCCTGAAAGGGCTGCATATATTAGCTCGGGGCAACGCCCCGGGACAGATATTGCGATTTGTTAAAATACATTTGATGCGGAATATAGTTTGTCATTGCAGGGCAGGGGAAAAATGACATACAATTTACAGTGAATAATCTGTATCTTTATATTTCAGAAACGGAAGTTTGATATCTCTTGAGATAAACAGTCCGGCCTGTAAACCGTGCAGTGTAAGCCAGAGCGGTTCTTTGCGGTTGTAAGGTCCGGAATTATGTCCATCGGCATCTGTGATGCGTGTGCGGGTCATGAGTGACCGAAGGAGCGGCTCCTGAACCTCAAGGCGTATATTGTATTTGTTTTTTATATAGTTGAGCATGAGGACAGTGCTGAAAAGAATTTCTCTGTTGTAATTCTCACGCCGGTTAACTACTGTAAAATTATTACTGCTGCCGCTATTTGAATTTGTGCCGTAATAATTGTTTTTAAAGTCAAATTTTACATTTCCAAACAGCATCAGCCCGAATCCAAGTCTGCCGTACTTGTTGTCAAAGAGGGGAAACATTGCGCTCAGATCAAGACCGGCATCAAACAGATTGACATTAGCATAGGAATAGTTTTCCCACGTAGTATCAGTGAGGCTTTGCACCTGCGTGTCCCAGTATGTCTTTACTCTTCCGCCGTCAATCCAGCGCATATAGGTGTTGTTGACACGATTATAACCGTATTCGAATATAAGGCCGATATCAATGTAATGGAGAAATTGCCCGAGTTTGATATTAAGATTGGGGTCTGCTTCAATTGTAAACCCTCTGCATAGTTCCTTTGAATCGGACTCTACATCAAGATTGGCCGAAAGTGCATTTCTTGCTACATTGCCGTTATAACCAACCTTGACAAATGTGTGCAGGCCGAACATGTCGCCTGTGAGCCAGTGTATGTTGCCGTAGAGATCAATATGTCCCTGATGAATTTTTCTGGTCCAGTCGTTTTTGACATAATCACCGATAAAATTTCTGTCAATAATTGAATCACCTGTCGTTCTTGTTGTATCGCGCTTCCATGAATAATTGTCCTGCCTGCCGAATTTGTAATACAGGGACAGACCTAATTTGATTTTGTCAAGCGTTGCGGCCGCGACAAGGTCAAGCGCATACAGTGGGCCCACAGAATAACTGTTTTGGAGCCAGGCATCACCCTCTGTTCCGCGGATACCGAAAATGTGGTTGCATCCCACGGTTGACCATCCCCAGAGAGTACGATCTGTTGATACCTCCGAGCTGTCTTTTGTGAAAGTAAAGTCACTTTTAAGTGCAAGTGTATGTTCCATGCCAAAGCTCAGTTTCAAACCTACAGGAATATTGCGGAAAGGAAATCCGAAAACCCCCTTGAGTAGATAACTGTTAAGTGTGTGCCTAAGAGAGTAATCAAAAGGAATATAGGTATCGGTTGTATCATTGGTAAAATTGCCTTCAGCCCTGTCACGAAGAGCATTCAGAGTATAGTCGAAATCAATCTTGGCTGTAAAGAGATCATGAGGCCTGTATGAATAGGCGAATTGTTTTATTAAAGTACGCAGTTTCGCGCTTTCCTTGAAATAAGCGGGCGGCTTTGACGTTTCAGATCCGGTTATGGTATAAACTGCGCGTGGCGGTTTATTATTTGGTTCGTCAATATCACCCCACCAGGGAGATTTACAATAGATAGGATAGAATGAAAGCGCATTGGAGTTCTGAGCCCTGAGATCCTGCGGGAACAGATCGGTTGAGAAATATGGGTTCGAACCATAGTCTGACACGCGGGTCTGAGCCGATGCAGCAAATAATACTGAGCTAAACAATAAAGATGCGATTATGTGTGCTGTTGTTTTCATAATGCTGCCTTTACATGAGCAAAAGATATCTATTGCATCTTCCGGTTTGAACGCAAATTTCTGATATTGTCAAATCCTGTTGTCACAAAAAGCCCGAGTTTGACACCTGATTGCGAGACCCACATGTTTTCATTGCGTTTCTCATAAAGTATAGTTTTACCGCCTGCGTCTGTAACACGCGTGCGGGGGGTAAGCGAATAAACCATCGGTTCAGCTACGTCAAGGCGGTAAATGAAGCCGTTTCTGCGGTAGATGAAATTTATTACAGAATTCAGCCATGTTTCATGATCATAATTTTTTCGGATATTATCCGTGACAAAATCAATATCTGATCCGGATATTCTGTTAGTTCCATAATATTTATTTGTCCATTTGAACCGTGTCCAGATCATTGCCATGACTCCGATTGAAAGGCTTTGATTTTTGTTGCCGTAAACTGGAAAAACTGGATTTATGTCAAGAGCTATCTCAAAAAAGTTCTGATTCCAGTAGGAGCAGTTTTCCCACCAGTATTCATTTCCGATGTTGACACTGGAATTGACATGAGATTCTTTCTGTCCTCCTGCAACCCAGTAAGGGTAGTCATGATTGAAATGAATAAACGAGTAATTGATAAGAATCGCGGCATCAATAAAGGTCTGCCTTGTGCGCCAGGGATACAGACTTATATTGGGATTTATCTGCAGGACAAAATTCCTGGATTCGCGTACATGCCCGCTCTCAACATCGCTGTTGTCAACTGCGTGTTGTGTTGTGTCAAGTGAGGTGTAACGGGCAAGGACCAGTGTCGCAAAGCGGTATTTTTCACCTTCAGACCAGATATAGTTTCCATAAAGGCGATAGGTTTTATTTCGTACTTTATTGGCCTCATTCTGGACATAATCCCTGGCGGTTTCATCATAGTTGTAAGTTTCAAGATTCCCGAAATTATACCTGAAGCGTCCGCCAAGAGCCAGTTTTGGAAAAGTCGCGCCGGCCTGCAGATCAAATTCAAACAGTGGCCCAAGTGAGTACTGGTTCTGTTCCTGCGCATGCGCAAGTTCAGGAAGAATCGCAGATCCATCACTTGCCGACCATCCCCAGTACAGACGGTTTGGATCAATATTACCCGATGTTTTCAATTTTGGCTCAGTAGTTCCGATACCACCCAGTCCAAGTTTAATTCCAACAGGAATATTTCTTACAGTTTTAGCGAAAATCGAATTCAGGTAGACTTCGTGAAAGGAATTTTTTTCCTTATAGGAAAATTGACTGCCGCCTGCATTTCCGGAAGCATCGGAATGCATTGACCATGCTGAGTAGCGAAGGTCAAAACGGGTTTTAACTGATTTTTTTAACGTGTAGCCGAATCCAAGATTATTCTGAATTGCATTGATTGATGATTTGTGTTCGAATGAGTTCCCGTCCTCATCAACAATATGTTCACCGGTTGCCAGATAGGTATTATTAGGCCTGTTTGCTGATTCATTGACCGGTTTATTCGGAGGATCATCAACGTCGCTCCACCAGGGCTTATTTTCGTAGGTTAAATAGTAAAACAGGTAATCATTCTGAAATTTCAGCAGATCCTGGGGAAATGCAAGCAGTGTAAGGCTTGGATTTGAGCCGACAAGAAATACTCTTCCCTGGGTTTGTGCTGCCAGCATAAGGAAAAAGAATAGAAAATATACTGAATGTCTGATTTGCATAAAGATTTTTAGTTTCATATTGAATGATTTTACCACTAAATCCGGACAATTCAATAAACATTAACAGTTTTTATTAAAATAACAATAAGCGCAGCATTTTGTAAACCGGAAAAAGAAATTTAATTGTGGTGATAAGAATAAGAATGTAAAGGTGATCCTGAGGCAGACCATAAATATACAAAAGGGCAGAAATATTCTGCCCTGTCAATATGTTTACAAACAGTACGATATGTGCTGTTTATCGCCCGATCATTATCTGGCGGTTCACTGTGCCGCCGGGTGTTGTCAGGCGCACAATGTACATGCCGGATCGCACTGCTGCCGCAGGTTCAAGCTCTGCGCTGTAGTCTCCGGCAATACGGTGATCTCTGACAAGTGTGCGCACAAGACGGCCTGTCAGGTCGTAGAGGGACAAGGAAATATCACCGCTCTGGCCGACACGATAACTGATTCCTGAGTTGTCAGGAGTAATTGCATCTGCATTGAAGTTGGTGGCGCTTACTGAGCCCATTGAGCGTGGAACAACCGCATTTGGACGTTCGATAAAATAATCGAGCAGGTGGATTTCATCAAGCCAGAGTTCACCGGAAGAACCCGTTTTTGCCTGTATCTGCCACTGCAGTTTGTTGATTACCTTTGTATCAAGCTTAACCGGTTTTGTAGCCCATTTCGGCTGCTGAAATTCCGCCCAGGTAATACTGACTTCCTTCCATACTGTGCTTGGCTTGAGAAAAAAGCTGTAATTCGCACCGGCTTCAGTTACGGCCTCGGATTCGATCTTCAGTGCGCAGGTGGTATCGCCGAAGGTACCTTTGTAATAGAAGCGAATTCCGGTTGATGCACTGATGTCAAGGGCTTTACCGGTTGTAAGCATATTGAATCCGATTCCTACAAAGGGATCGCCGCTGAAACTGCCTTTGTCAAGTTTGTAGCTGATTTTGGCAGCAAAATCGGAATTATATCCGCCTTCGGTCATTTCGAATGCTGTTTTGCCTGTAAGCGGAGTGACAGTTGATTTGCCATTGCTTGTCGAATCGTTAAATGTGAACCAGGCTGTTTTAAGAAATGTACGTGCATTGCCGTCTTCGCAGTCGTCAACAAGGTCCTGCGCGGCGTTGTCTTTAAAGGTCGCGGTAATGACCTGATCACATGACATTGTTACAGTAGCGCTTGCTGTGCTGCTTTCGTAATCTCCGCCCCATGCAACAAAGGCATATTGGGCAGTATCAGAACTTGCGGCTGTGATTGTAACCTTGTCACCTATCGAATAACTTGTTTTTTCAGGAGATATGGTGACTGTTCCGGCGCCTTCAGGAACAACTTTTATTGTGAGTGTGGCTTTTGTTTTCGGTGTTGCTTTAGTGAGGTCAGGCATGTTTCCTGATAAAAGCAGCATTGTGAGAACTTCGATACATTCGTTATAATATCTATCATCACTGATACCGAATGATCGCAGCCGTGTGTATCCGTCATCGACCCAGGCCTGATATTTGGAGTCAACCATACCGGCGACAACAAGCGGGCCAAGGAAGGTGGGAATATTATCAGTACTGCCGCCGGCACCAGTGTTGATTCCGCCGTTTGTATTGTATACCTGTCCGATTTTTCCCGGTGTATCTCCGGTGTTTGTTTTGAACCAGTCAACGATTTTGGAGCAGCAGGTTTTGGCATCCGCATGTCCGTACCACAGATATGCCCATCCAAGCCGCCATGGAGTTCTGGCTGCATCGAATCCGTAGCATCCGGGACAGTTATAGCCCGGCGGATTTCCACTTGTCCAGTTAGGCCACATACCGGTAGTCCCGTTCTGATTGCTTTTGAGGTGCGAATAGCAGCTTGATTGTATGGTACTCCAGCCGCCGCTTGGGTCAACATCCTGGAAAATCTGTGTGGCCACCATGCTCATGTATGATGGGTTGATCGGGTCCCACTGATCGCCGCCGTCAAGAAGGTTTCCTGAGACATCCTTTTGCTTAATTGCAGAAATCATAGTTTTGGCACCGGTCAGATATTTTTCATCACCCCACTGGGATGCTGCAAGCACAAGTGCAAGTGCTACGTCTATATCACCGTCAGTAGCGCTGCCGCTTTCCACAGTACTGCTGAAGCCGCTTGTTTTCCAATGCATGAGTGAGCCGCTGCTTGGAAACTTTTTCCAGTATTCCCAGAGTTTATCGAATTTTGACTGAGTGTTATTAGTGGCATTGTCCATGTAAACCATAATCAGCATTCCGTAACCGATACCTTCACTGACAGTTTGTGCCGGGGTATCGAATTTGATCCTGGCCAGACTGCCCTGTTCTTCATAGTAACCTTTATACCAGACATCATAAGCCGTCTGCACATGCTTGTAACTGATTCCTGCGGGAAGAATACCATTTGAATAGGCAGCCTGTTGTGGGAATGGAAATTTAGCCGCTGAAAAGACGTTTGATAGTGCGATAAGCAAAAAAAGAGATAATCCGATGACTTTGCTCACGATAGTTCCTCCAGATATCTTTAAAATAAAGCTGATAAATCAGCGGGTTTGTTAATTCAATTTAAAAGGCAGGGGACTTGGATAAATGAAATTCTTTCTGTGATTTTACTCCCTTGCCGGACTTGTACGCAGATAAAAATAATAAACTGAAACGGGCATTATTAAAATATGTGGGAAAATATTCGTGATAGGTTCAGTTGCGATGTCTGAAAAAATCGATTTCCGGGGAAAGACGGTTTTCAGCTATAGGTTGTGCGCCGGTTAAAAAAACGGCAAAAAGACAAATGTTTACATTGTCTGAATAATGGTTTTTAGAATTGCTGTTTTACCGTACTGAAATGTACAAAGTAAAGATATGTATGGAGGTGATAAATCATAATGTTGACTTTTTATAATCTATTTCACGGTCACCACCAAAGCATCCGACCAGGGGGATAAAATTGTTGTGTCAGTGATGCATCTTGTCTGCGCCCGTATGTATGCTGTTCCTGCGGACGCCCATACGATAGTTGTCTCCCTGTCAGGCGGATAAATCCAGTTTGTTGTATCAGGGGATATGGGATTCTGATATGATACGGCATATCTGATTGAAACAGTGTGCCCGAGGCTGCATTCTGAGATATTGCGTGAAATATATGAACCGATGTTTGATACGTTTACAAAGGTGTTTCCCTGCGGGACCGGGGGTTTGCCGGCTGTATGGTTTATATAAACAGTTATTGACAATGTATCGGAATATTCTGATTGTAAATCAGGCAGCAGACGCGATCTGGCCTGGCTTTGAATGAGATAAATCCCCTCTTTGTCTACTAACAGGTCGATTGAAGGGACTGAATACCAGGCTGTAAAGTATATTGAATCTGTTGCAGTATTGATAAGTCGCAGCCGATATTCAACGATGTCGTTCTTAACAGGTGATATGACCGATGAGAAGCTGAAATTGTAGCTTGCAGCCATTGCGTTTTCAGGCGGGCCTTCAGGACGGGATGGTTTTGGAATGGAATAAAACAGATAGGGATTTTTCAGACTTGTTTTCTGTATTTCAGAAGGTGATGAAAAATCACCGAAACATGATTTCGCCTTCGTATAGTAGAACACGCTGATCAGGCTGTCGGTAACATTTGGAAATATCCGGATGGTATCATTAATGATCGAATTGAGTTTTTTTGCTGCGATCGCCACATGCATTACGAAACTGTCCTGGTCGTTTATGGAGCAATAGACAAAAACAGAATCTATCCATTCTGCGGGCAGTATTGATCCATGAACTCCGACAATCATGCAGCTGTCAACAATTGACAGTGAACACAGAGGATCGGGTGGAGTTGACGGATGTTGAAATACTGATGTTACAAACGGGGTGAAACTGCTTTTAAATCCAGTCTCGATATCTACCGATTTAATCCGAAATTTAAGGGTTCTGTTTAAAAAAGATGTTTTGTCACTTGACTCAAGGAAAAGAGTATCAATGAATCGCGGTTCATATAGAGTGCTAATTTCGCCGTCTTCAACATCGTTAAATTTTGATGGATCATTAATATGCAGACTATATTGACAGATGTGTCCGCTGACAGAATCCCATGTCACTGTGACGATACCCGAAAGTGTATCATATGCGACATTCATGTTTTTGGGAGGCAGTGGATCTGCTTTTGGATTTATATGTAAAGTTATTGCTTCAGTGGCAGTGGTTCGGTTGGGCAGAACAGTTACCTTCACTCTTTCCTGAATGTAAAAATCCTTCGATATGACGATTTCATATTCACCAGGCGGCACGTAGAATATGTTTGCCTCACCGTTTTTGTCCGTAGATCCTATTAATGATGTGCCTGAAATGAAAACTTTTATCTCCTCGAGTGTTGTGTCATCAGAGTCATAAGCGAGCCTGACTGAGCAGTGAATTGTCCCTGTTCTCTCGAGTTGTATGGTAAGGTTTGTATCGGGCAGAATATTATTCTTTACAAAACATAGAGTGTCCTTGAGACCCTGCAGGGAATAATATTTGTTGTCTGTTACTGCCTCGAAGGAGAAATAGCCAGTGGTATCGGTATAAACAGAGTCCAGTGTGTCTTTTGACTGCGGATCAATCAGGTTTACTTTTACGCCTGACACCCTGACATTCTGGTAGTTTACAGTTCCGTAAATTTTTCCTGTAGACTCTGAACTGCCGCCAATGCTGCAGTTTAAAAATAGATTTATCATACCGGTTAAAAGGACAAGGTTGAGGTTCCTCATTTAATTTCCTTTTCAGTTGATTTTGTCAACGGGAAGAGCTGAATCCCCATGGTGTAAAGGCGATCGGCAGGTAATGAATCATGGCTTACAATTTCGCTTACCTCACTGCAGAACTCCTGGATCTTTTTCTCAAGAATTTTGTATGCCTGGCCCGACATACTGATTGTCAGGTTCTTGAATATCCTGATATCCGGAGAAACCGTGTTTATTATCTGTACTGCATGTTTCATGTTCTGCTGGAGCATAAAAAAGGTGAGGGGGTTTTTCTTTACCTGGCGGATATTATGGCTGGTACGTCTGAAATTACCATTATTATCCCGCTTAATGAATTGAAGCTTTTCAAGAAGTTCAACCGCGTTATATACCTGTTCTTCAGAAAGATCAGGGTAGAATCGCTCAGCGAGTTTTTTTCGCTCCAGGGCACTGCTGTTTTTAAAATCACCATAAAACAAAAGGAGCTCCCTGATCGCTGAAATTTCCCAGCTTGAAAAGTAGGCCAGTTCATTTGGGGTAAGGAAATAATTTTCTGCGGTTTTTTCTTTTGTATGCTGTATCAATTGCTGATAATAATGATTTCGCTCAAGCTCTGTTCTGGCCTGATTATACCCTACAAGTGCGATGAAAAAATCGGTCTCATTCTGATTGAGTTTCAGGAATGCCGCAATCTTACGCGCCATGGCAATTCCCATGTTCTTTTTAACGTCAACTACCACTTCCTTGTAATAACTTGGTGATGCGCAGCCGATGCGCCGCAGTATTTCACGCATTGACAAGCTGCTGTTTTTCTTCTGCAGGTCATCAAAGGCCTCCTGAAGAAATTTCCGGTAATCTGTGAATGAGTAGATGTTCATAGTTTTACTAAAGTGTAAAATGATTACTGTTAATAACTTGTCCCTTTTCTTTAAATATAGCATCTGTTTTATGAATCAGGTATTAATATGCTGTTTTTAAAGCAGACTCCTGTACTCCAATGAGTACAACCATTATTGCAGTCAATTGACATTCTTTCTGTAGGACAGTATGTTATTGATAGTCAGGCAGTGTCCCGTCACTAAACAGGAGGATCCATAATGTTAAGAGGTCTCGGTTTTCTGGTAATAATGTTGATTGTTTTCACGTCAATATCTGCAAATTCTCTTTTAGAGGATTTTGAGGACGGAAACGCAAAGAATTCTCTTGGGCAGGAGTGGTTCTATTTTTCTGATGTCAAGGATAAAGGCAATTCAAAAATACTCAATTCCGTGCTTTTACCAGATGGAAGCTATGAGAAATTTTCCCCTGGTACACCTGGATTTTCCTCCGGATATTGCGGCAGGGTGGACTTCATTCTTGGAGATACAAGCCCCGAATTACATAACTGTACTGTAAATTTCATTGGAATAGGAACAGATATTGCAGTCCCGGGTCATACTTTTGATATGCGGAATTCGCGGGGAATCAGCTTTTATGCACGGGGCACAAGCGGGTTGACTCTCTCCTGTGAGTTTGTAACAAGCAACGTTTTACACTACAGTTATCCCCGTGTTTATGTAGAATTATCAAAAGACTGGCAATGTTATACAGTGCACTTTTCAGATTCCGGACTATCGACTGAGAATAGTTTGTATTTATACAACGAAATTGATCTGACAAAGATTCA
>Ga0209373_10003050_pt1 | contig 15962 bp, 11 predicted proteins | sample Higcelweek5metaG_FD_187173 | JGI IMG/M metagenome (GOLD analysis project Ga0209373, IMG submission 187173) | Freshwater pond sediment microbial communities from the University of Edinburgh, under environmental carbon perturbations - High... | ecosystem: Environmental > Aquatic > Freshwater >... | reverse complement strand
TCTCCTGCTGCCAGTCGAGCCACCAGAAGTCGATGCCCTGGCGCTCCAGCGGGTGGTGCAGGATCTCCATGTAGTTTTTCGCATACGTCTTGTCGGTGATGGCAAACGGCACCGGCGCCTTCGTCGCGGGGTCGATCCCCATCGCGCGCGCCATCGCCGGATAGGCGTCCTCCCACGGCTGCACGCCCGACGCCGGGTGGAGGTTCAACGTGAGCTTAAGCCCGTCGGCGCGCAGCCGCCGCAGGAACGCCTGCGGCTCGGGAAACAGGTCGCGGTTCCAGCTGTATCCGGTCCAGCCCAGCTTGTGCCCGCTGGCGTCCTTCTCGCCGTTGCGCTCCGGGAAGGTCGGGTGCCACTCCATGTCGATCACGAAGACGTCGAGCGGCACGTCGTTGGCGCGGAAGCCGCGCGCGAGCTCCAGCAGCTCCCGGTCGCTGTAAGGCCAGTACCGCGACCACCACGCGCCGAAGGCGAAACGCGGCGGCAGCGGGATCCGGCCAGCCACCTTCACATAGTCGCCGAGGGCCCGCCGGTAGTCGTGCCCGTAACCGAAGAAATACCAGTCCTGCCGCTCGCCCGCGGGCCGTGGCAGCACCCAGGGCCACGGGCTCTGTTCGCCCTGCTGGAAACGGAAGTCCGCGGAGTCGAAGAGCGGCCGCGCGGAGTCGTCGACCAGCGCCCAGCCGTCGCGCGAGACCAGCCCCGGCTCGATCGGCTCGCGGGTGAGCTCGCCGCGGGCGCCGTCGAGCGTGCGCGTGGTGCCGAGGAGGTTGCCGCTGTCTTTGTCTCCTGGATGCCAGATCACTTCGCGGCCGTTCAGCCGGAGGGCGACGCCGAGGTTCGCGGCATCGAACCGGCCGTCGCTCCCGGCGGCCGGCGCATAGCGCAGGGTGAGCGCCTCGGTCCGCACGATCGTGGTCGCGCCCTCGTGCGCGACCTCGAAACGAGGCACGGGCAGCCGCCGGTTGATGAAGGTGAACGAGGCGTGGTCCTCGAAGCGCCCGTCGGCCGCCCACTCGAGGCGGATGAGCTGCGGCGTCAGCACCGTGAACCGCGCACTGCCGCACGTCACGACGGCCGCCGGATCCGCAGCGGCCAGGTCCGCCGGCGGCTCCGGCGCCGCGGCGAGCCCGCCGGCCAGTACCAGCGCGGCGGTTACGGCGAAAAGCCGGGGCAGCGCCCGCGGTCCTTGAAGAAATGCCAGTCTGTTCATCGGGAGGTCTCTCATTGGGAAATGCCGAGGGCGCTCAGGGGCACGCGGGTGAAGCCCATGTCCTCCTTGCCGATCGAGTAGAGCACGTAGAGCCAGCCGTCGCAGACGACCGAGCTGGGATAGCCGAAGCCCAGCCCCCGCTGCCGGATTCCGGCGAACCGGTGCTGCTTCGGCGCGTTTGCTCGAACGGCGAACACGCGGTCGAAGGTGTAGCCGTCGCGGCTGAGCGCCACGGTCAACGGATCGCGCGGCAGATTCCCGTGCCCGACGTCGAACTCCGGCGCCACGGAGTTGCCGAGCAGCAGCGTCGTGCCGTCGGCCAGCACCTGGACGTCGCACCGGCTGGGGGCGTCGGGGATGTCGGTCGGGTGCGGCACGCTCCAGCCGCCCTTGCCGTCGCCGAAGCTCACATACAACCGGTGGTTGTTCTCCGGCTCGCTCTTGTTGCCCGGCATCGAGCGCTGGAGCAGCACCGGCACGCCGTCGCGCGCGCGGTAACGCACGGGCTCGATCAGCCGCGCACCATCGACGGCGTGGCGCGGCAGCCCCGCGCCCCACCAACTGGCCACGCCGCGCTCGGCATACCAGTCGCGGATGCCGGCCGCCTCGGCGGAGCCGGCCTGCCGGTCGACCGCGCCGGTCATGAACTCCGGCAGCTCGGCCCCGACCGGCAGCGGCCGCACGAGGAACACCGGACCGAGCGCGCCTTCGTTGTAGACGCGGCGGGCGATGGGATAGCGCGTGCCCTGCCAGTCCACGTAGGCGACGGCGTACAGCGCGCCCTTCCACGTCACCCAGCGGTCGGGAATGAGATAAAGCCCGCTGCGGTCGAGCGGACCGATCGGCCCCGGAGGCGGGAACACGGCAGCGGGAGTGCTCCACGTCTGCCCGCCGTCGGCGGAGACGGCCATGAGCGCGCGCTGGCCCGGCCCGTATTCGCCGAACCAGTGGTTGCCCCACATCGCGAAAAACCGGCCCTCATGGCGGACCAGCGCGGCGAAATGGTTGTAGGCTCCCTCGCTGCGCTTCGCCGGCGCCCATACGACGAAATGCTCCGCCCCGGCGACCGTGGAAAATCCCGCCCCCGGCGCCTTGCGGGGCTTCGGCGCCGTCCACATCGGCACCACCGGCGTACCCGCGGCGGTGCGCTGCTCGGTGCCCACTGGGTGCTGGCCGAGCGGTAGCTCGGTCGGCGCCGCGGCGGCGGCAAGCGGGCCCAGCGCCAGGCCGAGCAGCAGGCAGCGGGCGCCGGCCGGTGGCGCACCGCGGAGGAAGGAAAGATTTCTGGGGATCATGAGTCATTCTCCGGAGGAGCCGGCACCGGCATCCGCGGCCGAGCGGTAGGCCGCGGCGCCGACCGTGTCAACGGTGCCCGGATACCCGGGACCGCCGGCGGCGACATAGCCACGGCTGGCGCCCGAGTCGTCGGGGCTCACCCAGAAGGCGTAGAGACCGCCGTTGCGCAGGTGGAAACGGAAGCGCACGACGCGGCCGCGCAGCGCCGAGAGATCGGCCCCGCCGCGCCAGGCGACGGGCTGCAGCGTGGAGTCGGCCGCCACGGGCACGCAGGCCTCGCGGGTGAACGGCGCGAGGGGCGCCCCGGCCTCGTCGAGTATCTCGACGCGCAGTTCGCCGGCGGGGGCCGCGACATTCACGAACAGCCGGGTGCCGTCGAACACGACCGGCCGCGTGGTGATCGTGCCGCCCTCCGGGCCGGCCTCCAGCGATGCGAATCCGTCGCGCCGGAGGGTCGCCGCACCGATGCTCGCGCCGCTGTACATGCTCTTCCAGCCGGAGGGCGACTCGCCGGAGTAGGCTGTATAGAGAAACAGGAGCCTGTCGCCGAGGACAAGACACACGCCGGTGGTGCCGTGCAGGTAGCCGCGGTCCCAGGCGCCCGGACGCTGCGAGGGCGCGAGAAACGCCCGCCGGTCCGGCCGGTCCCAGTGGAACCCGTCGCGGCTGAACCCGAGCTTGAGCTCGGTGAGCTTCGGAAACCGCCCCCGCTCGCACACCTCGTTGGCTGGACCGAGGTGGATGGCGAACAGGCCCAGCAGCACGCTCTCGTAGGCGACGGCGTTGAGGGCGTAAAGCTGCGGCGTATCCCGCACGGCGGGATCGGGCGCATCCAGCTCGTCGGCACCGACCCAGTACACGGAGCGGTCGTAGACGCCCGGCGCGCGGAAGTCCGCGCTCTCGGCGTAGTGGCGGGTCCGCCCGCGCGGGCCATTGCGCTTGATGCTGTGGACCCACTTTCGCCGGAACGGATTGTAGAAGAACGAGGAGTAGTCGGCCGACTTGCCGGCCACGGTGTCGGGCGACCACGCGCGGCCGTCGCCGCTGGTCAGCAGCGCATGGATACCGCCGTCGCGCTGGGTGAGGAGCTTGATCCGCTCGCGCGGGTCTGCCGCGGCGAGATCGAGCCACACGCTGTTGTCCCAGCCGGCGGTGGCAAGGCCGCGGGGCAGGAGGAGATTGCGGCCGGCGGCGTCGAGCGCGGGGCGCGTCCAATGCCGCGCGTCGCGGCTTTCGGCGTAGGCGAGCCCGCCGCGCCAGCCGGCGGTATACCACATCTTGAACCGCCGGTCGGCCGGGTCGTAGAAGACGCCGCCGTTGCCGAGGTAGACCACCGCCTCGTGCTCGCCGTCCTCGGTGGAGCGGCCGAGTTCCTCCGGCGTCTGCGCGGTGAGAATGGGGTTCTCGGTACATGGCTGCGCCTGGTGCCAGACGCGGCGCAGATCGGTCCGCTCGACGAGGAAGTCGTCGACGAACAACTGCCGGCCAACGTCGATGGGCACGACAGCCGGGTGGCTCGCGAGGTAGGGCACGGACATGGGCCGGGGCGAGCGTGGGGCCTGGTCGCGTGGCGGCCAGACATCCGGCAGGACGATGCCGTTGTAGAGCAGCTCGCCAGCGACCGAGATCGGTCCGAGAGCGATCAGGAACGCCAGCGCCATAGCGCTGCGGCAAAGTATCCGTTTAGCCAACGTGTGATTTGTCATTGCTGGTCGTGCTCGTTGCCTGCGCGGCCGCCGGCCGAGGTGCGGCTGCGGGAAGCCACCGGCAGCGATCCGGTGCTCCGGAGCGCCGCCGGGGCGGTACCCGGACCCGTTAGTACTTGATCTGATAATTGCAGAAGATGGCGCGCCCGTCGTTCCTCCGTCCGGAGGCGGACCACCATTCGTGGTCGGCCAGGTTCTTCACGCTCAGTCCGATGGTATGGTGGTACTTGGCGGTATCGAACCGGAAGTTGACGAACGCATCGTAGATGAGGGCGCTCGGGCGGATCTCCTCGATGCGGTTCGTCGGGCCATAATGGAGCCGCAGGTCGTCGGTGACGAGACCGGTGCCGGTGACCTCGGAGCCTGCCGTGCCATAGCGCGCGATATAGTCGCTCGTGTAGCGAGCCGAGAGACCCATCTTGATGTGCTTCATCCAGCCGGATTCGGCGTTGTAGGTGAGCGACACGCTTCCGGTCTTCCGCGGCGCGCGCAGCAGGACGATGCCCTCCTTGGCCGGGTCCGTCAGCGATTTGATCGTGCGCGCATCCATGTACGCGCCGGTCGTCGTGAGCGAGAACCCGTGTGAGAGATCCGCGAACACCTCGAGCTCGACGCCACGGGAACGCTCGCGGCCGGAGCCGAGGTACTGCGGCACGCCGGTGCTGAAGTCGTCCTCGTCGACGTAGAGCGGGTTGAGCTGGGGGATATCATCCCGGGTGATCTGATACGCGGACAGAGTCCAGAAGAGGTTCTGGTTCAGCAGCTCGCCCTTGAAGCCCGCCTCGTAGCCCGCCGCCGTGACGACATCCTGGAGTTTTCCCGTGCCGCGATCGCGGGTGACCTGCGGCGTGAAGGACGTACTGCGGTTGGCGAAGAACACCAGCTTCTCGTCGACCACGCGGATGTTCGTCCCGAAGCTGTAGCTCGACAGCCACTCCTCCTTCCGCCCGGAACTCTGGGTGTTGATGCGGTCGGTATAGTCGATGTGGAGCTGGTCGCGACGGTACGAGGCAAACACGAGCGCCCGTGTGCCGAGCGCCATCCGCTCGGACAGGAGGAACCCGGCGAGCGTGCGCTCGGTGCCGGTATCATCCACGAGCTTGGTGAGCTTGCTCCGATCGTAGCCGGTGAAGTCGGGATTGGCGGCGCTGAGGGTGCGCACGCTGGCGGGGAGCAGATTGCGGTCGGCGGTGGACATCTTCCAACTGGTGTCCTCGCCCTCGTATCGTGACATATCCGTGGTCAGCAGGAGCTTGTGCGCGGTCGGGCCGAGCTTGAACGAGGCGAGGAGATCCACCTGCCCCTGCAACGTCTCCGCCGTTGCGTCGTCGTGCAGGGGGTCGCGGTTGTTGAAGTTGCCGGAGGAGACGCTGTAGTTGGCCACGGAGCTGGTGGACGAAGTCGTCGTCCACCCCCAGGCCTCGTAAGGACGCTCCCACCACTGAAGATTCGCCCGGAGGCTGAAGATCCCGTTGATCCGGTGCTCGCCGCGGAGGTCGATCGTGGTGATGTCGCGGATCTGGCGGAAATCGGGGCCGAGCGGGTTGAACCCCTCGCGCTCGAGATCGTCGGCGATGCCGCCGGTGACCGACTGGCCGGACTTTCCGGACACGGGACTGACCCAGGAGGACGAATAAACCTTCGTGATGCCGGCCTGGCCGCGGTTCATCGTGCGGTTCATCCGCTCGATCTCCAGGGTGATCGTGGTGTTGTCCGTCGGCTGGTAGAGCAACGCCACGCTCCCAGCGGTCGTCCGGTTGAAGAAAAAGTCCTGCAGGCCGTCCGTGTCAGTGAAGGTTATGTCGAAGCGGGCGAAGAGCTTGCCCTTGACCAGGGGGCCGGTCAGGTGCGCCTCCTGGCGCTGGTAATTGTACGATCCGTACATCGTCTTGAAGCGCATGCTCGTCTTGCGGAACGGCCGCTGGGTGACGTAGTTCACGATGCCGCCCGGTTCTGTGAGGCCGAAGGTCGCCGCCAGCGGCCCCTTGATGACCTCGACCCGCTCCAGATTGACCGTCTCGGCGATTCCGATGCGCTGGAAGCCGTTGCGGTAGTACTGTGGCTGGAAGCCGCGAAACGAGACGTAGCCGCCGGTGCCGCTCTGGCGTTCGCCGGCAAGGCTGCCGCCCGCCACGTAGGAGATCTGGTCGTCAACCTCGTCGAGCATGAAGTTCTCGACGAACTCGTGCGGCAGCACCGTCACGGAGACCGGGGACTCGACCATGCGAGTGTTGATGCGCATCGCCCCGAGTGTCTCGTCGGGCTTCGTGCGGTCGGAACCCGCAGTGGTACGGACCTCGAAATCCTCAAGGATGTAGATCTCCTCGGGTGCATCGGCGGCCGGCGAGGCTCCCGCCGGCGCCGGTCCGGCCGCCTGGGCATGCATGACGATCGGCAGCGCGACGGCAACGATCCATGAACTGCGAATACAGGATGCGATGTGAAGTAATTTCATGGTACTAAGGGGTGATGGTCTGACCTGCCCTGAAAAGGCACGGCAGGGGGAAACGGGGTGCACCATTGCCGTCCGCGGATCCGGGCGAAAGGCGCCGGTCTCGAAAATCGTTACGTTCGGAGTGGGGCGCACGACGCGGCGCCCTTCGCCCCGGTGCCCGGCGGGAGCCGCCCGCCGCGGACATGCCTCGCCCGGCTTGCATGTCGCGCGCTACCGCGCCGCCAGCAATGTCGCGCCGGGGTTCCAGCGCCCGAGCATCGTGTGCGTGATCGGGTGTTCGGGAATGCCGGTTTCGTTGCGCTCGACCTGCCCGATGAGCTGGTCGACCGCCGCGGCGCCGATGATCTCCCCATCCTGCAGGATGCCGCTGAGGCGGTCGCCCATCTCGGGCACCATCAGGCCGACCAGCCCGATGTCCTCGGGTATCCTACGGCCCGATGCGCGGATCGTCGTCTCCAAAGTCCCGAGCACCGGGCCGATCACGCAGTCCGGCCGCTCGCGTTCGAGCCAGTCGTTCACGGCCGCCGTGGACCACTCGTCGGCGAACATCGGATTCGGAACGTCGGGGAGATCGAACAGGCGCTGGGCCACGCGGAACGCGCCCTCCCAGCGGAATTCGCGCTGGCGGATCGTCTCCCAGCGCACCGCCAGCCCCGGCCGCCGGTAGCCGCTGCGGACGCACTCCTCGAAGCCGAGCAGCATCGACTGGAAATAGTCTGTGGATACGCGATGGAAGCGCTTCGTCGCCGGCGACTGGCCCAGCACCACGACGGAGAACGCCGGCCATGCCAGCTCGATCTCGGTGTGGGAGTCCGGCACCGGAGCCAGCAGCAGCCCGGTGATCCCGCGGGCGCTCAGCATCTGGCCGAAGCGCTGGTTGCTCATGCCGTCGCGGTGGAGCCAGAAATGCTCGAGCCGGTAGTTGCGCGCAGTCGCCCGGGCCTGCGCGCCGGCGAACATCTGCCGGAAGATCGGCGCGGGGTGCCGCCGCCAGCCGTCCGCCGTCGGGAAGGCCGTGACGAACGCGAGCGTGAGCTCGTTCGCCAGCACCGCGTGGCGCCGCCGGCTGCGCATCAATGCGGATACGAGCGGATTCGGCCGGTAGCCCAGCTCCTGGCAGGCGGCGACGACGCGTGCTCGTGTCGCCGCCGTCACGTCCTTCTTCCCCGAGAGGCTCTTCGAGACCGTGGCCACCGACACTCCGAGGTGGGCGGCGATGTCGCGAAGCGTGACGGAGGTCGGCATGCAGGGATGAGGGTTTCGACCGGACTGGAGCGTCCGAAGGCGGGGAGATTGAAACCCGGAAGCGAGGCCTGCAACACTGGGCGGTTTCCGCTTAACGATTTTCGGACGGCGACGCTTCCCGCGGAGCGGGACGCGGAGTAATCACCGCTCCCGAGCAGAACTGCGCCGCTTCCGCGCCGCCCACTCGAAGCTTCCTCCCCATGCGAATCCCATCCCACTACTTCATCGCCGGCGCCATCGCCGCCGCGACATCCGCCGCACCCCTCTGGTGGTTCGGCGGTCCGGCAGCGGCCGGCATCTCCGCCATCGCGTTCTTCCTCTGTCTGGCCGGCAGTTGCGCCAACAGCGAGAAGCTCCGCAGCGCCACCTACACGATGATCACCCTCGCACTGGTGTGCCTGGCGATGTTCTACCCGCATCCCTGCCAGCGTCTCGGCGGCCTGGAACTGAAGATCCTCATCGTGCCGCTGCTGCAGGCCATCATGTTCACGGTCGGTTCACAGATGGGACTGAAGGATTTCGAGGGCGTCCTGCGCATGCCCCGTATGGTATTTCTTGGGCTGACGGCGCATTTCCTGATCATGCCCGGGCTGGGCTTCCTGCTCGCGTCGCTGTTCCCGTTCGCCGCACCCGAGATCGCCGCCGGCGTGATCCTCATCGGCTGCTCCCCCTGCGGCATGGCGTCCAACGTCATGTGCTTCCTGGCCAAGGCCAACCTCGCGCTCTCCGTCACGCTCACCGCGTGCTCCACCATGCTCGCGCCCGTGCTCACCCCGATCTGGATGAAGACATTGGCCGGCCAATACGTACCGGTCGACTTCTGGGGCATGATGGCCGACATCATCAAGATCGTCATCTTCCCGATCCTGGCGGGGCTCGCCTTCAACCTGGCCACCGGCGGCACGGCGTTCGCCCGCAAGGGCCTGCGCCAGCTCGCGGCATTCGCCCTCGTCATCGCCGGCGTGCAGACGGTCCTCACGCTGGCGCGCGACCTGCCCGTTACACCCGCCACCCTCCTGCTGCCGCTCGCGATCGCGCTGGTGCTCCCTCTGCTCGGCGGCCTCGGCCTCGGCCGCCTGCTCCACGGCGATCGCTCGCGTATCTCCCGCGTCATGGCATTCTTCTCGATGACCGGGCTCGGCGTGATCCTGACCATCATCACGGCCGCGGGCCGCGACGGCCTCCTGACCATCGGCGGCTGGCTGCTGCTGGCCTGCATCTGCCACAACCTCGGCGGCTATCTGCTCGGCTACTGGACCGGCCGCCTCTTCCGCCTCGACGAGAGCTGCTGCCGCACGCTCGCCATCGAGGTCGGCCAGCAAAACGGCGGACTCGCCTCCGGCATCGCCATGCAGATGGGCAAGGTCGCCACACTCGGCCTCGCGCCGGCCATCTTCGGCGCTCTGCAAAACGTCACCGGTTCGGCCCTCGCCACGTGGTGGCGGCAACGCCCGACCGGCACCTCCTCCGAAAACCCGACTTTGTGACCACCATGCCCTTCGTTCGTCAGAACATCTACTATTGGAAATGCGACCGCGCGGCCGCCTTCCACGGCACGAGCCAGAACGCCGAGGTGCGCGAGCGGCCCGAGTTGCAATCGCAGCTCGCCGCCGCCCTCGCCCGCCGCTTCAAAGGCGACGTCCGCGACCTCCGGCCGGCCGGCGGCCAGGGCAACCATCTCACGTTCCTCGCCGTGCTGGGCGGCCGCGAGGCCTTCATCCGCATCGAGGACGGCCCCGAGCAGGACGACTACCTCAAGGTCGAGTCCGCCGTGCTCGCCACCGTCAATCTCGCCGGCGTGCCGACGCCCCGTGTCTACGCCGTCGACGCGGGCCGCAGCGAGGTGCCCTTCGCCTGGCAGGTGCTGGAACGCATCCCCTGCCCCGACCTGAATCAGCTCCACAAGGACGGCCGCCTCGGACTCGCGCCGGTCGCCCGCCAGATCGGCGCCCTGGTCGCCCGCTGGCAGGACGTGGCGCCGGCCGGCTTCGGCCCGTTCCGCACCGACTTCCTCGATGCGCACGACCAGCTCGCAGGCTACCACGGCCGCTACGCCGACTACTACCACACCGCGCTTGAGCGCCACCTCACGTTCCTGGTCGACCGCGCGTTCCTCGCTGCGGCCGAGGCGGACGCGATCCGCGCCGAGATCGCCCGCCATGCCTCGCTCCTCGCCCTCCCGTCCGGCTGCCTGGTCCACAAGGATCTCGCGCTGTGGAACATCCTCGGCACGCCCGAGCGCATCGCCGCCGTGATCGATTGGGACGACTGCATCGCCGGCGACCCGATGGACGACCTCTCGCTGCTCGGCTGCTTCTACGACGGCGCGGTCCTGCGCGAAGCCTTCGCCGGCTACGCCGCGGCGCGCCCGCTCCCTCCCGAATACCGGCGCCGCTTCTGGCTGCACCTGCTGCGGAACATGCTCGTCAAGGCCGTCATCCGCGTCGGCGCCGGCTACTTCGATCTCGGCGGCGGCTTCTTCCTGCTCGGTCCCGGCAGCACCGGCGCCGATCTCAGGCAGTTCACCGCAGCGCGTATCCGTGCCGCCCTGCACGGCCTCCAGAACTCCCTCGATCCGGAATCCCTATGAACCCCGTTTCACCCGTTCCGTTGCGCAGCACCCGGCCCACCGTCGGCACTTGGCTTTCCGTCGGTTCCCCCATCATCGCCGAACTGGCCGCGGACTGCGGCTTCGACTGGCTCCTGTTCGACCTCGAACACGGCTGCGGCTCCGAGGCGACCCTGCTGGGCAACCTCCAGGCCGTGCGCGGCGCACCGGTCATTCCCGTGGTGCGGGTGCCGCAGCCCGAGCAGATCCTGCGGGTCCTGGACTGGGGCGCGCAGGCCGTCATGGTGCCCCATATCGAGACGGTGGCCGAGGCGCAGGTCTGCGTGGAGGCGGTCCGCTATCCGCCCAAAGGACACCGGGGGTATTCACGCTCCGGTCGCAACTACGGCTACGGCCTGCGCGCGCCCCGGGAGGGCGAGACGACGCCCGATCCCGTCTTCATCGCACAGATCGAGACGCTGGTCGGAGTACGCGCCGCCGAGTTGATCGCGGCCGTCGACGGCGTCGACATGCTCTTCGTCGGCCCGGCCGACCTCGGGTTCGACCTGCGTGCGCGGCCCGATGCCGCCGCGCCGGATTTCGACGCCTGCCTGCGGACCGTCGCCGCGGCCGCGCGCAAGGCCGGCAAGCCCGCCGGCATCCTCCTGCGCAACCCCGACGACCAGCCGCGGCTGCGCGAGCTCGGCTTCAGCCACTTCGCCATCGACTCCGACCTGGCGATACTCCGCAACGGCTTCCGGAAGATCCTCGCAAGTGCCGCCAGCCTGCTGCCGGGCGAGCCCGCGCCCAGCACGCCGGGCGCCTAGCGCAGGCGAGTTCCATTCGGACATCGTCCCATCGCATGAAGCCGTCCTTTCACAATCGTATCCAGGCTATGATCGCCGCCGGCGGACTCGGCGCCGCGCTCGCGCTGGGTGCCGCGCCCGCACGGCCCGCCTGGCTGGTCGTCGCCAACGACGAGACCATCGTCTACGTCGGCGGCAAGGCCCAGCCTCGGCCCGACCCGGGGACGGGCAGCCTGGCGCTGCCGCGCATCACGGGGGAATCCGTCGAAGCGCGGAGCATCGCCGGCGTTCCGGTCAGTTACGTCGGCCCGCCGACGTCCGTGGCAGTACGCCCCGGAGGCGATCTCGCGCTGGTGACCTGTCCCATGTCTCCGGGCGTCGAGCGTCCGCCGCACCTCGCCCCCGATCGTCGCGCCACACTGGTCCGCCTCGACGCAGACGGGGGGGCCGTCGTCGGCACTGTCGCGGTCGGTCCCCAGCCGGCGGGCACGAGTTTCTTTCCCGACGGCCGCCGCGCCTGGATCGCCAACCGCGGCGACAGCACCGTTTCCGTCCTGACCTTCACCGAAAACTCGGCGCGTGAGACCGCGCGTATCCCGGTGGGCGAACCGGACGACCTGCTCTCGCATGTCGAGATCTCGCCCGACGGCCGATGCGCCCTCGCCACGCTCAACCAAGCCGATGCGGTCCTGCTGCTCGAACCCGATGCGGGCGGGCTGCCCCGCGTCGTCGAGCGCATCGCCACCGGCCGCGGTCCCTACGCCGTCCGCTTCCTGCCCGGCGGCCTCGAAGCCGTGGTCGCCCATATCGGCACCAACGAGGTGGTCTTCCTGTCGCTGCGCGACAGCACGCCGGTTATCCAGCAACGCGTGCCGGTCGGCCGTGTGCCCGAGGGCATCGACGTGAGCCCCGATGGAGAGTGGGTGGCCGCCAGCTGCATGGAGGGCTTCGGCCTGACCGACCCCACGCACCCGCGCTTCGGCCAGCCCGGCAGTGTGTATTTGCTGCACCGGACCGCCACCGGCTTCGCGGTGGCCGACCGTCTCCCCGTCGCCGGCGGGCCGCAGTTCGCCCTGTTCTCGCCCGACAGCCGGTATCTGGTCGTAGCCGACACCGGACACCGGCGCCTGGCGGTGTTCCGCCGGGAGGGTGACCGCTTCCTCCCCACGCCGGACACGGTGGCGCTCCCCGGGGAACCCGTGGCCGCCGCCCGCCGCCCCTGATCCGCCATTCTTCCGCCGGCGCGTCCGATCGCACCGTCAAATCGGGGGCCGTCGCAGCAGGCAACCGGCCCGAGGCTTGGCATCGCGCCCCAAGCTCGGGCATGCTGCTCCGCATGGAACTCCGCCACCTCCGTTACTTCTGCGCCGTCGCGGAGGCCCTGAATTTCACACGCGCCGCCGAACGGCTGCATGTCGCCCAACCCGCGCTCAGCCGCCAGATCAAGGCGCTGGAGGATGAACTCGGAGTGCAGCTCTTCGACCGCAACCGCCAGCGCGTGCTGCCCACCGATGCCGGCCGTACCTTTTTCACCCACGCGCAGAAGATTCTCTCCCAGGTCGATCTCGCCACCCGCGCCGTCCGCGAAGTCAACAACGGCACCGAAGGCGAGCTGCGCATCGCCCACGACTGGCGCCTGCCCTCGAACCTGGTCTCGCAGGCCGTCGCCGAATACAGGCGACGCTACCCGGCGGTGGAGGTTTCCCTGCGCGACCTCCAGATGACCGACCAGCTCGCAGCGCTGCATACCCGCAAGATCCACCTCGGGTTCATCGCCTCCTCCTTCCTCGGCCCCGACCAACAGCTCTCCTCCCGCCTGCATCAGCACAGCGACATCGTCGCCCTCGTCCCGTCGAACCATGCGCTGGCCGGCCGCGGCACCGTCCGACTCGCAGAGCTTAAAGACGAGGAATGGATCTCCGTCGAGACAGCCGACAACGGCTATCGCGCCTTCCTGCTGCAGGATTGTCGCAACGCCGGCTTCGTCCCTCGCTTCAGCCGCGCCACCGCGAACCAGCCGCGGGCGATCGTCGGTCTGGTCGCCGCCGGGCTCGGCGTGGCGCTGGCCCCGCGCATCGCGCTCCCGGCCGATCAGGCCGCCGTCGCCATCCTCGCCACCGACTGCGATCCGATCGACATCTGCTCCGTCTGGAACGAGCAGGACCATTCCCCGCTGCTGCGCAACTTTCTCGAGATCCTCGGGCGCCAGTCGAAGTAGCTGCGCGCACTTCTGTCCGGGTTTCCCCCTTTACTCACCCACCGCGCAGCCTAGCTTGCCGCCATGTTCGGCTCCTTCCCCTCGCTCCCGATCGCCGGCATCTTCGGACTCGGTACCGGAGAACTGGTTCTCATCCTCCTCGTCGTCCTGCTGCTCTTCGGCGCCAAGCGCATACCCGATCTCGCCCGTGGCGTCGCCAAGTCCATCCACGAGTTCAAGAAAGCCTCCCGCGAGGCCGAGACCGAGATCCGCCAGTCCGTCGACGAGCAGCCGAAGACTCCGCCTCCGGCCACCAAGCCTTCCGGCACCAACCCGCCCCCGGCAGCGAACAACTGACCGCCCCGGCACAGTCCTCCTCTCCTTTTCAAACCGGCGACTCATGTCGCCGGTTTTTCATTTCCTGGGCTTCCGCAGCGCACCTCGCGCGCAGTCGCAACCGGCGTCGTCGCACGCACCGCCCCGCCGCCGCAGCCAACGCCAGATCAGGAAGGCCAGCGCCGCCGCGACCAACCCAAGGGCGAGGATCGTCTGTAAGGTTTCGTTCATGGCATCATCCTGTCCGTTCTTCGTTTCCTTCTGTCGTCCGGAATTCGTTGCCGCAACTCACGCAAAGCCCAGCGCCAGCCCCAGCTGCCGCACCGCGAAACACACCAGCCACGCCGTCGCCGTCATGTAGGTGATCTGCACCAGCGGCCACTTCCACGAACCGGTCTCGCGCCGCACCACCACGATCGTGCTCACACATTGCAGCGCGAACACGTAGAAAACCATCAGAGTGAAACACACCAGCGGCGTGAACAGCGGCCGCCCTCCCGGCCACTGCGCATCGAGCAGCTCCTGCCGGAGATGCTGCGTCGAGTCGTCCACGCTCTCGTCGACGTTGAAAATCACCGCCATCGAGCTCACGAACACCTCGCGCGCCGCGAACGACGTGACCAGCCCCACGCCGATCCGCCAATCGAAGCCGAGCGGCTCGATCGCCGGCTCGATCGCGCGACCGACCTGCCCCGCATAGCTGTGGGCGATCTGCTCGGCCGGCGTCGCCCCGGGCGTGCGCGGGAAAGTCGTCAGCGCCCACAGCACGATCGAGATCGCGAGGATCACCGTGCCGGCCTTGCGCAGAAACATGAACGCCCGCTCCCCCATGTGCAGCGCCACCGAGAGCAGCGACGGCAGCCGGTACGGCGGCAGCTCCATGATCATCATCGGCGCCTCGCCGCGCAGCAGCGTGCGCTTGAACAGCCAGGCGAAGAAAAACGCCCCGCCAGTCCCGAGCGCGAACATCGCGAACATCAGTCCGACCTTCGTCAGCACCGGCACGCGCTCGCTCGGCACGAGCGCCGCGATCAGCAGCAGGTACACCGGCAGCCGCGCCGAACACGTCATCAACGGCGCCACCAGGATCGTCACCAGCCGGTCCTTGCGCGACTCGATCGTGCGCGTCGCCATGATTCCGGGAATCGCGCACGCGTACGAGCTGAGCAGCGGGATGAACGATTTCCCGTCGAGCCCCACGCGGCTCATCGGCCGGTCCATCATGAACGCCGCCCGCGCCATGTATCCGGTCTGCTCCAGCAGACCGATGAAGAAAAACAGGATCAGGATCTGCGGCAGGAAAACGAGGATGCCGCCCACTCCGGGGATCACGCCGTCGGCAAACAGGTCGCGCAGATCGCCGGGCCCCATCGCACCGCGCACCGCGTTGGACAACCAGGTGACGCCGCTGTCGATCCAGCCCATCGGATACTCGGCCAGCGTGAAGATCGAGACGAACATCGCCGCCATCACCGCCACGAGCATCACCCAACCCCAGACCGGGTGCACGACCACGGCGTCGACCCGGTCCGTGAGCGACGGCCCGGCGTCCGCCCCCGAATCGTCCACGGTCTCGCGCACGATCTCGCCCACGGCATCGTAGCGCGCGGCGACGAGCGCGCCGCGCCAGTCGAAGCCCTCGGCGCGCCAGCGCCGTTCCCAGCGGTCGGCCACGGCGAGCACCTCGGCGGCCAGCGGCACGCCCGAGGCGACAAGCGTCTCCCGGTCGGCAAGAATCGTCAGCGCTTCGGCCCTGGCGGCGACGGCATCGTGCCGCTCGAGTCTTCCAAATGTGGCGACAAATTCCTCCAGCGCCGGCGCGATCTCCTCGGGCACGTTCCAGAGCGGCTGCGCCGGAGCGAGATCGGCGCGGCTCATCGCCAGCCGCAGCTCGGTCAGCCCCTGCCCGGAGTTGGCCTGGCATGGGATCACCGTGACACCGAGCCGCTTGGAGAGCGCCTCGATATCGATCCGCAGCCCTCCGGCGACGGCGAGATCCATCATGTTCAACGCCACGATCGTCGGCAGCCCCAGATCGATGATCTGCGACGCCAGGTAGAGGTTGCGTTCCAGGTTGGTGGCATCGGCGATGCAGACGACACGGTCGGGCCGAGGGGTGTCGCTGCGGCGGCCGAACAGCACGTCGCGCATCACCGCCTC
>Ga0209373_10003048_pt1 | contig 15970 bp, 12 predicted proteins | sample Higcelweek5metaG_FD_187173 | JGI IMG/M metagenome (GOLD analysis project Ga0209373, IMG submission 187173) | Freshwater pond sediment microbial communities from the University of Edinburgh, under environmental carbon perturbations - High... | ecosystem: Environmental > Aquatic > Freshwater >... | reverse complement strand
TACTCTTTTGAGTACGGAAATACGTTCGCAGGCAATCCGTTGGGCCCCGCGTAGTAATTGCTTCAATGGAGCCGTACTCTTTCGAGTACGGAAACTAAACTTTATCGTTGCGGAACTTCCGACGACTGACTCACGCTTCAATGGAGCCGTACTCTTTCGAGTACGGAAACAAGATTTGCGCGAGTCATAGAGCGTCCACCAATCGAAGCTTCAATGGAGCCGTACTCTTTCGAGTACGGAAACGGCGAGGTATATATTTATGGCTGACGATTTGATAAAAAGCTTCAATGGAGCCGTACTCTTTCGAGTACGGAAACGATTTATTCTTGGAAATTACGCGTCGGCACCGACAGGCTTCAATGGAGCCGTACTCTTTCGAGTACGGAAACCACAGCGAGTGGGGAACTTGTATGAACGACGTTTATGCTTCAATGGAGCCGTACTCTTTCGAGTACGGAAACGTCTGGTTATTCTGGTTATTCGATGAGGCTTCAATGGAGCCGTACTCTTTCGAGTACGGAAACTACGAGGCAGAAGCCCCAGTGGTTCAGGCTTTGTACGCTTCAATGGAGCCGTACTCTTTCGAGTACGGAAACGTGCCCGGTGTGAATGTAGACATGGTGCAGATTTTAGCTTCAATGGAGCCGTACTCTTTCGAGTACGGAAACTTCGGGCGCAAGGCCTTGGTCGTTATGTCGATGAGTGGCTTCAATGGAGCCGTACTCTTTCGAGTACGGAAACAAGAGCCTGAGCGGCCGCACGTTGATCGGGATCGGGCTTCAATGGAGCCGTACTCTTTCGAGTACGGAAACTATATGGTTCGAACTGAAAGCGTCCCGCCAAAAGAAGCTTCAATGGAGCCGTACTCTTTCGAGTACGGAAACACTCGGGTCCCCGCTAAAGCATGCGCCCACAATAAGCTTCAATGGAGCCGTACTCTTTCGAGTACGGAAACTAGGTAAATGTTTTATCGAAGAACACACCACTCCTACGCTTCAATGGAGCCGTACTCTTTCGAGTACGGAAACCTGTAGATACCGTTTTAAACGTATCAGCATAGAAATGCTTCAATGGAGCCGTACTCTTTCGAGTACGGAAACTTGAATGCAGTGACTGAATTTTCATTTGCTTCGATGCTTCAATGGAGCCGTACTCTTTCGAGTACGGAAACACGTCGACTCTTTGGGAGCCGCAATCGCAAAGATGCTTCAATGGAGCCGTACTCTTTCGAGTACGGAAACTTGGGAGTACTGCGGTACAAAACCAAAAGTATCAGTAAGCTTCAATGGAGCCGTACTCTTTCGAGTACGGAAACTATAAAGGCGCAGATTACAACGCTCAAGTTCAGATTGCTTCAATGGAGCCGTACTCTTTCGAGTACGGAAACCAATCACCCCCCATTCAGCAAGGCCAGCCACGCGGGCTTCAATGGAGCCGTACTCTTTCGAGTACGGAAACTTCGTGCTCGGAGGAGAGCAGGGCGCAATGAGCGTGCTTCAATGGAGCCGTACTCTTTCGAGTACGGAAACGGGATGCACTCTCGACAAATGATAGGTTGAGTATCGCGCTTCAATGGAGCCGTACTCTTTCGAGTACGGAAACGAGTTGAAGCGTTTAAACTGATCCAAAATAGCCTCGCTTCAATGGAGCCGTACTCTTTCGAGTACGGAAACGTAGTAATGTTCGAAGGATCAGGAGCGTTAACGTCAAGCTTCAATGGAGCCGTACTCTTTCGAGTACGGAAACTTATCCTGTGTGTGAAAAAGGCGCACGGCTAATCTAGCTTCAATGGAGCCGTACTCTTTCGAGTACGGAAACTTTATCATTCCAGATCCTGGATGAGTAGTTTTCTCGCTTCAATGGAGCCGTACTCTTTCGAGTACGGAAACATTGAATTGCGTTGTGGTGTGTCCGCAAGCAACGCGCTTCAATGGAGCCGTACTCTTTCGAGTACGGAAACTGGGCATGAATAACGTGTTTGTGCATCACTGGGTCAGGCTTCAATGGAGCCGTACTCTTTCGAGTACGGAAACATCGTTGATAATTCGACCATTCTTAAAGAGCGTGTGAGCTTCAATGGAGCCGTACTCTTTCGAGTACGGAAACGTCTCGCCAGTCGAAGGGATCGATAGCCCATCCTGAAGCTTCAATGGAGCCGTACTCTTTCGAGTACGGAAACTCCGAAGCCTACTTCAGCAACACAGCCAATCGCTCAAGCTTCAATGGAGCCGTACTCTTTCGAGTACGGAAACGTAGACGAGGCTACAAAACGAAAGGGAATTCTGTGGCTTCAATGGAGCCGTACTCTTTCGAGTACGGAAACAAATACCATGAGATCTAGACTCGCGTGCATCCACGAGCTTCAATGGAGCCGTACTCTTTCGAGTACGGAAACTTCAGTAATAACGGAAGTCGTTGCCCCAGTATCCCAAAGCTTCAATGGAGCCGTACTCTTTCGAGTACGGAAACAGGGCTGCGCAAGCCAAGTGGATTCGTGAAAATTTGCTTCAATGGAGCCGTACTCTTTCGAGTACGGAAACAAGAAGAAAACATAATAACCTCATAATGAGAAATGTTGCTTCAATGGAGCCGTACTCTTTCGAGTACGGAAACGAGGTAATTCCTGAGATGATATGCGATGTGGGAATAAAGCTTCAATGGAGCCGTACTCTTTCGAGTACGGAAACCGCGAGAGGACTCGTTGTCGCTGGTGGCACTAGCTCAGCTTCAATGGAGCCGTACTCTTTCGAGTACGGAAACAGAGAGTAGCGCAAGAGCCCGCACATCATTGTATGTGCTTCAATGGAGCCGTACTCTTTCGAGTACGGAAACGCTTGATCCCGTTGGGAAGTGAGAGCATTTTTGATGTGCTTCAATGGAGCCGTACTCTTTCGAGTACGGAAACTTATCAAGAGTCTTTTCACAGGAAAGGACTTTGTGTCGCTTCAATGGAGCCGTACTCTTTCGAGTACGGAAACATCAAGGATTGAACGACATCCAGGCCGACTTTAACAAGCTTCAATGGAGCCGTACTCTTTCGAGTACGGAAACATGGTTCTGGTCGATACGATTCTAAGCCTTTTCTTGTTGCTTCAATGGAGCCGTACTCTTTCGAGTACGGAAACACATCGTGGCAGAGAGCACAAGTTCCACAATATAATCAGCTTCAATGGAGCCGTACTCTTTCGAGTACGGAAACGAAGGAATGTGGGAAGAGGCTCGCTCGCGACTTTCTGGCTTCAATGGAGCCGTACTCTTTCGAGTACGGAAACGTGAACCCCACGGGCAGGGAATGAAGGAAGGCTCTTAGGCTTCAATGGAGCCGTACTCTTTCGAGTACGGAAACTGGCCTTACTTTTTTAAAGGATATGTCCGATGATAAAGCTTCAATGGAGCCGTACTCTTTCGAGTACGGAAACGCTGCCCCTCAGAATACTTGTATTTTCAAGGCTCCGAGAGGCATATAACGAAATATACACAAATGGGCAATAGTGAATCACATTCACCAATGGAAGAAAAGCCTCTTTAATAGCCGAACTGTCAATCAACGCGAGCGGCGCGCGACTTTCTGCAAGCATAAGACCGCTCGAAAACGATATATTCATGCGATTTTCGCCCTGGACTGGAAGACCAAAGGGCGCCCCAGCGTATAAAAATTTTCTTCATCCACCTGACGAGAGGCAATACCCAGATCCACTACAAGAACCTGATCTAATTTTTCATTCATAGAGACTTTTATCGCAGTCTCCATCCTGATCTTTTCTACATCGTTCAAATCGCATAAAAATACAGAAAACTGCAAATGATCTCCATAGTCTTTCATGACTTTAAAAACCTTTTTAAGACGTTTTTCGTCTGCGATATCATAAGTGACCAAATAACGCCGTCTCATCTGGTTACCATCCCCGGATAAACCGGTATTTCACCACGCAAGTGACGCGCCAGCAACTGGGCCTGAATTGCCAGAATCCGCCGCCAGGAGCATTTATAATCAAATACAGGGTGTGTTGCCAAATGATCCATACGCGCCTCAAAAGCCTTCAAAAAGCCTTTCCGGCCTCCAGAATTGAGCATACAGGATGATTTTGTTCTTTCAAAATCAGAGGGTGAAATCATGCCCGTATTGATCGCTGTGATTACAGCAGAATCTACAATCAAGGAGCGAAATTCTTCCATCATATCCAACGCCAGTGCAGGACGACCGTGACGAGGCTGATGATAGAAGCCCCAATGTGGATCCAGACCAACTGCCGCCAACGCAACGGCACATTCCTTAGCAAGAATCGCATAGCCAAAACTAAGCACTGCGTTGACTGGATCCTTCGGCGGGCGACGGTTTCTGTAAAATTCATCAAAATCCCAGTTCCCGTCCACACGAGGCTTCAGCATGGATGGAAAATTCTGGAAATAGTAACGGGCGATAAGCCCCTCCACGCCAAGTAATTCACTCAATGACCGGGTGGTCTCTACCTGTTTGATCAAGCTGGCCATAGCCGTCAGATCGGCGTCCGGCACATCTTTCCCATTGCGCCGCAGTAGAGTTCTTTGGTTGGAACCTTTGGCGGTCACAATCGCTTTGGCCAGTTGCAGACAGAAATCAGGATCGGCGGCTTTGGCAAATTGCGCGGCCCGATCATAGGCGTTCCGTAGGCCAAATCCCTGGGAGATACCATAAAACCAATGCCCCATGGAAAGATGGACAACGGGAATTTCGTGTTCCGCAAGTATGTGAAAAACAGCAGAAGATACAGACACATTCCCGCACAATACAAGCTGGCTGACATCAATCAGACGGGCAGAAAGAATTTCCCTGCCCTCTTTGGTTACCCGCAGGCCCTCGCCTTTTTTCCCCACATAGGCCCCCTGTTCCTGCACATACAAAGGGACGGCATCATCACGGGCAGGATACATACGGCGAATGACTCCGGCATCCTCCACTTCCCCACTTTCTCCGCGTACCGCCTTCAGGTACTCCGTTTCATCGGGCAGACAGATCCCGTTCAGAGAACACCCTTCGCACTTAGGCGCATGATCCAACGGCAATGGCATTGACTGCGTCCGCAACAATTCCCGTGCTTCATCAATCAGGGCAATGGTGCGAGATTCCAAGTCCATCGTCAATGGGATCTCTACTCGCGTACGGCTTTTGGAAAACCAGAGATAAGCCCGTTCCACCCGGTAACCCGCCTCTCGCAGCAACAGGGTTTGTGCCATGACTTGTACCCGTTCGGGTTCCCAGCTCCGCTCAGGATTATTGGGGACTGCGCCACGCTTGTATTCCACAGGGGTCGCCACATTGCCCTCAAGCTCCAGCACGTCGGTCTTTCCCGTCAAACCCAGTTTTTCGGAGGAAAGAGGCACAGATCGCGCTATTTTCGGTTCCTCATCGCCTTCCACGGCATCAGACAGGGGCTCATCTTCCTCATCCACCCGGCGATGCACAACACGACCATCTTCGGTGTAGACATTGTCACCCCAGCGGCCTTCAACGTGCATGAGGTAGAACAGTCTGGGACAATAAGCGTACTCCACCAGCATGCGGATGGGGAGGACTTCGAACGATTCATGATCCATTGAAAAACCTCATAGATGACAAAAAACGCCAAAGCCACGAAAACGACCGGATTCCACAGCGATTGGACCAGAAACGGAATCCGTAAAAACAATGCGGACATGATAGCAGGAAGCGTGTTCACAGCCCTTGGTAAGTCCCATTTTATTCCATTCCAATTGAGCTTGAGACATGAATGAGTCGGGGAAACCGGCATGGCGGAACGCTTTGCGGATCAAAGCCTCTATTTTTTCTTCCTTCTGAAGCAAGGCTTCCCGGTAGCTTTCTTGCGAGGCTTTTTTTACATCGTCATGTCCTGGCAAAATCACGGGAGTCACCGTTGCCCATGTTTTTGAATCACCGATGTAATTCTTCAAAACAGAATCAGACGTGACCAACAGATTCAGAAGAGCCATCTCTTCTCCGGTCTGTTCATAATGCCTGATCATCTCCGTCATCACTTCTCACACCTCATCACCCCCATTCCAAAGTGGCTCCCATAGCCCAGGCACATGGGCCCTTGCACATCTTCGCCAAACACCAACCGCACAAAGAAACCCGCGTCCTGTGGCGGCGCAACGCCTCCACGCCCTCTGCGGCGGATAAAGTGTCGGAACAGGCTTCTTTGCGATTCCGGCAAGTCCCTGGAATCGGGAACCTGTTTCACTTCCACATGAAGAGGAACAGGAAAATTTCGTAACGAGAGTTCCGCCAGAATCTGACCTTCCAATGAATTCTTTCCCGTCTTTTTCAAATAGCGGGGAGGGACAAACGGAGTCATGGAGGACCACTGCGTTCCTTTTCCCAGCCATGGACGAAGAGGCTCCGGAATCTCGGAAAGGTGATTCAATTTTGCATGACCCGCAATCGCGACATGGATATCACCCGATCCACCTTTGGTCCAGGTTTTTCGCACGCTTAAAATGGCGTGGCTGGCTTCCGCAGAGAATCCCCTCGGAGCCCAGAGCAGCACATGATCCAAGTGTCCATCCTGATCCAGATCCATCGGGAATATATGAGTGTGGGAATGACCTTCCAACGGCTTTCCGGTTTCGTCAAGCCCGGTCAATTCTGGCGGCGCGAAGCCCTGTTTCCAGCGGTCGGCTTTGGAAACCAACGCTTTGTGCAACAACTCTGCCTGTGGGAGCGTGCGAGCAACCGTTGGCAAGGCGGAAAGACTTCCCGAAGGAGTCGAAAGGCTGAGCAGAAAGAGATCTACTGAATTTTTCGAGTCGTTTTTTCTTTGAAGCGTGGAGGCGGAATCCAGACAACCTACTAGCCTGCGATATTGCACCCACTGGGAACCGGGTGGCAGATTCCAGCCTGAGCCTTTCCATTGCGCCGTATCCCATTGCATCGCATCCAACACGGTCCGCGGATAAAGAGCTTCCAACTTGCGGCGAGCCTTTTCCTTTGCGACAGTTTGCTTGCCCTCTTCTGGCAAGGGAAACTGTTCCTTTCGCCATTGCGTATAATTCTCTTCCATCTGCGGAATCAGGAGATTCACCAGTTCTTCCTTCTGAGCATTTCTTACCTGGTCCGGGTTGTACGGGTAACAATTGGCACGGAGTGGCTTTTCTTCAAAGGAGACCTCGGCTTCCACCCAGCTTTCGGAACGGCCAAGGTAATTCAATGGCGAAACCAAGGATTGCAGAAGGCTCTGTTCTTCGATTGACAACGACACAGGCCACTGCACTTGGAGCGGTCCTTCCACATTCAGCCAAGTATCCAGAACCAGTGTAGTTTTTCCTGAATCCAGTGGCATGTAATGACGACTGTGCGCCATGGATACTGCAGGCAAAGAATACACAGGAAAAGCTTCGGACATCTGTTGCACAAGAGAAAGGAAAAGAGGTGGGATTTCTCTCCACTGCAGCTTTCCATAGCCCGAGGCAATCAAGGCGCGCAGAATGCGCCAAGGGCACGGCGGCCATTCCACCAAGCCTTCATTGACATGATATCCCCAAGGGGTCGCATGGTATCGACCCGCAGGGAAATGGAAAGACAAGGTGATCATTCGGAAACCTCATCCGCATCGGAAGCTTCATCTTTTTCCTTGTCTGCTTTTTTCTCCAGTTTATCGTTGAACTCCACGGTAAGACCGGGCATTTTGCTTTTGATTTTTCCAATGAGATCTTTCAGTTCCGTTGATAATTCAGCTTCGGACAGCATCTTGAAATCGGGAATGCTAGTGGAGGTCAATGTGTTTACGGTTTTGTTGGAATCATTGATCACAAAGTCGCATGCCGTACGAAAGCGCATCTCTCCATCGACCAATTTACGCACCTTATAAAGAGCAAGCAGAATCAGCAGTTTTTCGGTCTGAGCATCAAAGCCATAGCCATGAATCTGTGACAGATCAAGGTTCACATAGAGCGTGATTTCCTTTGCTGTAAATTCATCGCGGGCAAATGGGATATTCCCAAAACCTTTCTTAGTGTCACCAGAAGGATTTACCGCATCATTTTTTACACCGCCAGACGCAGCCACTTGCACTCCTTTTGCTTCCACAAAAGCAGACAAAGCACGAGCAATGCGCAATCTGCCACCTGCCAGTTCCTTTTTTGCCAGAAAAACGCCATGCAACAAAGAACCCACATCGTATTTCAGAAGCACTTCAGAGAGTTTCTTCCGGTCCGGGATTCCTTCGTCCATTGTCCCCAGCTCTTGTTGAAGGGCTTTAAAGAATGTTTTGTCGCTCCCTTCCAATAAATAAGGGCTGCTCAAACGATGGGATTCAATAATGGAATCGGTCAGGAACGTTTTTTGTCCAGCTTTGTCTTTTCTCTCCACACGCACATGGGAGATGCCTTTGACCGCATCAATCACATCGTTTTTCGCACTGTCCCAGATCGTCATTTCCAGCCGATTGGCCATGCTTTGGGCACTCTCCACCAGCAGGCAGTCCCCTTCGGAGCTTTTGAAGGTGGCTGCTCCCAGATTGGGAAACCCTGTGGGCTGGAAACGCTGACCCTGAATAGGGCGGAGCGGGATTTCAAAAAGCAAGCGGTTCTTGCCTGCAAGACTTGTCAGATCAATGGACATGGGATGTCTCCTTGTTTTGTGTTTGAATTCTATTGACGAGTTGTTGCGCTGCTGCGAAAGATATGGGAAAGGCCAAGGCCGAAGCCCAGCGGCAGGAGGTTCTTTCGTCCACAAGCGGTACGGACAATGCCGGGCGAATGCCATGGGCTTGCAGACGATGCAAAGCGATTCGCAAAGCTTCTGCACCATCTCCAGACTGCAAACGACGCAGAATGGCGGGATCAAAAGGAATATCCTGATCGGACAGTGGCCAAGGTAAGGCATTGAGTTTCAACGCGCACCAGGCATCTTCGGGCCAATCTCCAGTCAGAGTGGGCTTTTCAAGAAGCTCAGATTTCCAGTGATTCCAGTCGAGCGCCATAAAGGCCCGAGCCATATTCACACAACGTTCCCGATCCATATTCCCCTCAATCCACGCAGCCAAATCGGAAAGATGGGTGCTGATACCCGAGCGCGCAAGAATCTGGGGATGACGACCTTCCTTTTGCTGGCTTTCCAGACTGCAGCGCGAAACCACGGCGATCAAGTCGCCCTCTGCATTGCGGCCATGGGCAACCACACGCACATCGTGCGCGAGCCGTTTGTCCGAGGTTGCATACTTGTGGGGATTTTTCCCATCCAAAGGCAACCAGTGACAACGAATGGGGGCGCTTCCCAGAGCCAATGCCAGACGGAATTCCACACTGTCGTCATTGCATGCTTGCAACCATTCGATGGACAAACGTGGAATAGGGCCGATTTCAAAGCCTGTGCCGGACACCTGGATTTTTTCCACCTCCACAGCAGCGAGCAGAACCTTTTGCCAAAGCGAAGGCGTGCTGTCGTGGGTCAAGGCATCAAACACGGCATCGGCCAAGTTGCGCTCTGCATGGATCAGACGGGCGGGGGCTTTATCTCTAGCAGCTCGGTGTAAACGATCCATCCACGGAGCCAAATCATCGATCAGGCGGGATTGGGGGCGGTTACAAACTTGAATCCGGCCAAGAGGAACCGCAAAATTCGCTTGACCGTTCCGTTCCAAATAGCCATAACGCACAAAATTCTGGATTCCTCGGGAAACACCCAAGCGGGAAACAGCCCGCGCCATGTCCACGGGTCTCGCCACATAAGTTCTTCCGATTTGTGCCCGGCCTTCGGCGAACAAAGACTTGATTTCAGCCAATGATGTCCATTGATTCCATAAAGGCATCCATTGCTCACCACGCTGGCTTTCTTCTGTATCAGAAATGGAGCCTATGCCCGTGGCATTGTTATAAAGAGAAAACGGAGCCGAAGCCTGTACCTGAGCCATGGGATTCAATCGTTTGGTCGCGGATGCGGAAAAAAGGACAGCCCCTTCCAGCATGAGAACGAAATCCCAGGGATTTACACTACTGTTCCCATCGGAGCCCGTGGAACTATTGGCTCCTCCCGCAGATCCCGGTGAAAATTGCCCGATTGACATCCGTTGATTGGCTTTGCTGGCCACAGACCACAACGCTTGACCAAGATTCTGCTGACTGGCAATTTTCCAATCACTAGGAGCTTTACTATTGAGTCCAAAGATTTCTGCAACTTGCTGATGAAAGTTATTAGCAAAATCCAATCGTCCATCATTCCAACCTGTTCCCAGTAAGGAAGGGTATTGTGCTTTTAGCGCAGAAACCTTTTTCACATCTAATGTAAGGACAAAAGAGGCCTTGATAGCATCCAATGTGCTGTTTCGGAGATTCTGTATGCATAAAGACTGAAGCTCTTGTTTTTCTTCATCTTTGGGAGCCTCTTTGCGTCCTTGTACTTTCGTTTGTCCCCAAAAGATTCCTTCTTGCAAAGATTTCAGTCTTTTATTTGAGGAAACAAGGATGGATTCAATTGCTTTCTTGTTGTCTTTTGTATAAAAACCAGATCCACCATTCCAAGGATCCATAATCGCCGTCGGCTCATACTCCTCCAGAAAAAACCTTTCCAACTCTTCTTTTGTCAGCTTTGTTGCCAACACGAAATGATCATCCACCCACGCCCCACGGCAGGCTGAATCTTTCTGCTCTGCCACCAGCCGTAAGATTCCCAGAGCTTTCAGATAATGAGCCAATGGAGTTGGTTGACAGCCTTTCAATATATGTTTGTAAATCATTTCCTTTTCCTCCCCACTTTTTCCTGCATCATCCGCGCCTGATCCGCCTCCAGCAGCTTTTGAAGCTCTTCCGGTTTAGGCAACAACAACCTGTACCGGCTGACAAACAACTTCTGGTTCATTCCTGCGGTGGCATAGGATGCCTTGACCGCATCCTTGGCGGTGCAGAGGATCAAACCCACCGGAAGCTGGTCCTCTTTTCCCATGGCGTTGTCCTTCCACCAGTTCAGATAGAAGTTCATTTGCCCCACATCGCCGTGCTCGAAAGGTCGTACTTTGAGGTCGATCAACAAATGGCAGCGCAAAATGCGATGATAAAAAACCAAGTCGATATAATCATGCTCACCACCAACGGTGAGGCGCTTCTGCCGCGCCTCGAGGCAAAAGCCCGAGCCCAATTCCAACAAAAAATCCTGCAAGTGGTCCAGAAGGGCCTCCTCCAGGTCACTTTCCCGATAGCGAGGTTTCTCCGCTAGGCCCGTAAATTCCAGAACATAAGGGTCGCGGATCAAATCCGTCAAGTTTGTCGGTTCTGCCTTCTGCTGGATTTCCTTGAGCAAACCAGTTTTGTCCCTAGAAAAGCCCACGCGTTCGTAAAGAAGAGAACCGATCTGACGCTGCAGCTCCCGAACCGACCAGTTTCCGTTCAGGCATTGCAAGGCATAAAACACCCGCTGGAATTCGGTGTCCAACGGTAATAGTTCCACGATCTGCGACCAAGACAGTCTCAAGATGACATCGGATTGAAGATGGAAACCTTTTTTTGTTTTGACCGACGCTGTCGATCGTATTGGTTTAGGGAGGGCAACCCCTTTGAAAATGACCGACAGTGTCGGTCGAATGTTCACCAACAGCGCAGGGTAGCACAGATAGAACTGACGATAGCGCCCAAGCTCCTGCCGACTACAACTGGATACACCTTTGTTTGTCAATTTTGAACTGATTTGAGGGAACAAACGGGCTCCATACATCGCCCGGTCTTCTCCCTTTTGCTCGTATTCCACGACATTGCAACCAATCAGCCAATTGCGGATCACAAGTGCCTGATTGACCGACCGGGATGCTTGCGCCACAGACTGTGTATGGATGTCCGCAATGGCTTCGATGAGATGAGAAAAATTCATTACTGATCCCCTTTTTTCGAAACCTGCGTAAGATCTTGCGAAGCCCGTATATCAGCGGCACGCAGAACGGCTTCCAGATACGCAAGCGCACCAGGTCCAAAAACGTCCAGCAGACCTTGTACTCGCTCAGTCCAGCTCGGCCCGGTTACGGGAGAAAGCCCAAGTCTAGCGGGTTCAAGTGTCAATTTAGTTGCAGGGACAAAGACATGACCGCTCACGTCTTTTATTTCTGGTAACTCATCCTCTTCGCGCACACCCCGGATGGGCATACCTCGATCATCGTGATCCCGATACTCCTGATCCGATGGTGAAGCCTGCAGGCTCCAGCGTACCTTACCGTGGTGACTGGCTACCAGGTAGGCAACCAGATCAAAGTACCAGCGTGCTGGGTATTCAGAAGAATCGAACAGTTTTGACAACAGGTTGCTTTCCCGGATAACTTGCTGTTCTGCCACATCCTGTTCTGACAACAATCTCTGCCCGGAAAAGAACTCCTGACATTCGCCCAACAATCCCGGATGAACAGGCTGGAACTGGCGCAACAAGTCGAACAAGGCCATCGCCGAGGCAAGCTCATGACGGTACCCTTTTCTTTGTTCCCCATCACCGTTCTTGCAATACAAACGATTCTTTGGCCAAGCTCCCTTGGGAGCTTTCGCAAGCAATACATCGCGCAAGTCACCCGGAATAGACGGGGTTTGAAAACTCTTGTCAATGGAACCCTGGAAATACTCCGAAGCCTTTCCAATGTCATGAGCAAAAGCCGCCAGAACCACTTTGCGGCATAACGGAACTTTAGGATCGTCCGGTAAAAGAGCTGGAAAAATCGCATCCAGAATCCCTTGAGTTTCTAAACCCACATCGCGCAGGTGATCAATCAGGGAGCACCAGGCTGTGGCGCTTAGATCTTCACGCTCCTCTCCCGAATCCGCCAATTCCTGTGACGAAGAAGCCAATGACAAATGCAGATCCAAAGCGTCTGAATAATCCGCCCTGCAATCAGGATTCCAGCCCGTTTCTGGAGAATACCCTCCGAACGAGGCATCGACCAGCACAATGGTTCCCGGCAACATGTCGCGTTGTTCCGTCCGTTTTTTCCAGCACGCCTCCACCCAGTCCCAGACCCAGGCCACAGGCATCGTTTTTCCTTTTCGGGTGATGGACTTGATCTGCTGGGATGGTTTCGATACTCCAAGCCATTCCCGCACCTTTAAGAAAGGGACGGCGCACAGTTCTTTCCTCGCCGGTTTCCACTCATCGTTGGGGCCAGCTTCCGAAATTTCGCGCCAGAAAATTTGGCAGTCATTTTCTTCACCGCTGCGAATGAAACGCGAAATATCCAGATCCGCACCGGAAAGGTCTGGCGATGTGTCGAACAGTTCAATCCATTCCCGCTGCAACAGCAGGTGCTTAGGCTTATATGGGTAAAGGCGGCGACAGTCCTCTGGAGTCATCGCATCTTCGTAAGTTTCCAGACTTTTCGGAGACACATCAGCAGATGCTCCCGCCAATTTTTCCAGATTCCGCTTCGCTTCCAGGATCTGTCCGATTTCGTAAGGCAAAGCCTTTCTTTCCTCTTTTTCCGACCAGCCACGATCCAGAACAAAGACATTGCCCGAGTCCCCCACATAACGGGCACAGCGACCAAAACGCTGCACCAGACTGGGCCAGGGAGCCAGATCGGTGAACAAGGTCCGCGCAGAAAGATCCACCCCAGCCTCCACCACCTGGGTTGCCACGATAATCCGGCCCTCGGGAGGAATATTGGCATCCTTGCGCAAGAATTCTTCTCGCCATTTCTCCCGCTCTGCTGGACGAAAACGGGAATGGACCAGGCGCAGATCCACATGCGCATCTTGGTTCTTTTTTTGCAGTTGGGCAAATAGCTTGAGAGCGGAATCCACGGTATTCAGCACCACCAGCGTCAGCCCTCTGAATTCTACATGTTGCTTCCAAATCAAGTCGGCACAGATCTTCTGCTCCTTGTCTTCTTCAACAGGCAGTATTTTGAGTGCTTTGTGAACCTCCCATAAACTACCCTGACGCTGATCCGCCGGAATTTCCACCGCTGGAGGCAAGGATTGCAACAAGGACTTCGTATCCACTGTTTCCAGCCAGGATTCCTGGAGTGTAGCACTCATCCACCAAGTGTAGCAAGGGCGCAAAGAGCCAAAACCACTCGTTTTCTGAGCGTAATCGTGTCGAAACGCCTGCATTTGCCCTGAAGTCGCCAAGCCCACGTCCATGAGCTGCACCTCATCCATAACCCACAAGACATCTTGATTGAGTAGTCCAAACTCCATAGGCCAACGTGCTCTGGCAGCCCCATAGCCACGATTCAAGGAACGAGATAAAAGCATATCTTGGGTTCCGATCAACACAGCACATTCCTCTGGATAGAGATGCCAATTTCTGCTGTCCGCACCTCCCATTAACAGGTGCACACCCACTTTCCCCTGATGCGAATCACACCCATTCCACAGGATTCCCAGCTGTTCCAGAACATGTCGGACTTCATGTTCCGTCTGCTCCACCAGCACCCGCATAGGTAAACACCAAACCAATCGACGCGGCCAGGAATCATCCTTACGTTCCATCCGGTTCCACAACCAGGCAGACAACACACCCAAAGTTTTTCCAAACCCTGTGGGAATGCGGATCAATGCGTTTCCCATTTTTACATGTTCCGCAATTTCCTTCTGCCACTCATAGGGATTACCTACGCCTACCGCATCCCAGAACTCTTCCATTCTCATAAAATAAAGCCCTCTATTTAGTCCATATCAATATACAATCACAATCTGACAAATTTTGTCATTTCTGAAAAATATTTTACATGCGCTATCGCTACCATACTAAACCCCGATTATTCCTCTATTCCCCATAAATATACTCCCCAATTGTCTCAAATCATGAGACTCATGTATATTTTTTCAAACTTTCATATTAATTTGCGTTCTATTTTCCAGATTTTTTCACTTTCCACCCCCAAATACACTGCCGCTCCTTTTTTTCAGGCTTCGACGCTGGCAATGCTTCTGCCGTAATACATACAAGTTCACTGAAGCATTCAGAATTTTTCCATTGATCTTTCAAAAGGAAACAGGGCTTTGCACCCGGGTAAGGTAGCACTTCCGTGACTTTACCATAAAGGTTTTCCCTGCCGCTGTGGGTTTTATTTTTTGCCGTCACAGTAAATAGTATATTCGCCAATCATCGAATGTTTTTGACAATGTTATCTGCAATGCTTTTATCCGATGCCATGATTCCTTGCCTTTATTTTTTTTGAAGTTCTCAAAAATTTGCTTTTCGCAGGTGTCTCCGTAATGGCGAGGCCCCACACTCCTGTCTATTTTAAAGAGCATAACAATGATATTTTACCATGAAACTTATCATTTTATCCCCATCATCGCTTTTATTTTTTCCCTTACCTGTTTTTTGAGTTCTGGCGGACCTTCCACAACGGCATTTTCTCCCCACCGCAGAATGTCTCCGATGAGTTCTTCGGGGTGTTTTGAGACATACGGAACGGTTAGTCGCAGAGTGCCGCCGGGAAGGTTTTCCTTTGTTTCATGAGGGTGCCATTGTTCCCTTTCAACATAGGATGCGGCAACGCCTGTAAATTGAATTTTCGCGAGGGCGTCGGCTTTGCCTGAATAGAGTCCGTATCCGGAGGCAAAAAATTGCTGAAGTTCCAGGGTCGGTACTTCCTGCCAAGGCTTCCGCACGGTGCGCACCTGGGAGATGAGATCGAGAGGGAATTGTCTCAGGCCTTTGTCTTCCGGGCCCGAAGCTCCGATGCGACTTTCGTCACGGGCATCGAGGCTCCAGCCGTTGCGGTAAAAGATGAGTTGCTGCGGGTGAACTTCGCGTTTTTCAGGCCTGGCACTGCCTTTTTTTGAGAACTGAAAAGAGATGACTTTCTGGTGCAGAATTGCTTCGCTGATTTTCCGGAATGTGGCCGGAGTGACTTTTTTTCGCTGATGCGGAAGGAGGTAATGGATGCGATTCTGCCAGGTTTCAAAGGGGACGCCACGGGCCCTTAAGTGGCGGAGGAACGCGGTTTTCAAGGCTTCGTAGGGTTCGGAGAGTGGTTTCTGTACATTCTCGAACATTTGCCAGAATACGGCGAGACTT
>Ga0209373_10003046_pt1 | contig 15982 bp, 12 predicted proteins | sample Higcelweek5metaG_FD_187173 | JGI IMG/M metagenome (GOLD analysis project Ga0209373, IMG submission 187173) | Freshwater pond sediment microbial communities from the University of Edinburgh, under environmental carbon perturbations - High... | ecosystem: Environmental > Aquatic > Freshwater >... | reverse complement strand
TAAAAAGTTTTTCTCTTCACGCGGGAATAACTCAGTGGTAGAGTGCAACCTTGCCAAGGTTGAAGTCGCGAGTTCGAATCTCGTTTCCCGCTCCAAAAAAAAAATACAGAGGAATCCTTAATGGGTTCCTCTTTTTTTATTCCGTCTTTGACCAAAACCTTCACCAAACGGCATAGACACAACCCTTCAGGCCAGAATCCTCATCGTATCCTGCCCCAGTCCTTCAACGTCGTTGCCACACACCTCAAACACCATCTTTTTATCCCGGTGCCCCATCAGGCTGACCAGCCTGAGCATATCAATCTAAAAACGGCAGTTCATATCCACGAAGAGCACGAAGTTTCACGAAGATCCAATAGGTTACAAGAAACAAATGATTCACCCAAAAGGTTGTTGCTGTTTTGGCTTAAAGAATTTGTTTTTCTTGGTGTTTCTTCGTGTACTTCGTGGACAACTGCTTTTTCTAGGATCAATCCTGATTAAGGATACTGTTGGGGTATTTTCAATCTGAATATAAACACAGTTCGCAATAGAAAAATTACGTTTTTCTGGTATACAAAAGAGTAGCCTTCTAAAACGTATCCAGTGGAAATACATGGGACCTCTTACAAAACTACCCTTCCCTCCCGTTCTTGATACATCAACGATTGATATCATCAGGGACTTTTTCAACCCGGCTCTAAAGGCTTCGGTTCGTTATGATCGAGGTGTCGGGTTCTTCAGCGCGTCCTGGCTTCGCCTTGCCGCCAGGGGGATGACTGAGTTTGCAGCTCTGTCCGACAACGTCTTTTGCTGCGCTGTTGTGTGAGTTGGGGCAACAGTGGACGCGGGGTGAGTTTTCTGCCTTAGAATTCTGCGGAAATATGGGCGGTGTCCTGCATTTCTTAGAAGGTTCGACCTACTAAGGAACCTTGCAATAATTACCTGAACTTTTCCGTTCGTGGTGAGCTTGTCGAACCATGAACGGATGCCCTTCGACAAGCTCAGGGCGAACGGTATGTGTCCAAGTTATTTTTGCTAAACTACTAACCAGACAAGTGCATGTCTAAAATTCACTTCCAAACTCCCATTAAGGAGTAATTTTATGTCGAAAGTGCGTGTAGTTGCCAAACGAGATCATCTTGCGTCATTAACGACAGCCCCGCCACTATCTGCAATTGCAGAACTGGTATGGAATGGCTTTGATGCTGGTTCCGACAGGGTTCAAGTTCTTTTTGATTATAACAAAATAGATGCGATCCAAGCTATCCGAGTCAGAGATTACGGCACTGGAATTACCCATTCAGAGGTAGCTGAACTATTCGGTAATCTTGGTGAATCATGGAAAAGAAACAAAGGTAAGCAGAACGGACGTTCTCTTCACGGCAAGAATGGTAAAGGACGATTTAAAGCGTTTGCCTTGGGGGAAAAGGTTGAATGGAGCACCACTTACCGTGAGAATGGCAATAAATTTACGTATGGTGTTGTTGGAAATGCTCTGGCTCTGGACGATTTTGACGTCTCTGATCCTGTCAAAGCAAACGATGCGCAACCAGGGACAGAAGTAATTATATCCAATTTACAACATGCATTTCATTCATTACAAAGCGATTCTGCTCACCTGGGCTTGGCAAAAATATTTGCCCCATATTTGATGGAATATCCGGATTTAACTCTCGACTACGACGGAGTCGCTGTTGATCCGCACAGCGTACAAAACTACAACAAGGATTATCCGCTAGGAGATATTACTCTTGCCAGTGGTCAAACGGTTACCGCATCGGTTTCAATTATCGAATGGAAAATTCCAACTGACAGGGTAATTCACCTTTGTGACAAAAACGGGATTTCCCTGCATGAACTGCCAGCAGGTAAGCAGATACGAGCACCGGGATTCAACTTCACCATTTATATAAAATCAGACTATTTCAGGGAACTGGACAAGACGAACTTACTGTCACTTTCTGAAATACACCCTGAAGCTCTGTCAATAATCAATGCAGCTAAAAACAAGATAAAGGAACATTTTCGTCTGCGCATTCTGGAAAATCAGGGCAAAATAATAGAGCGCTGGAAGGAAGAACGAATCTATCCGTATGATGATAAACCATTTATTGATCCCGTAGAAACGGCAGAGCGTCAGGTTTTTGAAATACTGGCTGTAAATGTCCAAAGCTACCTACCTTCGTTTGAAGATGCTGACTTTAAATCCAAGAAATTCACGTTTCGGCTTTTGGCACAAGCCATCCGGGAGAATCCGGAGTCAGTTCAGAAAATTATCGGCGAAGTTCTTGGGTTGAAAAAACAGGAACAAGATGACTTGGCTGCTCTTTTAAAAAAGACAACACTTTCGTCAATTATCAGCACGTCACAAATCGTTGCAAACCGCCTTGACTTCTTAACTGGCCTCGAAAATCTGCTTTTTGATAAAGAGACTAAGAAGGCACTCCTTGAGCGTGACCAGTTACATAAAATTCTGGAAAATGAAGCATGGATATTTCATGAAGAATTTGCACTTGCTGGAAGCGAACAACGCCTAGAGGAAGTCCTGAATAAACATCTTGGTAAACTCGGTAAGCGCGAAGAAGATTCAGATTCAGATCCTGTTCTGACTGCTGAAGGCAAAACTGGCAGGGTTGACCTTATGCTTCACAAAACAGTTCAACCACGCACGGGAGAGTACGACTATCTGATAATTGAGCTAAAGCGCCCTTCGCAGAAAATCAACTCTGAAGTTCTTGGCCAGATTGAAGGCTATGCCATGGCAGTTGCAAATGATGAACGTTTTCTGGGAGTACCTGCAAAATGGACATTTATTGCCGTATCAAATGAGCTTGACGATTTTGCAAAGAGAAAGGCAAATCAACGCAACTGGCCTAAAGGAAAAGTGTACGATGATGCAGAGTTAAATATCACTGTCTGGGCAAAGTCATGGGCGGATATTATTAACGATGCCCGTTCTAAACTACGATTTTTGAATGAGCAGTTATCTTATGAAGCTGACCGTGACAGTTCTAAAGATTATTTGACCAAAGCTCATGCCAAGTTTATTCCTGTTGTCAACCGAAAAGCTGATGAGAGTGAAGACACCAGTTCCGAAGAACTTGAGGCAGAAAAAACCAGCGACACTGCTCAATAGATCATGAAATGATTACCACTATACGCTGAAAAAACGCGGCTTTTTACGGCAGTACTGTTTTAAATCAGATGGTTACAACGGAATTCCGGCCAGCCGGAATTGTATGATATATGACCATTGCATCTTCATTATCCATAGAATCCAAGGCAAACCCATGTCCACCCTGATCCCCAGCATAGCCTCCTGCAAAGATGTGACTCCCGGCGAACGCCGCTTTGCCCGTCTGCTTGAGGCAAAGCTGGAAGATGACTACCTCTGCTGGTACAACGTCCCAATCGGCCCTTCCAGGCTCCACCCTGACTTTATCATCATGCACCCGCAACGGGGCGTGTTAGTTCTGGAAGTAAAGGACTGGCGCCTGTCCACCATCCAGAGCATCGACAGCCATGAAGCAACCATATTCGTCAACAACGCTCCCGTAAAAGTTAAGAACCCTCTTGAACAGGCGCGAGGTTATGCCATGGCTGTTTCAGATATCCTTAAAAGTGATCCTCAACTGGTGTGGGCGGATGGTCGGTATCAAGGAAAACTACTCTGTCCATGGGCCTTTGGTGTTGTCTTTACCAATATTACCCGCAGCGACTTTGAGCAAACCGACCTTGGCGAGGCAATCGAACCGCACCATCTTATCTGCCGTGACGAGATGTCTGAGTCTGTTGATGCAATGGCTTTTCAAGAGCGACTTTGGGGGATGTTTCCCTTCAACTCACACGGACTGCTGACCCTCCCTCAGATAGATCGTGTACGCTGGCATCTCTTCCCTGAAATCCGCCTGCCGCACAAACAGGCGTCACTCTTCGATGATTTGGACGATGAGCCGCAGGGATTTCCTGATCTGTTGCGGGTCATGGACCTGCAACAGGAACAGCTGGCCCGCAGTCTGGGGCAGGGGCATCGGGTCATCCACGGCGTTGCCGGTTCCGGCAAAACCCTTATCCTCGGTTATCGAGCCGAACATCTGGCCAAGGCCTGCTCACGCCCGATACTGGTGCTTTGCTACAACCGCCTGCTTGCTCAACGGCTGGAACAGTGGATGCAGATCAAAGGGATTTCTGACAAGGTCCATGTGCATACTTTTCATGCCTGGTGCCGGAAACAGCTATCGGCCTACCACATTGAAACGCCTCGCAACCATGGTGACAACGATGCTTTCTACGATGAGATGGTTGATACGGTGATCCGTGAGGTTGATCGCGGGATGATTCCCGCCGGACAGTATGACGCCGTCATGATTGATGAAGGGCATGATTTCCGCGCTGAGTGGCTGAAGCTGGTGGTGCAGATGGTCAACCCTCAGACCAGCTCACTGCTGGTTCTGTACGATGATGCACAATCCATCTATGACACCCGCAAAAAAGGGAAGTTCAGTTTTAAGGGGGTCGGTATTCAGGCACAGGGCAGAACCACCATCCTGAAGGTCAACTATCGCAACACGCACGAGATTCTTGATTTTGCCGCCGAATTTGCCCGACAGCTTTTGACACAGGAAGAATCAGACGAAGACGGCATACCACGTCTGGCTCCTGTTTCTGCGGGTAGGCGGGGCTCAAAACCGCTCTTGATCAAGTTGCCAACCATTCAGGCTGAAGCCGATGCAATTGCCAAGCGCCTGAAAGAAGCCCATCAAAAGGGGATTGCGTGGAAGGATATGGCGGTGCTGTATTGGGATGCAACGGACAAAGATGAAATATACCGGGCGCTTAAAGCAGAGCATATTTACGTGGTCGGCAAAAAGACGATTACCTTTGATAAGGATGACACCAAGGTAAAGTTTTTGAACATTCACAACAGCAAAGGACTTGAATTTCCCGTTGTTGCAATCATGGGCGGTCGGATTGTTGAGCAGGCCAAGAGTGACGTGGAGGCGGCCAAGCTACTCTACGTTGCCATGACCCGTGCAACGTCGCAGTTGGTGATGACAGTAGCCGGGGTTTCGTAATGCTCACCCACTACCTCAAAACCTTCTCCTCCCTCCGCACCGACACCAGCCGCAGCCGCTGGACGGCAGCAACAAAGTTCCGCGCCCCGCACAAACCGCTGTTACTGCTGGCTGTGATTGACCTGATTGCCCAAGGGATCATAAAAACCATCTTCATCGAGTTCTCCGCTGATCTGGGCGAACTGTTCAACATCTACTGGTCACGCGTTATGCCGCCGGACCAACGCTCAAACATCATCCTCCCGTTTTACCATCTCAATTCAGACAAGTTCTGGCATCACATCCCGAAACCGGGCATGGAGGCAATCCTCGCCGCTACCCGCCAGATCAGAGGCGTTGCCCAATTACAGGAAATCGTGCTGGGGGTGAAACTGGATGACGAGCTGTATGTACTGCTGTGTCAGGAAGAATCCCGCAACCTGTTGCGAACAGTGCTGATTGAAACCTACTTTGCGCCTGAGTTGCACGCTGGTTTGATCGAACAGGGGATTATCAACAAGGAAGCGTTTCAGTACAGTCAGACATTGTTGGAGAAGTCACGTCAGCAACAGGTGCAGGAAGATGACGAGACAGAGAAATACGCCCCGGCTGTACGGGATCAGGCATTTAGAAGGGTGATTGTCAGCATGTATGATCATCGCTGCGCTGTCTGCGGTATCCGCATGTTGACCCCGGATTGCCATACCGTGGTTGACGCAGCCCATATTGTGCCGTGGAGCCTGACCCATAATGACACCGTTCAAAACGGCATGGCACTCTGCCGCCTGTGTCATTGGACGTTTGATGAAGGTTTAATCACGGTTTCCGGCACGTATACCGTGATTGTTTCTAAACAGCTATCTGCAAGCAACAATATCCCCAGCCATCTGCAGACCCTTGCCGGTCGGGGCATTATTGGCCCCACTGAGCAAACATTATGGCCTGATCTGGATGCCCTTCATTGGCATCAACAGAAAGTTTTTCGTAAATATTGATGTTTCTGATCGTTCTGCTGACGTCAGCAGGAAGCTTCTTGCCATGACATGTTGGACCATTTTGTTGACGTTAACAAAATGGTTGTCTGCATCTCGACTCCCAGAATAGGAGAGCCAGCATGAAAAGTGACATCATCATCCAACTGCACAAAAACTTCGAGGAGTACGCCCACCAGATCGACGGTGAGGAGTTCTGGTTTGCCCGTGACCTGCTTGGGCTTCTTGGATATGCCAAATGGGAAAACTTTGCCAAGGTTATCGATAAGGCCAGGATTGCCTGCCAAACCGCCGGGCTTTCTATTGCGGATCATTTTCCTGACGTCAGGAAAATGATCCAGCTTGGTAAGGGAGCTGAACGAGAGGTTGAAGACATTGCCCTTACCCGCTACGCCTGCTACCTCATCGCCCAGAACGGCGATCCGCGCAAAGTGGAGATTGCCTTTGCCCAAACGTACTTTGCCGTTCAGACCCGAAGACTTGAACTGATTGAAAAACGTCTTGAAGAACAGGAACGGCTGACTGCCGGCCTCATCTTCGAGAGAATTGGCGACAACAGCGGCTTTGCCCGCATCCGCAGCAAGGGGGACGCAGCCTTGTTCGGTGGCAAGACGACCCAGCAGATGAAAGACCGGCTGGGAATGGCCGATAACAGGGCGTTGGCTGACTTTCTTCCCATGATTACCATCAAAGCCAAAGACTTTGCCAACGAGATAACCAACTTCAACATCAAGCGCGATGATTTGCGCCGTGAAGACGCCATAACCTCTGAACATGTAAAAAACAACCAGGATGTGCGTAAGGTGCTGACAGATCGCGGTATCAGGCCGGAAGAGCTGCCACCTGCCGAGGATATCAAAAAGCTGGAGCGACGGGTGAAATCAGAGGAAAAACTGTTGTTAAAGCAGCCAGCCAGACGGAAGAAGTAGCAGATGGCGGAGCCTATCTACCTTGATCATAACGCCACAACACCGGTTGACAGACGGGTGTTGGAAAAAATGCTGCCGTATTTCTGCGAGGTGTACGGCAATGCCGCCAGTATTGATCATCTGCACGGCCACAAGGCAAAACAGGCGGTTGACGAGGCCCGCCAGACCATAGCCAAACTTCTTGGTTGCCGTAAAGAGAGTGAAATCATCTTTACCAGTGGCGCTACAGAATCAAACAACCTGGCTTTGATAGGTGCCTTCAGACGTTTTCGGGACAAGGGCAACCACATCATTTCATCTGCAATTGAACATCCTGCCGTTCTGGACACGCTGAATTATCTAAAAAGTGAAGGTGCGGAGATAACGCTTCTACCTGTTGACAGCAACGGCGTGGTTTCTCTTGAAGCACTGGAAAAGGCGATTAAGCCGGAAACCATCCTGGTTTCTGTTATGTTTGCCAACAATGAGATTGGCACTATCCAGCCAATCAAGCAAATAGGCGCAGTTACCAAATCTAAAGGAATCGTCTTTCACACTGATGCAGCCCAGGCTGTTGGTCATGAGAAGATCAACGTCTATGATATGAACATCGATCTACTCTCCCTCAGCGCCCACAAATTTTATGGGCCGAAAGGCGTTGGCGGCCTTTTTGTCCGCTCATACTCACCCCTGATCAAATTAAGCCCAATCTCTTTTGGCGGTGGTCACGAAAAGGGAATGCGATCCGGCACGCTGAATGTTCCAGGCATCGTTGGCATGGCTGAAGCACTTCAACTGGCAAACAAAGAGATGGATCAAGAGAACCAGCACTTAAGGGCGGCTACAAGCCTTATCTGCCAGGAGCTTCAGCAGAGTTTTCCTGAAATCAAGCTCAACGGGCATCCACAAAACCGTCTTGCCCACAACCTGAGCCTGACCATTCCTGGAGTTGAAGCAAAAGCCTTGATCCATCGCCTAAAAGACAAGCTATCCTTTTCCGCTGGCTCGGCCTGCTCCACCATAAAAGTTGAGCCCTCACATGTTTTGAAGGCTATCGGCTTGACTGATGACGAGACATATCAAACGGTCAGGCTGGGGCTTGGAAGAAGCACGGATGATGCAAAAGTTATTGCCGATAGTATAAGTATACATCAGGGGATATCCAGCCTGATGTTGGACAGGCGGCTGGAAAGAGGTTGATCTATTTATTGATGGAGGCAACAAATGAAAAAAAGCATGAACGTCGGGATTATGTCGCGGGAAGACTTTAAGAAGCGGACTATCGCCATTGCCAAGGGGGAATACAAACCCCGTAAGGATGAGCCAAAAATCTGGTTTGAGTCACTGCAATCCTTTGCCCAAGTGCTGAGTGATGATAACCGCATGCTGCTGCACGTCATAGAAGAACAAAAGCCAAAATCCATCAGTGAGCTGGGAACGCTGACCGGACGCAATAAAAGTAACCTTTCACGAACACTGCATACTTTGGCTGGTTATGGTATTGTTGATCTGGTCAAAAAAAGTGCCCGTGAGTTAATACCCCAGGTCAAGGCGCCCCACTTCAGGCTTGAAGTGGGGATATAAAACAGACAGCCTGCTATGCGACAAACAACAGTTTATTCGTTCTAAACCGTTGTTGATTGTTATTGCTATCTACTTGGAGTTGATTTCCACATGCCCCACGTTATCGTCATAGCTGGCCCCAATGGTGCCGGGAAATCAACAACAGCTCCGGCAATCCTGAAAGGGGCGCTTGGTGTCACTGAATTTGTGAACGCCGACACCATTGCTGCAGGTCTCTCAGCGTTCAACCCGGAAAAGGCAGCGTTTCAGGCTGGCCGGGTCATGCTTGAACGTCTGCAACAATTGGCAGGAGATCAAGAAGACTTTGCCTTTGAGACTACCCTGGCCAGCAAGACTTTTGCTCACTGGATTCATAATCTGAAACAGTCAGGATATACCTTTCACCTGTTCTATTTCTGGCTCCCCTCCCCTGAGTTTGCCATTGCCCGTGTTGCCGAGCGAGTCCAGATGGGCGGCCACAATGTACCGTCAGAAACTATCCGGCGCAGATACCATGCCGGATTAAAAAACTTCTTTGCCATGTATCAGCAGCTTGCAGATACCTGGCGCATCTATGACAACTCTGCACCTGGCTCCCCTCGCTTGCTATCAACCGGAGAACGTACTATAATTACAAATGTTGTTGATGCAATGCTTTGGGATTCATTGAAAGGGACATATCATGGCTGAGGCTGTAAAGAAGGATATTTGCAAGATTATTGCTGAGGGTACCGAGATTGACGAGGCTGTCAAGCAGGCGGTACAGAAGGCGGTATTGCAGCACAAGCTGGCTGGTAATCCCATTGTTGGGATGAAGGACGGCAAGATGGTCTGGCTGAAACCGGAAGACATTCAGGCTTAATCTTTCGCAAAACTTTCGCAGGCCGGGCTAATTTTGGTTACTTTTAAGTGCTTCTAAATGGACAAACTCCACAGGGGAGTTAAGGCAAAATATATTGATTTTATTAAGATAAATCTGACATCAAAAGATTACAGTTTTTTTCATTAGACGTCATTCGAATCCCGTTTCCCGCTCCAAAAATTCAGGGGTAGCTCACAAAGCTAACTCTATTTGCCGTTCATTGATTCTGTAGAGACAATTGTCCTGCCTGCAACAACTGCTGAATGCCTTGCTCCAATACACGCTTTACTGCTTCTGCTTTGAATCCTTGGGTGTAACGCTGTTGTTTGCTCACAACATCTCTTTCTTCACAATTGAAATAAGAAGGAGCGTCCACTACAATCAGGACGCTTCAGGCAATGCTGGAACAAAATCAAATACAACGTACCCAGAGGTATATTGTAAGAACAGAGGGAATCTTTATGAAGGTTATCGCATTTAACGGCAGCGCTCGGAAGAATGGTAATACTGCGAAGTTGATCAACTACACCTTTGAAGAGCTGACAAAAGAGGGGATTGAAACAGAGTTGATGCAACTGTCTGGCAGGCCGATCCACGGCTGTATCGCCTGCTACAAGTGCTTTGCCAGCAAAGACCGCCGCTGTGCTGTGACGGATGACTGCGCCAACGAGTGCATTGAAAAGATGGATGCAGCCGATGCCATTATCATCGGCTCCCCCACGTACTTTGCCGCAATAACCCCGGAGGCCAAGGCGCTGATTGACCGCTGCGGAATGGTTTCGAGAGCCAATAGCGACATGTACAAACGCAAGGTAGGAGCCGCCGTGGTTTCGGTACGCCGCGCCGGTGCTATCCATGTCTTTGACACCATAAACCACTTCTTCACCATCGGTCAGATGATCATTGTCAGTTCAAGCTACTGGAACATCGGCGTGGGCAGAAATATTGGTGATGTGGATGGCGATGAGGAAGGGATCAAGACCATGCGGGATCTGGGCAGCAACATGGCATGGTTGCTGAAAAAACTGAAAGACTAATGATCATCCCCGCTCTGCTGCAAAGGGATACTATGCCTGGGCTGTTCAGCTGGTCTCATCCATGGCACCAAACCGGCACCTGTTTCATGCTGTAACGTTGCGTGGCAACCTGATACTGAAACAGGCTCCCTTCCCAGGCAAAGAATCAACCCAGATAGCTCCCCTGTGCCTGTTTACAATGATTGCATAGGACACCGACAGCCCCAGGCCAGTCCCCACACCAACCTCCTTGGTGGTATAAAACGGCTCAAAAACCCTGGACAGCTGGTTCTTGTCTATCCCGGGGCCGTTATCTTCCAGCTCAATAAATACAGAGGTCTCGTCATATTTCAGTCGCACCGTAATCATCGGTGCGACTGAAGGATCTGTTGCAAGAGCCTGGGCGGCATTTTTTAAAAGATTCAGAAGCACCTGCTCAATCTCAACCACCACCACCTGTACCTGCGGAAGGTCTGAAGCATACTCCCGGACTATCTTTACATTTTTGAAATCATAGTGTTTTTTCAAATCATAATCACAGAGCGCCAACTCTATCGATTTTTCCATCAGATCCGCCAGTGAGGCAGACTCTGCCTGAATGGCGCTCGTACGACTGAATGTCAGCATGTTGGCAATTATGGTGGCGGCCCGCTCGCATGAACTGCTGATAGCCTCAAGCATACTGATGATACCTCGCCGTTCCAGATACGCACCGAGGTTGGGTAATGATACCCCTGTTTCAACAGCAGCGGCAGCGTTGGCAGGCAGAGCGGTGGTTATTCGGCGGATGATATTCTGGGCATGCTGTGCAATTGTACCGATCGGATTATTTAATTCATGGGCCATACCTGCCGCAAGGCCACCAACAGTCATCATCTTTTCGCTCTGTACCAGCAATTGCTGCATCTTTCTACGGTCAGTAACGTCCTGACCGATGCACAAGATCTCTTCAAGAACACCATCTGCAGAACAGCAGGCCTTGTTTGTCCATGAAATGAAGACCCTTTCACCATTTTTACATACACATTCAACCTCACTCAGCGCAAAACGTTCAGGATCGGCGCTGATCCCCCCAATCATCTCGACCAGTCCTCTATCACTGATGCCATTCGTCGGCACAATGGTTTCAATCAGCAGTTGCCCCAGGATTTCATCCTCCCGGTACCCGAAAAACTGTTGGGCAAACTCATTAAAGAAAGTCACGCGACCTCGGGTATTCATCCGTAAAATAATACTGTTGGCGTTTTCAACCAGCTCACGATAATTGCGCTCACTCTCCCTCAGGGCTTTCAGTGTATTAATCCGCTCAATGGCAATACTGGCATAATTGGCGCTGGAAACGATCAGGCGGATCTCTGCCGACCTCGGTTCCCAGATCCGTTTGGAGTAGAGAGTAAGTGTACCAAACAGCTCTCCTTTGGATGACAGAAGCGGTTCAGCCCAACAGGACTTGAGTCCAGATGCCGAGGCACAGACACAATCACGCACCGCCTCAATATCACTGCAGATCACCCGTCTTCTGGTAAACGCGGCGGTTGCACAGCAACAGTTACCCGGTTCTATCACAGCTTCACGCATATGGTTTGTGTAGTATCGAGGAAGGCTCGGGGCTGCCCCATGAAGCAATTTCGTTCCTGTCTCATTAACCAGCATTATGGAACAGATCACATCCGGCTCTTCCTGCTCCACCTCCAGGGCAATCGAAGCCAGCACCTCCTTCAGCGATGCATCCTTGGCAATATGCTCCAATATATCGGCCCTGGCATGTTCCCTTTGTTGCGCCTGCTTGCGCTCCGTAACATCACGCACCGTCTCGATAGCGCCAACCACCGCGCCAGCCGCATCAAACAATCGTCTGGCAGTAGCCCACAAATAGGCTCCCCTACCTCCATACACGCAGGGAAAAAAGGCTTCTGCCGTCACAAAACCACGTTCTTCGTCAACCTGAAAATACTCGTTATCGCCAGACGAAACTCCCTCCAACACCTGATCAATCAACAACTTTCGACGTTCACCAAAAAACGCGACAGCATAGACATAATCGCCCTTCCCGATCATCTCAGCAGCCCGAATGCCGGTCAACTCTTCACAGGCCTTGTTCCAGGCCACAACTCGCCCTTCACGATCAATCGCCCAGGTGGCATCGGGAAGAAAGTTGATAATATCTGCCATCTGCTGCTCGCTGGCCCGCAAACGCCTTTCTGTTACCTTTCGATCAGTGATATCAAGCAAGGTGCCGATAATGCCATACGAACCATGTATTTCGTCTTCAAATTTAGCTTTATAGAAGATGACATCCCGCACCAGCCCTTCGCTGGTTTTGATCTTGGATTCATACTGGTGCGTTGCTCCCAATGGCTCCTTCATCAGCAGTTGATCATGTTTAATGTATATCGCAGCAAGTTCGGGAGGCACCACATTGTAGGCGGTCTTGCCGACCACCTCTTCCTTGCTTAGTTTAAACAAGGCCTCAAAAGCCACATTACATCCCAAATAATAGCCATGACTATCTTTGTAAAAAACCGGCGTAGGAAGCGTATCGATCAACGCCTGCAAGAACTGCAAGCTCCGTTTCTGGATCTGTTCGGCACGACGTCCCTGACTGAGCAACATCAGATACAGTGCCATGGTGACCACTGCCAGAAACACAACCGGTGTCAGGAAGATGATCAGTAGTTTGTTGTAATGCGCAAGTAAGATCCCCTTTTCGGCACCTACATACAGCGCCCCGATCACCTCTCCCTGCGCATTGCGAATCGGGTCATAGGCAGCCAGGTAAGACTTGCCGAGGATAACTACCTCACCTCGATAGGAAAGGCCTCGTTTACATACCGCTTCGTAGGCCGGTCCCACCAATTTGGTACCCATGGCCCGACTGCCATCCTGCTTGGGTACATTGGTGCTTACTCTGGTATCACCCATAAAAACTGTAGCGGTACCACCAAAAATGGCCTTCACCTTGTCAGTCAGCTCATAGTTGCCATTAAACTCATAGTTGCCAATCATCAGCTTGTTGTTCTGGATTCTGAACTGATCACCTTTGACCCCTACCAGCTCCCAAAACGTTCTGATTTGTCGTTCAAGATTAAGTCTGGCCTGACGGTATGCCTCTTCACGAACATGGTTACCTGTGTAGTAGCCGGCCAGGATTACCGCTGCCCAAAAAACCAGAATAATTATTGTCAGGTAGTTACGTATTGCGCTCATGACAGCTTCACTCCCCGGTTCAAAAAGAAAAAGCCACGTGATAGTGAGTCGTTATTTGGACCACCACAAATCTATGGATACGGAAACTCTAGCAGAGCAAACGGTAATGGCACTACTGGAATTTATTTTCATCAAAGATTAATTTTACACCTCTTGACACAACTTAAAACTATGTAATACTTAGGCAACCAATGTGACAATCTTCTAAATCATTGTTTTTCCTGAAAAGAGAAGGTTACCCATGACAGAATCAGTTGTACTTTCTGGAGAGCTCACCATCTGTAGAGCTGACGAACTGGTTAGTACCCTGCGCCAAGCCCTGCAGAGCTGCCAACAACTACATATTGATCTGACGACTGTTGCACAGCTGGATACAGCCGCAGCCCAGATTCTGGTGGCCGCAAAGCAGCAAGCCCTTCAAACCGCCGTCCCCATAACCTTCTCCTGTTCACCAATGGTACATGAACGATTACGTACTATCGGTATCCAGCTGTAGTTCCGAGACAATTTTCGCTGTCTCTGCTTGCTCTTGACAATTTGCAGTAACGGTACCACACGCCGGAGGAATCATGGACCTGTCGCGATTTCACGCCGTCTTTGTTGAAGAGGCAGCGGAACATATTGAAAATTTAGAAAACGGACTATTGCAATTAGAAAAAAACCCTGATGATGCAGAGCTGCTGAACGACATATTCAGGTCAGCCCATACCATCAAAGGTTCCAGTGGCACCGTAGGACTACCGGACATCTCCCGTTTTACCCATGTCATAGAAGAACTGCTTGATGATCTGCGTAACAAGGCCCTGACCCTCCATAGTGATATGATCAGCACCCTGCTTGAAGCGCTGGATACCATCAAAGAGATGATCGCAGCCGTGGGTGACAAGACCGAGTTTGAATTTTCCCGCTGTGAGCCGTTGATGGAGCGGATTCGTGGTCTGCAAGGCAAACAGACACCAGAAACCAGCACATCTCAGCCCCCCGCTCCGGCGCCGACAGGCGAACATGAAGGACATCTGTTTCTGATCAGCTTTATCCCCTCACCAGACCTCTTCAGACAAGGCTGTGACCCGGCAAAACTGCTGGATGAGCTGGCTGAACTGGGCAGCATCGAATCGATCCAGGCTGACACTGATGCCGTTCCTCCGCTTGCGGAGCTTGATCCTGAGACCCTGTATCTTTCCTGGATGCTCAAACTGCGCACCAATGTTGATAAAGCGGCCATACAAGATGTTTTTGTGTTTGTTGAGGATGACTGCACCATTGAAATAACCCCGCTCATGACTCCCCAACAGGAAATACCGCTCCTGGGCAAGCTGCTTACCGAAGAAGGGATTGTCAGTGAAGAGGACGTTCGACAGGCCCTGACCAAACAAAAACGGTTGGGTGAAATTCTGGTATCCCAAGGCAAGACCAGCCAAGCCGAGATCAGCAAGGTTCTTGACAAACAGGGGATTAAAAAGGCTGAATCGTTCAAGAAAGCGGTTTCATCCAGCATCCGGGTTGATCTGAACAAGCTGGACAATCTGGTAAATCTGGTGGGGGAGATGGTGATTACCCAATCCATGTTCCAGCAGGTTATGGCTGAATGGCAACTGGGCAGCACAAACGGATTTGGTAATGCCACCGAACGCACCGACCGCCTTTTTTCACAACTGCAACGGATCGGCAAGGATATTCAGGAAGGGACCATGGCACTGCGGATGCTCCCGGTGGGGGAGGTTTTCCAGCGTTTCTCCCGCTTGGTACGGGAGCTTTCAACCAGCAAAGGCAAGGATATCGAACTGGTTATCAGTGGTGAAGATACCGAGCTGGATAAAGGGGTGCTGGAAAAGGTAACCGATCCACTGGTACACCTGATCCGTAACGCCGTTGACCATGGCATAGAATCCACTGAAGACCGTATCGTAGCAGGCAAATCGGCCAAATCAACCGTATTCCTGCGGGCCTACCAGTTGGGTGATGCGGTCTACATTGAGGTAGAAGATGACGGACGCGGCCTTGACCGGGACCGGATCATCGCCAAGGCACTCGCTAACGGGGTTATCAGCAGCGAAGTCGGTCTTTCTGAAGATGAGATCTGCAACTTGATCTTTCTGCCCGGTTTTTCCACCGCTGACAAGATTACTGACATCTCCGGCCGGGGGGTCGGCATGGACGTGGTCAAGCGCAACATTGAGTCCCTGAAAGGTTCTGTACAGGTACGCACCAGAAAAGGACACGGTACCACCATCTCCATCAGGCTGCCGTTAACCTTGGCCATTATCGACGGGCTTGCCGCCAATGTTGGTGACGAAGTATTTATCATCCCGATCGCCTCGGTGGTTGAATCACTACGGCCAACTCAACAGGTGGTGCACACCGTTGAAGAACAGGGTGAGGTGGTAAATGTACGGGG
>Ga0209373_10003044_pt1 | contig 15992 bp, 9 predicted proteins | sample Higcelweek5metaG_FD_187173 | JGI IMG/M metagenome (GOLD analysis project Ga0209373, IMG submission 187173) | Freshwater pond sediment microbial communities from the University of Edinburgh, under environmental carbon perturbations - High... | ecosystem: Environmental > Aquatic > Freshwater >... | reverse complement strand
GCGACTAAACCCGATGGCACAATGAAAAAACTTACCGACACCAATAAAATTAACCAGTTAGGCTGGCATCACAAAATTGAAATTGACGAAGGAATTGAAAAATTATATGAGTGGTACTGCTCATAAAAACACAACTTTCCAATAACTCATAGGTTCGAAACAATTCGAATAATTTATTGAAACAAAAAGCAAGACTTAAGTCTTGCTTTTTGTTTTTCTACACATCAAACCTATGTATTTGCTTGATTATATTCGATTTACAAGCAAGATCAATTTTTCAATGTAGACAAATAAACCACAAATCAAATACAAAACAACTATATCCAAAGCTTCATTTTTAAGTAATTATGCTTTCACTAATTACTAACGGAAAAAATGAAAATCTATGGGGAAAACCTACTCATTTCTACTCGAATTCCAATCAGCACAATGCCCACTAAACAATCAGATTATCATTAGTTGCAGAAACGAATTCGTTTTAGGGACAAGCTGTTTTCGGCCATAAAATTCATTGAAATTAAATCACACTAATAATCTTATTTATAAATCTAATGAAAGAGAAATTAAATCTAAAATGGTACAAACGGCTTCTTTCGAAACGAATGACAATGCTGTTTCTTGCCAACTTTTTTGTTTGCTTCTCATTGTATGCACAGCAACGGACTATAACAGGAACCGTTAGAGATGTGACAGGTGAAACACTTGTAGGAGTGAACATTGTTGAAAAAGGCACCACCAATGGTACCGCATCGAGTATTGACGGAACTTATTCACTGAAAGTTGCCGGAAACAATACAACAATAACAGCCAACTACATTGGCTACAAATCAATAGACATTTCTGTTGGAGGACAGTCGGTTATCGACATTACAATGGACAAAGACGTTTTGGGAATCGACGAAGTTGTTGTTGTTGGTTATGGTGTACAGAAGAAGAAACTGGTTACTGGTGCAACTGTTCAAATTAAAAATGAAGAGTTTACGAAAAACAACACAACCCGGGTTGAAAGTGCACTTCAGGGATTAACTCCAGGTATGTCGATTGTAAAACAGTCGGGACAACCAGGTTCAGACTTCAACATCACCATCCGTGGGTTATCGTCAATTAACGGTAACGGCCCTCTGGTTTTAATTGATGGAGTTCCGGGTAGCCTCAGCATGTTAAACCCTTCGGACATTGAAAGTATTGATGTACTGAAAGATGCTGCTTCTGCCGCCATTTACGGATCACGTGCTGCAAATGGCGTTATTCTGGTTACAAGCAAAAAAGGTAAAGCAGGCGAAGCTCAAATTACTTACGATGCCTCTTTTAGCATTTCGAACCTAAGCAACAAACTCGACATGTTGAATGCAAAAGAATATGCAACAATCATGAATGAAGCTGCCACAAACGAAAATAGCAAAGTAATACCTTATTCTCAAGATTACATTGATGCGTTGGGTGAAGGAACTGACTGGATTGGCGAAGCATTGAATGAAAATGCGCCATCGCAAAGTCATTACATTGGCATTACTGGCGGTAGCGAAAAATCAACTTATTCGATTTCTCTTTCTTACAATAACGAAGAGGGGATTTTCAACTTTGAAAACAAATCTGAATTTCAACGTTTGGGTTTTAGGGTTAATTCAGAACATCAGGTTAAAAAATACCTCAAAATTGGAGAGAACTTAACTTATACCCACAGAAGGAGTACTTCAATGGGGACAGGCAACCAATACAATAACTTTTTGCGCGATTTGATGGTAGCCAGCCCTCTGATTCCGGTTTATGATGAAAACTCTTACGATGGATTTGGCCATGCAAAAGCAGCAAATAGCAATAAACAAAATGGTGATGTTGACGCTCAAAGCAACCCTATTGCAAGAATGCACAATGATTTTAACGGCATCAACAAATACGACGACATTATTGGAGATATTTATGCTGAAATTCAAATTCTTCCTGGATTAAAATTCAGAACAGACTTTGGTGCAACACTAGGATTCAGCAACTACACATCAGCAACAGACTCTTCTACACTGACTCCGTATACATATAATAAGAAGCCTGACTATGAACAAAAAATGGCTAGGACTTTTAATTACAACTTCGACAATGTTTTCTCGTACGAAAAAGACTTTGGCAAACACCATGCCCTTGCTATTTTAGGTGTGAATGCCCAAGACGGAACCTATTTCAATATGAGATCGGTACGCGAAGGCTACCTCCAAAATGCAGCTCCTGTGTTATCAAATGTGAAGGCCGACACGCTCGTTGCCAGTTACACTGTTGAAGGTGACTTTGGCGAAGGCGATAGCCGTTTCTCTTATTTTGGAAGGGTTAGCTACGATTTCGATGAGAAATATTTGGCAACAGTATCATTGCGTAGAGATGGATCTTCGCGATTTGGTAAAAACTTTCGTTATGGCTACTTCCCATCGTTATCAGCCGGTTGGGTAATTTCAAAAGAGAGCTTTCTTGAAACAAGTACTTGGCTCGACTTCTTAAAACTACGTGCCAGCTGGGGCCAAAATGGTAAAGAGCCAGCTGAAAAATTCCAATACATGGCACAAGTCGGTTCCGATGATAGAGAATACATAATTGGTGGTGGTGAATTAATTGGTGTTTCGCCAATTCTTTTTGCAAACCCTGACTTAAAATGGGAAGCATCAGAACAGATTAATGTTGGTTTCGATGCTCGTTTCTTAAAAGATTTCCGCTTTGCATTCGACTGGTATCAGAAATCAAGTAAAGACTGGATCATGCAAAAACCTGTTGCTGGCGTTTCGGGTATTGCTGGTGTAAGTGCAACCGACCCTTATGTAAATGCGGGCAATGTAAAAAACTCAGGAGTTGAATTAGACTTGGGTTTCCAAAAGGAGTTTGGCAAGTTCTATCTCGATTTGAGTGCGAATTTATCGTACAACAAGAATGTTGTAACCGAAGTTCCCGATAGTATTATCCATGGATCAGAAAGTGTGTTGTACAATGGTGCCAGCGAATTTTACCAAATCAGGGAAGGAATGCCTATGGGTTACTTCTTTGGACATAAAACAGCTGGAATTTTCCAAACACCTGAAGAAATTACAAACTACGTAAATGAAGCCGGAAAACAATATCAAAAAGCAGCCAAACCGGGTGATGTAAAACGTGTTGACACAAACAACGACGGATTGATAAACGATAAAGATAAAGTAATGTTAGGGAATCCAAACCCTGATTTCATGTTTGGATTCAAGGTAAATGCAGCCTACAAAGGTTTTGATTTCTCGATGAACATTCAGGGACAAACCGGCAACCAAATTGTGAAGTGCTACAGACCTCAAGAAACTTACTATCCTAACTACACCTCCGACATTCTCACTAACCGATGGACAGGCGAAGGAAGCACAAACCGCTATCCTCGTGTTACAAAAAACACTGAAGCCAATAAAAACTGGCGCGAGTTCAGTGATTTATACGTTGAAGATGGCGACTACTTAAAAATTAAGAGTATTAACATTGGTTACGACTTAAAACAGTCGTTACTTAAGAAAACCGGTATCCAAAAGTTCAGAATCTATGCTTCGGCAACCAACTTGTTTACATTGACCAAATACACTGGAATGGATCCAGAAATTGGATATGGAGCATATTATAATTCAGATGGCAAGTTAACAGATGCTTATGCTTCTGGAATTGATGTTGGCTTCTACCCAACAGCAAGCACTTACTTGTTTGGAATTAACGTAACTTTTTAATTCTTGTAACTATGAAAAGAATAATAATATTATCATCCTTAATTTTGTTGATGATCGGTTGTAGTGAAGATTTTCTTGAAAAGCAACCAACAACATCATCGGTAGTTGAAAACTTTTATCAATCACCTGAAGATGCCACACAAGCCATAACCACTATTTACAATATGTTGACTTATGAAGACTGGTGGAGTAAATTTATCTTATCCAATCAAGCATCTGACGATTGCGCCGGCGGTGGTGGTTCTGGCGATGGTGGTGGTTATCAAATTACTGATCGCGGCTTAACTCAGACAAGTACTACCGCAAATAAAGAACCTTGGAGATTTTGTTACGGATTAATTTACCGTGCAAACACCTACATTCAGGCCGAAACCCAAATAGATTGGACTGGCAATGAAGGTCTTAAAAAACAATATTTGGCCGAAGCAAGGTTCCTCAGAGCTTATGCCCACTTCTATCTGGCTCAAATGTTTGGCGAGGTTCCTGCCGTTACAACAATAAATGCTCCTGATGCAGTTTTTCCAAGAACTCCAGCATCTGAACTTTATACAATAATTCTCGACGACTTGAAATATTGCGCTGAAAACGGTTTGTCAGACCCCTACTCTTCAATGAAATCGGAAAATTGGGGCCGTGCTACAAAATGGGCTGCCGAAGCAATGATCGCAAGGGTTTTTCTTTACTATACAGGATATTACAATCAAGAATCATTGGGTGAATACACCGTTGCTTCCGTAAGTAATTATATCGAAGACTGTATCAATAACAGTGGGCACGACTTAGTTTCGCAATATGCAAGCTTATGGTATGTATCTGCCCGATCGGAACTTGGTGGATTACAATATTATGCCGGCGAAAGAAACCCTGAAGCTGTATGGTCAATAACTTATGATGCTTCTTCTAATCTTACTTGGAGCAAACTTCAACGTATGATTGGCCCTCGTAATACAAACATTGAACCTTATGGAAATGGTTGGGGCGCAATCCCTGTTTTACCATCTCTTTGGAATTTGTATAACGATGCCGATTCTCGCAAAAAAGCTACAATACTTTCGTGGGACGATGAAGGCATAGTTTACGATTACAACACGCAACAACAAGCACAGTACTCTGGTTACAATACAAAAAAGTACATGATTTCGGCTACAGGAACAACAAACGAAGTTGAAATTCTAGGAGGAAAAGACTGGCAAACAAAAGCATACGAAGATATAATGACGATCCGTTTTGCCGACGTTCTTCTAATGGGTGCTGAATTACGTGTTATCAAAAGTGGAGCCGCAGATGGAACTGCCTTAACCTATTTGAACCGTGTTCGCCAACGCGCTTTTGGTTCTGCTAGTTATAACTACACTTCGGCATCTATCGAAAACATTATGGCCGAAAGAAGGTTAGAACTTGCCTGCGAAGGTTTAAGATACTATGATATTCTTCGCTCGTGCAAAGGCGATTTCTCTAAATTAAGCGGAATATTAACATACAACGATGAATCTGATGGTGCTGACTACTCTGGTTCGGCTGAAACATCAAGCCTCGATGTTGATGGAAATAACTTTGCCGCAAGAAAAGGATTATTCCAAATACCTCAATCGGAACTTGAACTAATGGGTGGAATTATTGAACAAAACCCTGGTTTCTAGAAAATATATTTTCAAAATTTAGTTAGTAATTTAATTATTAGTTAGTTAGATTTGGTCGAATCCCGGGGAGCAATCTCCGGGATTTTTTTGTCAAAACAAACGGTAAATATTAATTCACAAGTTGCAAATATGTGCTGCTTACTGCACCAAAAGTTCCGAAACCGCCATCAACTGTAGTGAAATAAGGCCTGTAGGCATTCGGCTTAAAAAAAGTATTCGAAGTGGTATAATATTTCTCCAAATTCCTATCGTAAGCAAAAACAAACATCGCTATTGATTTGCCTGATACACTCCATTGGGGGCTGATTGAAAATTCAGTATCAACACCATTGGTCGGGATCTTTTTTTCGATATAATAATCATTGCCCGAAAGAATGTAGATATCGTACATAAATGCAGTTGAATCTGACTGCACCGAAAAGTTAATGGCATTAGAATCATTATCGACCAATAGGTTAGCAACTTGTGGCTCATTTGGAATGACACACGAAGCCGAGACTTGAAACGTATCGTAATCACAAACATACTGCCAACTATCGCCGGGTGCAGTTTCAATATTTTTGTTGAAATAGGCGCAGTCGCGTTCACAATTCAGTGTATATTGCTCGGTTTCGCCAACAAATGGTTTACGAGTCAACACAATAGCTGCCTTATCTACACAAATTGAATCGAAGCTATCCCAAATAAACAGAACTTGTTGAACTTCAAAAAAATGGTTCAACGTATCTAATGATGGTCCGCTTTTCAAAATTCCATAAACATTTAGCCCCGGCTGAATATCTTCTTTCGAAATATCAGGTTGAGTTTTCAACCCCACATAGTATTCCGCTACATCGACACAGCCAAAGAACAAAACAGGAATCAGAAGTATGATAATTAATTGTCTCATCGTTTAAAATTTTATTGTGTAACCGGCCGAAACCATTGGGAGATAACCGTCGCACATTGGTATCATTTTATCAAATCCGCCGATAGGTATGTAATAGAGAATGTTTCTTCTGAAAAACAATACGTTATAAACATTCACAGTAAGATACGACTCGTCTGCCCCAAAAAAATCAGACAAGTCTTTACCAAATCCGCTCACGACCTCTTTTCGCAACCCTAAATCGAGATGAAGCAACCAAGGCATTCTTACACTATTTTTCAGATTATTAGTGTTCTGAGGGCTATATTGCATTTGGCCAGTCAACGGATCGTACATATAAAACATCTGCATTGCATTTTCAACAGAACTCGGATTCCCACTTTGAGCAATAAACGATCCACTGTACGAAATTCGTTTGCTTGCCTGATAGTTCATCACAATTTTAAGCGAATGCCGGCGGTCGTAATCATAATCGTACTCCTTTCCATTCATAATGTGAGGGAAAGTGCGGGTCGATTTTGCAAGCGTGTAACTAGCCCACCCCGAGAACTTGTCAAAACTACCTTTCCACATCAGCTCAACACCATACGAACGCCCCTTTCCCGAAATAACCTTATCGGAAAGTGCAAAAATTTCATACTGATCTTGCATTAAATCAAACGTATATGTACGTGCAATGTCTTTCAAATAAACATCAATAGAAAGTGTATTTTGAGCATCAAGTTTCTTCTCGGCACCCAAAATATAGTGGTACGACAAACTTGGTTCTTTTCCGTTCAGAGGATAATAATAGTCGAGAAACTGATTGAGTTCAATATCCTGCGTATTCATGCTGATAATATACTGGTAATATTTCCCCCAGGCCGCCTGCAGCTTAAAGTCGTTTCCAACGTTCAAAACGGCATTGATCCTGGGTTCATAATTGAATGTTCTGTTTTCAAATTTTGTGGCCCTAATTCCCGGCCTTATCAAAAACGGGCCAAGCGTAATTTTATCTTCGGCAAACACCGAAATTAACTGTGGCGATTTCTTAACCGAACCATTATCAATTCGGTTTACCTCAGAGCCATTTTCAAAGAGATAGTCGTTGTACTCAACACCAAATTTTAATTCATTCCAAGCAAATGGTTTATAATCAAAATCGAGCTTCGCGCTCCAATCGTTTACTTTGCTTTTGAATCTTGTTGAAGTATTAAAAACCATAGTTTCAACATCCATAACCATCTCCGAAAAGTTGTCGGCACGGTGCAAAGAGCCATATACCTGAGCTTTCACGAATAGGTTTGAGGCCAACACCGATTTCCATGTCCCGGTTACAATATTATTGTTCCATTTGTTGACATATTTTATGCTCATGTCGTTGAAAATATCTTCCATCCCCATTCCAACTGTATTACCCATGTATTTATAAAGGTTGTTGAGATCGATGTTGGTTTTGTCTTTTGATCCAAAATATTTCAATGTCAGCCAGTTTCGGGAATTAAACCGATGTGTAAACGAAAGGTTTAAATCGTAGAAATAGTCGTTACTGTAAAATATGAAGTTGCTCATAATGTCGTAGTTCAACCGCCCGGCCACCATCATTGTAGATTTTTTGCCCACTGGAAATTCGAGAAATAGCCTAGATTCGGAGGTTGAAGGATTCACTTCGCCATGAATACCTTGATTGTTACCATCTTTGGTCGAAATATTTATCACCGACGAATTTCGGCCACCATACTCAGCACCAAAACCGCCAACCATAACATCTACATTTTTAACAGTCTGCATATTGAAAATACCCGAGGAAGACATAAAATGGTATGGGTTGTAAATTGTTACGCCATCGAGCATAATCAGGTTCTCGCCCGGATCGCCTCCCCTTACCGAGACAAGTGGAGAGAACGGTTCAGTTGGCTCAATGCCAGGCATGTATCGCATGGCTTTGAATACATCGTTCCGTGCAGTTGGGATAATTTGCATCGATTTTGGACTTAACGTATGCTGGCTAATCTCAATTTCGGCGTCCCCTATCCTATCGTAGCCCGATTCAACAACCGTAATTTGGTCGAGCATAACTGCCGAAGGTTTAAGTCGAACTTCGGCAAACAATTTGCTTTTATCCTTCAAATCGTATTTTTTAGAAACAGCCTCATAACCTATGTACGAAAACTCAACATCAATTATCTGCTGCTCAATTCCCGGCAGGGTAAAAAACCCATTCCCATCGGTGATTGTTCCCCTGTAATAATCGCCTTTAATAACCACCGTTGCCCCAACAAGAGTTTCGCCAGTTTTTTCATCCGTTATTATCCCCGAAAAGTTTTTCTTCTGTGCTGAAGCAAAAGTTGCTGCAAATATTAATATGATGATTATTAGCTCTTTCATACCTAAAATTTATATGCACAACTTACCGAAGCTCCAACATTGAAACCTATGCGATGATATATTACATAATGCAAATCCTCCATAATCCCGAACCCAAAAACAAAGCCCGATTTATCTAATTGATTGAAATTCAAACGCTGAGTCATTGAACAGTTGATAAATAATATCTCTTCAAATTTGTGTTTAGCAGTATCCATATCTTTCCAGTTGTTAACGCCCAACAGCATCGCCATCTTATTTGTAAATAGCCAATTACGATTGATTCTATAATTCCAGTGCCGCAAATTACCACCAATTGCTATTGCCTGAAAAGTAGGATGATTAACATATCTGATAATTGCGGAATTGCGGTTAAAGATTCGGTTTCCTTCGGGCTCTGAAAACCATAGTTCACCATCGACACCCCAGAAGTTTAAGCCAACAAAAAAATCGGCCGAAGCATAAAAGTTTTTCTTCACCGCCTTCTCGCCCCTTCTGAAATAATATAGCAAGTCGGGTACTTTCTGATCAAGATTTTCTTCAACCAACAATATATCAGCAGCATATTGTTGACACCATTTCTCGAGCAACTGCTCGTAACCATCAGTAATATCTTGTTTCTTCTTCTGCAAAAACGACCGTTCATAATAAAATGTACCAACCAAAGATGTGTCTCTATCGCCAACAATTTCTGAAAGTTCGATAGTTGCAAACAATGCAAAGTTTCGTTTACCCAGCGATGAGGAATTTTTAATCGAAAAGCTATGAATGTTGGTTATGTAAGTTGAAACATCAGCAGAGTCTGAATGAAACTTCTGTTCAAAATGATAGGCCAACGGTTTTGGGGTTTTCACTATCTGATCGACAGGGAAGAAAAGCAACTTTTTTCGTTCGAAGACAGAGACAAATTCAGGAAAAATCTTCCTGTGATCTGTCGCCTTCGAAACAGTAAAACTCAAACTATCAAGAGATTCTGGCTTGCCAAATTGAATAACAATTGAATCGGCAACCCATTTCTGTGCAACACCAAACAAGGGAAACAATAGAAAAATCGATAGCAAGAATTTATTTACAAATACGTTTAGGTAATGTCTCATTCGGTTTAGATTACTGATTACAAAGAGAATGTTTTTTGTAATTAGTTGCTTAACAAACGAGAAAATTACTAAAATATTGTAATTATAATTTCTGAACCTTTTCGATGATTTTCAAAATCACCTCAACAGCCTTTTCCATCGACTGAACAGGGATAAGCTCGTAAGGACCATGGAAGTATAATCCACCGTCAAATATATTCGGACACGGCAAACCCATATACGATAACCTTGCTCCATCTGTTCCACCTCTAATTGCTTTTATATCAGGCTTAACACCACATTCATTCATGGCTTCAACAGCAATATCCACAATGTATTTAACTGGTTCGATCTTCTCGGCCATATTGTAATATTGATCTTTCACAATTAAATCAATGGTACCTTCGCCATATTCCAGATTAAGCTGATTAGCAATTCCTTGAATCAACAATTTACGTTTCTCGAACAAATCGCGGTCGTGATCGCGGATAATAAACTCCATCTCGGTGTGTTCAACTTTGCCTTTCATTTCTGTCAGATGAAAGAACCCTTCATATTTTTCGGTATGCTCAGGCACATCAAAAGCCGGAAGCATCGAAATAAATTTTTGGGCAATCAGCATTGAATTCTTCATCATATTTTTGGCAGCACCCGGATGAACAATGCGCCCTTTAATAAGCACCTTTGCCAAAGCTGCATTAAAATTCTCATACTCAAGAGATCCAACAACATCGCCATCCATAGTATAGGCAAAATCGGCACCAAATTTCTGAACATCGAAAAAGTCAGCACCCTCTCCTATCTCTTCATCGGGAGTAAAACCAACTTTAACTTCACCATGCTTAATTTCAGGATGTTGAATAAGGTATTCCATTGCGGTTACTATTTCGGCAAGGCCCGATTTGTCATCAGCACTTAAAAGTGTTGTGCCATCGGTAGTTATAAGTGTTTGGCCAACATATTTCTTCAACTCAGGAAAATCTTTTACACGCATAAGGATGTTTTGTTCAGCATTCAAAACAATGTCGCCACCGTCATAATTTTCAACAAATTGCGGGTTTATATTCTTTGCTGAAAAATCTGGACTGGAATCAATATGTGCAACAAACCCTACAATTGGAACTTTCTTGTCGATAGTTGATGGCAAAGTTGCCATAACATAAGCCTTTTCATCAACCGATACATCTGAAAGCCCAATCGATTTCAACTCTTCTGCAAGCGTTTTAGCAAATTCAAGCTGAGAATTAGTGCTTGGATGAAGCCCACTTTTTGGGTCAGATTGGGTATCAACCTTTATATATCTTAAAAACCTGCTAGTTACATTTTCCATGGTTCAAAATTTAATTTTCAAAAACAAATTAACACAAATGAATAGAATAAAAAAAAGAGAATACACAGGTTTGCTCAGCCATTCGAGTTATCAAGAAAACTCTACTTTGAGAAAATAAAGATATTGCACTTCATAGTGTTTTTTTAACAAAAAATACGCAATCAGTTTCCTGTATAAATTATAAATTGCCAAACCAAATTTTTCAAATTAAACCTTTTTCTATCAATCAATCTAAATAGCAATAAACACAAAAGAGTGAATACAACAAATTGAAAATATTAATAGCTTGAAAATGAAATCAATTATCAAAAGAACATCATTATCGTTTCCGAAAATTAAAATCGGATTAAGAACTTTATCTTTTCTATTTGCATCAATGGCTTTTGCAAATGCAGCAAACAGTCAGGAAACGGTAAAGTACACCACAGCAAACAGTAGTTTGGCAAGTGATAAAGTAACCAAAATCTACATCGATTCTTTTGATGTAAAATGGTTTGGAACCGACAAAGGTATTTCGCGCTTCGACGGCAAAAACTGGACGATCATCGATAAAACGAATTATTTAAAGAATAACACGATTAACGATATCCAATACGAAAAGACCAAAAGTGGCGATGAAATCTGGGTGGCAACCAATGGAGGGCTTTCGGTAATGAGCTACAATGTAGACGGCGTAACTGCTGCAACTACGTATCATGTTGGAGGCCCCGGGTCGGGCATTATTAACGACACAGTAACTGCTGTTGGAGTCGATGCTAATAACAACAAATGGATTGCTACTCCAACGGGACTTAATACATTGGGTAAAAACGGCTGGGATACCACCTATACCTATATGAATGAAGAAAGAGTAATTAAGAATTGGGATAGACTTGTTGTAAACTCTATCGGTAGTTACAAGAACTCAGCTTCGGCATACATTGGAACATCGGGCGAAGGGGTTCTCCGCTTTAATTACGATGAGGTTGATGGATTTACAGGCGCCTCGGCCTTGGGTAAAACTTGGTCGCACCTTGGCGATGGCAATGTGAACTCTGTAACAATTAACGATTCTATTCAATGGTATGGCACCACAATGGGCGCTTTTGAACACTTTGGTCCATCGACAAAAGAGTATTGGGATTACCGAGTTACAGAACTTGATGGTATTGTTAGCCCAATGGTTTATGATATTGAAAAAGACAACAATGGCGACGTATGGATTGGCACCGATAAAGGAATTAATATCGTTCCCCAAACAACCCTTTTTGTTTATCAAAGCTCTAATCAGGCCAACTTACTTTGGTCTGATGGATATAAATTTTCAACTATAGCTTACAGTTCGAAAATTAACGACATGCAAAAAGACGCAGCCGGAAATATCTGGATCGCATCAGACAGTGGCGTTGAAAAATTCATTGTTGAGAGCAAAAAGCGTATCGTATTCGCAATCAAGGGCAACGAAGGTTCTGTCTCCCCTGTTAACGGTACAACCTACAATGCCAATTCTGAATTCGGGAAAGGTTCAGCAATTGGCAACTGGTTTTGTGTTTACAACGGTGCAGTCAGCAACTTCTCTATTACTGGTTTAGAAGCTCAAAGTGCTTATCGGCTTATTTCGCTCGACTATACTGGGGCTGCTGGCTCAGAAAAATATATCGCAATTGAAGAAGAAACTAATCCTACAAATTTCACCACCACAAAATCAGGTAAGAAAGAGTTCGATTCATCAAACACTAAGGTCTACCCAATTCCTTTCGACGATTACCTGGTTTTCCGCTTTACTAAAATGAACAAAGATTATCGTGCAACACTTTATACGCTCGATGGTAAAATTTGCAAAAGCATTTCATTAGTAACTAACAATCAGAAAATGGATACATCTGACCTAAAGAAAGGTGTTTATCTGATGAAAATTTCTGATGGAGAAAAAGATGAGATTATAAGAATTATCAAATAGCTAGAATAAGTTCAAAAGAAACAGGCTGCACCAATAAAGATGCAGCCTGTTTTTGTATACTGAAATATTTAAAGCTTAGTAAGCAATTGCAAAAAGCACACGTTTATTCGACGGTTTCCCTGTAAAGATACATTTACCTTCTTCCTCTTCGGCATCTGAAGGTATGCAACGAATTGTAGCTTTAGACTCATCCTTAATTAGTTGTTCAGTCTCAGGAGTTCCATCCCAATGCGCAGATATAAACCCACCTTTATTAACCAAGGCTTCTTTAAACTCATCCCAAGTGTCAACTTTCGTAATATGGGTTGCTCTGAAATCTAACGCCTTCTTATAAATATTGTCTTGAATAGCATCTAACAAATCAGCAACATACTGATCGATATTATCAACCTCAACAACTTCTTTTGTAAGCGTATCGCGGCGGGCAACTTCAACAGTTCCGTTTTCAAGATCGCGTGGTCCCATTGCCAAACGAACAGGTACGCCTTTCAATTCATATTCAGCAAATTTCCAACCCGGTTTCTTAGCATCGTTGTTATCAAATTTGACCGAAATTCCACGGCTTTTAAGTTTTGCAACAATTTCAAGAACTTTTTCAGAGATCGCATTTAACTGCTCTTCTTCTCTATAAATTGGAACAATAACTACCTGATATGGAGCTAATTTAGGAGGCAAAACTAAACCATTATCGTCGGAATGAGCCATAATCAAGGCGCCCATCAAACGGGTAGAAACACCCCACGATGTTGCCCAAACATACTCAAGTTTTCCTTCTTTGTTCGCAAACTGAACATCGAAAGCTTTCGCAAAGTTTTGTCCAAGAAAATGCGAAGTACCGGCCTGCAATGCTTTTCCATCCTGCATCAAAGCTTCGATACAAAGGGTATCAAGAGCACCTGCAAAACGCTCATTTGCCGATTTATGTCCAACAATTACAGGGAGAGCCAAAAATTCCTCAGCAAACTCGCGGTACACATTGATCATTTTTTCAGCTTCTTCAATAGCTTCGGCCTGCGTTGCATGGGCGGTATGGCCTTCTTGCCAAAGGAATTCGGCAGTACGAAGGAATAAACGGGTACGCATTTCCCAACGAACAACATTTGCCCACTGATTGCACAAAATAGGCAGGTCGCGCCATGAATGAATCCAGTTTTTATAGGTATTCCAAATAATAGTTTCAGAAGTAGGACGAACAATCAACTCTTCTTCGAGTTTAGCATCGGGGTCAACAATAACACCTTTGCCGTTCGGATCGTTTTTTAAGCGGTAATGTGTAACTACGGCACACTCTTTGGCAAAGCCTTCAACATGGCTCGCCTCTTTGCTAAAAAACGATTTTGGGATAAACAACGGGAAATAGGCATTTTGATGACCTGTTTCTTTGAACATCTTATCGAGTTGAGCCTGCATCTTTTCCCAAATAGCATAGCCATAAGGTTTGATAACCATACAACCCCTAACGGCCGAATTTTCAGCCAAATCAGCTTTTACAACCAGATCGTTGTACCACTGAGAATAATTTTCACTTCTAGAAGTTAATTCCTTCGCCATTTTCTATAAATTGGTATAGTATTTGTTACTTTCCGAGTGCGTAAAAGCACGTACAAAGAAAGCACAAAAAAATCAAATCATAAAGTCTAAGGAGGACAAGTTATGAAACGGAATTTAATCATAGTAACCATGATCGCACTGATCGCTTCGGCTTGCAGCACAAGTGTTCAGATGTCCAGTAAATATGTAGACGACCTCTACTACTGGCCAGGCGACACCCCACCTGAAGTTGCAGGTGGCGAACTTTCCAATATCGCTTCGGACAACAAAAAAGCGGAAGATCTAATCATTATTAGTGAAGTAGGAAAAGACTCCAATGGCACTAATACGTTGAACAATTACATTTATGCCGACGATGAACCTGATTGGTATTCAGGCGTTCAAACAAAAAACATTGATAATCTTCAGAACTCAAACGAAGATACACTATCGTTTCTTTCCGAAGATGGTGAATCATACATCATTAACAACTATTACCTTGGTGATGATGACAATGATTACTATTCTTATTCAGACAGAATCAGATATTTTCACGATCCTTTTTACAGTAGTCCTTACATGAGTTTTAACTGGGGATGGAATGGTTTCTACTCTCCATATTACAGTTATAACTATTACGATCCTTGGTATTATAACTCTTGGTATAGTCCTTGGGGCTACAGTTCATGGTATTACAATCCTTGGTATTACAATTCGTGGGGATATAACTCTTATTATGGATGGGGCGGTTATTACAATCATGGTTATTACCCTAGCCATCACGATTATTTTGAAAACAAAGATTACAATGAGAGTAACCGGAGATCAAGAAACATTGCATCTACATATAGTGGTGGTGGCATAAGTTCTTCTTCTCGCTCAAGAGATGGCGTAAGTTCCGAAAGTAGGACATCGCTAAAATCGGGCAATACACAAAGCCGAAGAAGTGTTGTTAATGGTGATGGAGTAAGTGCTTCTTCACAAAAATCAGCCACTATAGATTCAAGAACTCAACGTTCAACTGGAAATGTTTTAACTGAAAAACGCAGAAGTTCTTCTACCGAAAGTAGAACTAATGCTGTAAGCTCAGGTAATTCTCAAAGCAGAAATTCAACACCTGCATACAGAACCACAGCTCCTTCAACAGAAAGAAGAAGTTCGGGAAGCAATTCATCAATAACTAACAATAGTAAAAGCAGTTACACACCAAGTTATAACAAGCCTCGTACAAATACCCGTGCAACTTATAATACAAATAGAACAAGTGGTACAGAAAAAAGCAGCTTCAACCGTTCGTCTGAAACAAGAAGCTCTTATAGCCGACCAACACAAAACAACACTAAATCGAGCTATCAGATACCATCAACAAGTTCAAACACAAAAACTTCGACATACAGAAGCAGTAGCTCAGGAAGCAGGTCAAACTCAACAAGTACACCAACACGAAGCTATTCAAGCGGAAGTCAATCTCGTTCAAGTAGCTATTCGAGCACACCAAGCAGAAGCAGTTACTCTAGCGGAAGTTCAAGCAGTGGCAGTTCAAG
>Ga0209373_10003043_pt1 | contig 15993 bp, 14 predicted proteins | sample Higcelweek5metaG_FD_187173 | JGI IMG/M metagenome (GOLD analysis project Ga0209373, IMG submission 187173) | Freshwater pond sediment microbial communities from the University of Edinburgh, under environmental carbon perturbations - High... | ecosystem: Environmental > Aquatic > Freshwater >... | reverse complement strand
CTGGAGTTTGTGAAATATTTTGAGAAATAATTCATAGCAAACTTGGAAGTCTGAGATTGTATTTTTTTAATTTTTCATAATCAAATTCTACATCAACTTGTGAAGTATATTCTCAAATAATCACCACTTTATCAACTCAAGAAATCTTTTTTAAATCATCTTCCACATTTCTTACTTTATCATACAGTTCAGAAGGATAATAGGATCCAACCACTGAAAATGAATAAATAGGCATATCTTTTGGATCAGTTTTTGTGACTACTACATCCTTTACTCAAGAGGGCATTTGAGATTTTGCATCATCAACTGCTGATTTTAAGTCGTTATAAGCGATTCCTTTATCAGTTCCTCTTTCAAATTCTATATTTATAACTCCTACATTGGTAGAACTTACCGAAGAAAAAGTAGAAATATTTTTTACCGATGAGACTTTGTCTTCAATTTTTTGAATCACTTGCTTTTCAATAGTTTCGGCATCTGCTCAAGGATAAGTTGCTGTTACATTAAAAAATGGTAAATTGATTTCTGGCATCGATTCTTTTGGCAAATTCATAAATGAATATGCTCCTATGGCTGATAAAAGTATCATCAAAATAAGTAAAAATGGTCTATATAGTTTAAAATGTTTTTCAAACATAATTATATTTTTAGAAAGTATTATTTACAAATTGTTTCTCAAAAATGAAGTCAAGATTTTATCTCCACTTGATTAGAATTCACTTCTCATAAAATAACTTCTTGAGTGATTACTTCTCATGATAATGTTTTTACTTTTACCGTTGAATTATTGATAGTATTATTAACATAATCAAGAGGAACAGAGATAGTATGGTTGAATGTCATATCTTTATTTGAATCCGTCATAACATCAAAAACTTTTCATTCTGAAACTATATTACTCAAATTAACTTTTTTTCCTTCTAAAAATATATCGGTGGTTGTTTCGTATACATAATTTTGTGTCACACTATCTTGATATGGAAGTTTTGTACTCAACAGAGTTGTATATTTTTTTCCTTGTATTTCAAAATGTATACTTAGAGGTAAGCTCAGATCAAGTGCTGAATAGACTTGCAATTTTAAACTCGATTTTTCTGGAAGGATTTGACATAAAACCGAATTTGAAGCAATTTTATTTCATAATGAACTCGCTTTTTCCTTAACAGTTCCAGAAATATCGGCATAAATCGATTGATCAACCAAATTAATATTTATAGTTTCCAGACTGGATTGCAATTGTGATAATTGACTATTAAGCTGATTCAATTGGATGTTCTCCTGAGAATTCAGTGCCTCTATTTGTGAAGCAATTTGACTTAAATTAGTTTTTAATGTTTGAATTTGACTTTCGGTTTGATTTTTTTGGAGGTCAACTGAAGTCGTAAATGTCCCTAATTTATTTGACTTTAAATTCGAAATAGTACTCTCTACACTTCTTGTAGAATTTTGAGCTCAATTTATTTGTGTGTCTAAGGCGAGTATTTGAGTATCATAAGTATTTGTTATGGTATCAAGACTTTTTAATATATTGTCAATTCAATTTTTCGTATTTACAATATTATTTTCGTATTGAAAAAATACCTCATAAAGACTATCAATAGTAGTTTGTGGAAAACTTGGTGATGCTATAGAATTTTTTATAGCATCTTTTGAATCACTAGTGAGATCACTTAATAATTGTAAAAAGCTTGGTATATCAGTATCTGAAAGAGTATCAAAACTTTGATATTTCCCGTTTAGAATACTCCAATTTTGTTCTACTTGGTCTCTTAAAGATGAGTTTTTTGCACTGAGATAAATATCATACTGATGATTTTTATTTTCATTTTTTTTACTGATTCCAAAAACCTCATCTATTTGTAGTAAAACATCTCAAACTAAAGATTTTGTTTGAGTTTTTGTATTTGCTAAATTTAAGTTTAGTTTCTCAATATCTGCTTTTTTTGAATCTCCTAGCTTTCCTTTTGATTTATTTAAATCATCAATTTGCGTTTGAAGCGTTTCGAGTTGAATTTGAAGCATTTCGAGTTGCTTATCAATATCTCAAATTCATAAATCTCATTGAGTAGATATTTTTGAATAGGAATCAGTAAGAATTTTTAGTTGACTCACAATATTTGCTTTTTGAATATCAAATGAGTTTGATTGTGTGCTAAAATTTGATTGTGTTGAGCTAACAATTCCTTTTGTATTTAAAATTTGACTCAAAATCATATTTTTTTGATTGAGTAGATTTTGAATATTTGGATCAGAGTAATCTGGTTTAATCTTTGCGATTAAAGTTTTTGCTGAGACTTTTTTTCCCTTCTCACAATTAAGATATTCTATATTTCATCCATTATTTGAGAGAATATCTTTTACATCATTACTTATTACATTTGCTTTTAAATTAAGATCTTCACCACTTCATGAAGCAAGAACTAGGTTCTCCTGACAAGTAAATTTTTCTTGAGAAAGAGATTGATCTTTGTTGTCAGTTCAAGAACAAGAAATAAGAATAATAGTAAGGACTAACAATAAAACTAATTTTTTCTTCATAATAATATTTTTAGTAAATTAAATAATATTTATACATTCAGATTTAGCATAATTTATAATATTATCTAAATCATTATGTTTAATAATTCATATAAACTTTCAGTCTCTAAGCAAAAACATAACTTCATCTCATGAATGTAATCAAATAATATCCCTTATATTTTTTGGAATAACAACCTGTCTTTTTTGTCATATCTGTGCAATTCAATATATTTTTATATCAATTGTCATAAATAATAATTTATAGATAAAACAAAGTATACAAAAATATACCTTATAGATAGTAGTATACATTTTCATACTTATAAGTCAAATATTTTTTTAAAGAAAAAGCAACAAAAAGTAAAATCTTCCTACTTCTTGCTCTATTGTAAGGTTAAGATTTTTATATTTTTCTTTTATATTTTTTGATAATTTGTTACTAATAACAGATAAAAGGAAATATATTTTATTGAATTATTCCATATTTTTCGTAAAAGAGAGTTATCAAAATCCTGTTTTCGGGATTTTGATAACTCTCTTTTGCTTATATTTCCCTTATTTTAGGGTAAGGGACTTTGAGAATAGGGTAATGAAATGTGACAGAAAATTATGGGCAGTTTTCAATAAAAGATATAAAGACGGGAGTTAATTCAATTTTGTATAGTAACCAAAGATATGAGAATAATAATTATTTATAACTGAGGTAAGTCATGTTAATATATATCAGTTTGTCAAGAGAAAGTCTTGTAACTGCTCACAAAGTCAAAAAAGCCAACATCATAAATTTATGTTTTTTTGAACCCTATCCCCCACCCACTTTCCCTTGTTTGAGGGCAAGTGGAGCTAAAAAGGAGCTATCATATTTAAAAAGAAATGCCATAATTTATACGCCCTTCCCTAAAACTAGAGAGGGGCTAGGGGATGGGTTCCTGTTTTTTATAAAAAGAGTGTGTGCGGTTACATAGCTTTAGCCATTTGGTTCATTTTATAGGGGTAATAGTAACATATATTCTTTTATAAATTCAAAAAGAAAATCAATATTATCATTTTTTATGAACCCAACTCAAGATTCTTTTCCAACTACAATCAAGTTATCTCATGATTTTATATTTAATTCCTTTCTCACACTATTTGGAATGACAAATTGATATTTGGTTCATATAATAATACTTCAAACTTCTTCTATTTTTTGAAAATGTTGTTTTAATTCTAATAAATCATCAGATTCTCATTTCTGTCATACAGCAAATACTTTTTTATCAATCAATATTAAATCAAGTTCATTTCAAACTTCTATTTTTAAATCATCTCTACTCTCTTTTGGAATAATGATTTGTCATTTTTGTCCAACCGTAGTAACTCAGTATATTTTTAGATTTATATTATTTCTCATTTTCTTATTCAAATTAATAAATTATTTTCATAGTATGAATAATTAATAAAAAATCAAAATGAGTTTTATTTTTTGTAGAAGAAATAATTACCTACACTAAACACCGGCTCTGCCGGTGGTTTAGTGTAGGTTCTACCGAAACGGTATTGGCTATAATGTAGTTGAGAAGCTTTTAGAAGGGGAATTAAACCTATAAAACTATGAACAATTACAACCAACAATCCCATACGACTTGGGATTGTAGCTACCATGTGGTAGTAGTACTAAAATACAGAAAAAGCAAACCTTTTCAAGCAGTAAGACGAGAAATATGAGAAATAATGAGAGAACTGAGTAAAAGATATGACTTTGAAATAGTGGAGTGAAATGTTGCAATAGATCGTACTATGTTGTTGAGGATAGCCCCTAAATATAGTGTATCATGAATAGTGTGAATATTGAAGTGAAAAAGTGCAATTATGCTTCACAACCACCATTGAAAGAAGAAAATGTTGTGACAGAAGAATTTTTGGAGTAGATGATATTTTGTAAGTACCGTGAGAATAGATATAGAAGTGGTAAAGAAGTATATAGCAAACCAAAATAAAAAAGATAAAGTTGAAGACTGAGAATAATTAGATTTTTAACTGGTAGAAGCTTATTTTAGCCCCTTCTAGGGGTTTCTCGTTAAAACTACCAGCTCTGCTGGTAGATACTTACTTTATGGTTCGGGATGTAGGATTCGAACCTACGGTATCGGAGTCAGAGTCCGAGGCCTTACCACTTGGCGAATCCCGAATATTTGAGTGTGCGTATGATACGAAAACTCAATAAAAATGCAAATGAAATTTCAACAGAGGGCTTTAGCCTTCTGTGGTAGTGAGTGGGCTTTAATATGTGTTGCAGAGAACTTCAAGTAAAAAACACCCACAAGCAAGACTTGCGGGTGTTTTTTTGTGAAACTATTTGATTTCAATAGTTGCACCTGCTTCAGTCAATCTTGCTTTCATTTCTTCAGCATCATCTTTTGAAACATTTTCTTTTACTACACCACCGTTGTCAGCAAGTTCTTTTCCTTCTTTGAGTCCAAGACCTGTAAGCTCTCTGATAACTTTGATAACAGCGATTTTATTTCCACCAGCTGATTTTAATTCAACATTGAACGCAGTCTTTTCTTCTTCTTCAACAGCTCCAGCAGCAGCCATCATTACAGGAGCAGCAGCAGAAACACCAAATTCTTCTTCCATAGCTTTCACAAGAGTATTAAGCTCAACAATAGTAAGTTCTTTTACCATATCCATAATTTTTTGTGCATTTGCACTTAAATCTGCCATAAGAATAAATTTAATAAATAAAATAGTATTGATAAATATCAATAGCTAGTTTCTCAATCGAAAAACGAGTTTTCGATTGAGCGACCAGATAGTGATTATTTTGAAAGGTCAGAGAGTTTTTTTGCTCCTTTTTCTTCCATATCTTTTGCCGCAGCATCAAAGAATCTTGCCATAGAAGCCAAAGGTGCTTGCATACTTCCCACGAGTCTTCCAAGGAGAGTTTCTCTTGAAGGCATAGAAGCGATTGCTTGAGTTTCTTCAAGTCCGTTCAATTTTCCTTCAAAAATACATGCAGCCCAAGTTACTTTTTGTATTGGAGCTTTTTTATCAAAAGTTCTTGTCATATATGCTTGAGTCTTGCTGAGACCTGCAATAGAATCATCATTGGAACAGATAACTCCGATTTGAGCAGGAAGCATTTCAAGATCAATTTCAATGTTGAATACCTCTTTTACTGCAATTTTAATCAAAGTTTTTTTTGCAAGATGGTAAGAAGTATTTACAGTTCTTAAATCATTTCTAAGTGCTTCAAACTCTTTTACAGTAAGTTTGTTTGTTTGTGCAAAACCAACTGATTTTGCTCCTTTCATATTTTCAATGAGACTCGCAAGAACCTCATTTTTCTTTGCTTTCGTAACAGCCATGTGAATAAGTATTAGTAAATAGATAGCTTTCTCAAAAAAAATCTTTTTATCCGACGATAAAAAGATTCTATTGTAATCATATTGATAGTACAAATGTCTTTTATCTCGGTAGGTCTTAAGTGACTGCCTACGGTCATCGATAGAGAGAAAGTATTTGAATTATATGGAATTTTTTTGAGAGTCAAATTTTTTTCAAAAAAATCCCTTCTCTCATGGGGAGAAGGGATGAGAAGACTATTTTTTCAATTCTTCAGTTTTTTTCATACGAGCATAGAATTTATCAACAGCACCTGTTTTTAAAATTCTTTGTTCTCCTGTATAAAAAGGATGACATTTTGAGCAGATTTCCACTCTGACTTCAGCTTCTTTCATAGTTGAAAGAGTTGATACTACGTTTCCGCATGAGCAAATGAATTTTACATCATGGGTCACTGGATGAAGACCTTGTTTCATAATATATATTGGTAACTGTCTCGCCAAAGTACGAGAACAAAATATAAAAATATTTGGAATGGTGCCGGAAGAGAGACTCGAACTCTCACGCGGTGAAGCACTGGCTTCTAAGGCCAGCATGTCTACCATTTCATCATCCCGGCAAGGAATGGTGGGCCGAGCTAGATTCGAACTAGCGAAGGCGTAGCCAGTGGATTTACAGTCCACCCCATTTGACCGCTCTGGTATCGACCCCCTCCGCAAAGTAGATTTCTCTACTTTGGGTATAATATTAAAATGGAGCCAATAATCGGAATCGAACCGATGACCGTTCGCTTACAAGGCGAATGCTCTACCAGCTGAGCTATATTGGCTTTCTTTCGCTTCAACCTCAAGTGAAGCGTGCTCTATATTATTAAAAAACTTAATCTTGTCAAAATTTTTTTTAACTTTTTTTGAATTATTTTAAAAATCCATATAATAAAGCGAAAATGTAACCATTACTTTTATGAAAAAAATGAATCTCATCGACCAATTTGTATCAAAAGAATCTTCAAAATCAAAAATAATTGTCATTTATGGACCAACTGCTTGTGGAAAAACCAGTCTTTCACTTCAAGTTGCAAAATCTTTGCAAACAGAAATCATTTCTACTGACAGTCGACAGATCTACCAAGGTATGAATCTTGGTACTTGAAAAATTTTGCCTGAAGAAATGCAAGGAATTCCTCACCATATGATTGATTTTCTGTCTCCTGACACTCCTTACAGTGTTTGAGAGTATCATGAATCTGCGAAAAAGGTTCTTTCCCAACTTCTTGAAAACGGAAAAATACCAATTCTTGTATGAGGAACGGGGCTTTATATCGATAGTCTGGTGTATGACTTCGTTATTCCAGCGGTTCCTGCATGTGAAACTCTCAGAGCTGAATTAGAAGCTCAAGCTTGAGAGTTCTGAAAAGATTTTGTGTATCAAAAATTGGTGAATCTCGACCCAGAATATGCCAAAGAACTTCACCCAAACAATCTGAACTATGTGATTCGAGCGATTGAAGTAAAAATGCTTTCGTGAAAATCAAAAAAAGATTACCGAACTGAAAAAACACTTCTTTATGATACTCTTTTTCTGACACCATACGACCAAGATAGAGCCAAACTGTATGAAAAGATTGATGCTCGTATCTTACAAATGTTTGAAGCAGGACTTGTGGAAGAAGTTCAAGAGCTTTTGGAGAAATATTCACCACATTCTCCTTGACTTTTGAGTATTGGATACAAGGAAGTAAATGACTATCTTGAATGAAAGATCTCTTTGGAAGCATGCAAAGCACTCGTACAAAAACACAATCGTAACTATGCCAAAAGACAGTTGACTTGGTTTGGAAGGTATCAAGAATATTCTCACCACTCTTTTGAGTCTTATTTATAAGGAATTTATACCTTTTTATTTTTGACAAAATATATGAAAAGCCTACAATGACTATGAGAAATTCTCTCAAAATAGCTTTGTAATTTATCACTATGAAAACAAATAATACACGTGATGTTTTTTGTAAGAAAAAAGCCTTCACTCTCGTGGAGCTTATCATCGTCATTACTATTTTAGCAATTTTGGCAACGATTGCTTTTGTGAGCTTTCATGGGTACTCTGCTCAATCCAGAGACGCAAATAGACTGGCTACTGTGAAAAATATTTCAACTGGATTAGACGTTTTTTATACAAAAACTGGGGTATTACCACCACCAGATACTATTGAATTTACCTGAACCTTTTCATGATTTACTTTGTGAAAAGTGGGTACTATATGAGAAAATATTACACGACAAGTAGTTTTGAACGAAGTTCCAAAAGATCCACTCACCTCTGGAAAATACATGTATGGAGTAGATATAAATAAAAGGAAGTTTCAAATTTGATATCTATTAGAAAGAGGAAATGTATATATTCCATGATTTTCTTCTCTGTATGCAAATGATTGAGAAAAAGCAAAAGTACTTGGCACCTATACCTATCCATATAAACTGAATAATATGGTCTATTCTTTGCCAAGTTTAATCTACACTTGAACAGGAGAATTGAATATTGCAAAGTTTATAGTGAATGGATGAGACAATGTGCCATGATGAGACAATAACCAAAGTATCTGAGATTCATTGGAACTCATTACATGAGTGAAAAATCTCACTTTAACAGGTATAGATATTCCTACTATCACTCTATCAGAGTTTAAGAATGCTTCGTGAATTCCCAAAGACTTTGAAGGTATATCAAGTGCTCTCTGAATAAGCAAAAAAGATACTCTTTGAGAACTAATTTTTGGAGATAAATATTTTTCTACTCCCTCGACAACTAGCAATTTAAAATGGAGAGATTTGGACTCAAACTGTGATCTTAGAGATATAGAAATCATAAATAATCAATGACTTATTATTCAAACTTGGGCTGGATGTAATTCAATGGTATGAAACGGAAGAGAATGGGGTGATACTGGAAATGGTATTTGTTCAAATTATCTTCAAGTCGTTACAACTACTGATTGTTTGAATGCTTCCGTAATGGGAAGTAATAAAAAAGAAAAAGCTTGGTCTGTTGCGACATCAGTTTCTGGTACATCTAACAATTTATGGGGAAAAATTTATACTTGGACCTGAGCATTGACCGCTTGTGGAAGTGGTCGGCATCTCCCCTCTGATGATGAATATGTGCAACTTGAAAACTTTTTTTGGAAAGAAAGACTTGGAAATACTGAGGGGTGTAGGTATTCAAATACATGAGCATCAGGAGATGAGTGGAAATGCGATTGACTTTGATATTCTGGAGCGAGTTTAAAAACTAAATACAACAATCTTTCCAATATTCTCAATATTCCTCTTGCGTGATATCTAAAACCTGATTGATCAGGAGTTTATGCAGCTCGTGGATGAAATGAGTATCTCTGGACAAGCACCATAAATTCACTTTGAACTTATGCCTATATAAGAGATTTTAATATTTTACATTCTGAAATAGGTCGTAGATATCTTCATATAGCACATGGTTTTTCTGTGCGTTGTATTAAGGATAAATAATTTTTAATCATAATTTGATATTTATGAAATCAATAGAAAATACACATGTTTTTCCTCTTGTCGATTGACAGAAACAAGCTTTCACCCTTGTTGAGCTTATCATAGTTATCACTATTTTGGCAATCTTGGCAACGATTGCTTTTGTAAATTTTCAGGGGTATACGAGTAGATCAAGAGACTCCAATAGACTCGCTAGCATGAAAAATGTTGAGATCTGATTAGAAGTTTTTCAAGCAAAATCTTGAGTGTATCCAATTCAAACAGCTTGAGCTGAAATTTCAGTTTGAACAGGAAATATCATCACTCGTCAATGAGACTTTGACTTGAATATTACAAGAGTGATAAATATGAACGAAGTCCCAAAAGATCCAAAGACCTGAGCAATGTATCATTATATCTCAGGATCTTAATTGAAAAGGATTCAAAGTACTCTATTACCTAGAAAATGCTCATGATTATGCATTTGTAGGTCAGTCGTATACAGATGATACCCAGAAAACTCCTGTCGTCAAAGGAACTTGACCTTGAGTCGTGCTTGATATGAATAAAGCATTGATCACCGACGATATAGATTTCTTCGGTGACGAATTATCGGGAAGTTATATTGTGATGGTCAATGGAAATCTTCGAGTTTCATGAAGCTGACTTGATCTTTGAGGATGATTTGAAGCTTTTGCATTGAAAGGAGGAAATACCTCTGCTCCGACCAGTTGCCGAGATTGATTTATCCCAGTCCCATGAAATGTTGAATTTATGCAACCATGATTTTGTGTGGCAAAGTATGAGATGGACTATGAAAATATGACTCCTGATACTTCTATTTTGAATTGAATCAATTACTATTCCCCGTCAGCATGCTGCGGGGTTCTTGATTAAAGACTCTCATTATCCTCATGTAGGATTTCGTTGTGCTTATTAAAATAATTTCTTTTGAAATTTCCCTTTTCTTCCTATACTCTTTCATATTTCTAATTTTACACTATGTTTTCTATCCACGACGAACCCCAAATCAAAGAGCTTTTCAAACTCCATAAAGTGCAACCGTTTCGCTATGCACAGATTGAAAATGCGATATATAAGAATTTTATCACGAGCTTTGATGAAATGCAAACAATCCCTAAAGACGTAAGAGCTCTTTTAAATGAGCATGCTTTTTACTGTTCGCTCGAAGTGGATCATATCGTCACATCAGACAACGGTCAGACTACCAAAATACTTTTCAAGACACAGTCGGGAGAATTGATAGAATCCGTAATCATGCGTCACCTTACGGGAAGAAATACCCTTTGTGTCTCTTGCCAAGTTGGATGCCCTATGGCTTGTAGTTTTTGTGCTACGGGGAAACTCGGGCTCAAAAGAAATTTGGAGTTTTATGAAATCGTGGAACAGGTGATGTACGCTGGAAAGATTCTAAACGATGAAGGAACAGTGCTTCGAAATGTTGTCTATATGGGTATGGGGGAGCCGTTTCTCAATTATGAAAATGTCAAAACTTCTATAGAAATCCTGTGTGCTCAGAAAAAAATCAATCTCTCCAATCGTCGTGTCACGGTTTCTACGTGTGGGATCGTGCCAAAAATTGCCAAGTTTGCTCTTGATTTTCCTCAACAGAGTCTTGCAATTTCTCTTCATGCACCCAACGACGAAATCCGTCGCTCGATTATGCCTATAGATCAGGTATATAACCTTACCGAACTGATGGATGCACTCGATGCGTATGTTGCCAAAACGAACAAAAGAATTTTTTATGAATACATTATGCTCAATGGAGTCAATGATGATGTAAAACTTGCTTATGAACTTGCCAAACTCTTAAAATGAAAATTAGCTCACGTGAATTTTATTCCGTACAATCCATGAGAATGATCTGGAGGAGTTGATTTTAAAGCCACTCCGAGGTTTTTGATAGAAAAATTTCAAAGAGTCTTGGAAGAATTTTGAGTTCCTTCTACGATTCGTGCTACTATGGGAGACGATATTGATGCTGCGTGTGGACAGTTGGCCAACAAAAAAGAGCAAAGATAACAGCGCAAGCTACAAGAGCAAGAAGTATGTGAAATGTACTTCTTTTTTTTGTTAAGATTGCGTGAATATTTTACAAATATTTGCATCTTTTGGAAAGAAGAGTACACTTTGGGGTTTTATATTCTTATACTTGAACTATGAAAACTCTTACCCTACTTGTATTTTGAGGAATTCTGTCTTTGCTTTGAGGATGGTATTATTTTCAAATACGAGCCAATCAATCCTTGGTGTCTGAGTGAAGTGCAGATACCACAAATTATGAAAAAGCTTACTTTGCCTGAGGTTGCTTTTGGTGTATGGAATCTATCTTTGATGCTCAAAAGTGAGTCAAAAAAGCCGTTTCTTGATACCTTTGAGGTGAGAAAGACTCTGCAACCTACCAACAGGTTTCTACCGGAAATACCAAACATCGTGAGGGGATTGAAGTGACGTATGATCCCTCAAAAATCTCGTATCGAGAACTCGTAGAACTCTATTGGCAACAGATAGATCCAACTGATTCAGATGGACAATTTGCTGATACTGGACCTCAGTATACCACAGCAATTTATTACAAGACCCCAGAAGAACAGTCAATCGTGGAACAAACTCAAAAATTTCTTGAGGATTCCAAGAAGTTTGAAAAACCAATAGTTACAAAAATAATTCCTTTTACCACTTTTTTTCCTGCTGAGGAGTATCATCAAGATTATGCACAAAAAAATGCTCTTCGTTATTCACTCTATGCCAAAGGTTCGGGAAGGGAAGATTTCAAAGAGAGTACTTGGAAAGATTTTCAGTTTCAAAACCCCAAGGCTTGATATCAAGAATATAGTCCGTGAGCCGTAAGTTCTGGAAGTTGAAAACATATCGTACTTTTCTTTCATGCTCCTTGGTGTTCGACCTGTCAGGCAATTGAAAAAAATTTACTCTCTTCACAGATTCCAGACCATCTTCTGATTCTCAAGGTTGATTTTGATACGGCTTCTGACTTGAGAAAAAAATATCAGGTCTTGACCCAATCAAGCTTTGTAGAAATTGATTCACAAGGAAATATACTTGGAAAATGGGTGTGATGAGTCAATTTGGAAGATATACAAAAGCATCTTTCCAAAGTCCAAACGGTCAAGAAAACATACACTGATGCGGAGCTGAGAGCCAAACTCACCCCAGAGCAATACAAAGTCCTTATCGATTGAGGAACTGAGCCACCGTTTGACAATGCGTATTGGGATAACCATGATGATGGAATTTATGTCGATGTGCTTGATGGAACCCCACTTTTTTCATCTACTGATAAATTTGACTCTGGCACAGGTTGGCCAAGTTTCACTCGTCCGATTGAAGACAATTTTATTACCACTGATGAAGATGATTCACTTGGGATGATTCGTACCGAAGTGAGTTCAAAGACGTGACATCTTGGGCATGTGTTTGATGATGGTCCCACAAATGCTTGAGGGAAGAGATACTGTATCAATTCAGCAGTGCTCAGATTTGTCCCAAAGGCTCAGTTAGAAAAAGAATGATATGGAAAATATCTCGTCTTATTTGATCAGTAGTCTTTTATGTTTTTGACCTTCGTGGCATTTTTGGCAGGAGTTTTGACGATTCTTTCTCCGTGCGTCTTTACGCTTCTTCCAATAATTCTTGGGAGTAGTATGACAGAGCGAAGTTTCAGGCAGGGGAGTATAATTCTTGCATCACTTCTTGGATCTATTTTTCTTTTTTCACTTCTTTTGAAATGAAGCACGCTTCTGCTTGATGTTCCAGATTCGTTTTGGAAGTGACTGAGTGGATGAATACTTTTGATTTTCTGACTTTCACTTCTTTTTCCTATGTATTGGGAAAAGATTACCTCATTTTGGCACCTGAAGAATCAAGAGCGACTGGCAAAGTCATCGAGTCAGACAGGACTGCTTTGAAACATCCTTGTATGAGCATCACTTTGACCCGTGTTTAGTAGTTGTAGTCCAACCTATACTTTGATCCTTGCCATCATCTTCCCCAGTGAGCCACTGGTCTGAATGTGGTATTTGAGTATCTATCTCCTCTGAATGGGGAGTATTTTACTTGCAATTATATTTTTTGGTCAATTGATTATTTCAAGGTTTCAGGCTTTTACCAACCCCAATCACCCGTTTCGAAAGGTACTTGGATGCATTATCTTGATTGTGGGGCTTTGTATACTCTTTGGCTATGACAAACAATTTGAAAGTTTTTTTCTTGATTCTCTCGGTACCTGATTGACTGAGTTTGAGGGAAAACTTTTAGAATAGAACCTATACTGACCTTTTCTCAATGCAGAAGAAGCCATAAGTTTTTTAGAGAGAAAATAAGCCTCATTTCTGGGCTTATTTTTTCTTTCTGGTGTATTTATCTCTGAGCCTTTTGGCTTCTTTTTCTCAGAGCTTTTCCACAAGCACGAGATCCATTTCAAGACTCGCATCGAGGAGATTGACATTGATATCAAGTCCGTGTTCTTGCTTGTAGCGATAATCTTCATAGTTTCCGTAGCTGAGGGAGAGTTCTTGATCACGAATGATCCAAAGAAGATCGGCTATTTTATTGACAAAGTACCTGTCATGCGAGATAAAAAGCACACTTCATTTATAGGCTTTGATACTTCTTTCCAGAGATTCTTTGCTATCATAGTCGAGGTGATTGGTTGGTTCATCAAAAACCAAAAGATTGGATTCTTTTTGACCGAGAATGGCAAAGAGTACCTTTGAGATTTGCCCTCAGGAAAGATACTTGACTGCTTTGTCAATGCTTTCTCTTTCGATAAGGTAGTACTTCAAGTACCCTATGAGTTGTTCATCGGGGAGATAGAGCCCGTGGTTTTGAAAATTTTCCCTGATCGTTTTTTCTTTATCCAGCTCTTCATGAAGCTGAGAATAGTAGATGATTTTGACTCATTTTCCTCTGGTATAGATCCCATCAAGCACTTCTAGTTGTCAGAGCATCGTCTTGAGAAGGGTTGATTTTCAGACTCCATTTTCTCCAATAATTCCGACTCTTTGCCCTCTGTGAAAGGCAAGCTCGTTGATAAAAAAGAGTGGTTCTGTTCTCCCGATAAAGACTTCTTTAAAATAAAAGATTTTTTCACTTTCGTCTCCGATATAGTCAAAGAAAAACTTTGGTACGGGTGAAAGATACGGCTTGTCTATTTTTTCGAGTCTCCCGAGTGCTTTTTCACGACTCTGTGCAAAGGATGCTCTACTTCCTGCACGAAAACGATTGATGAGATTTTCTTCTTTTTTGATAAACTCTTGTTGTCTCTCCCATTCTGCCATTTTCTTTTCTTCGATTTTTTCTCTTTCTTCTACGTATTTGCTATAGGTGCAATGATAGAAATTGACGGCTCTTGCAGGTTGAAGTTCAAAGGTTTTTTCACAGGTTTGGTCGAGAAATTCTCTGTCGTGTGAGATGATGCAATACCCACTGGTCCATTTGTTTTGGAGGTAACTTTCGAGCCACTCTACGGATTTCATATCGATAAAGTTGGTGGGTTCATCGAGACAGAGAATATCGGGTTTTTCGACAAGAATCTTACACAGTGCTATTTTGGTACGTTCTCCTCATGAAATTTCTTTGAGTTTTCTTTCCAGTAGGTGAAGGACTCCCATCCCATTGGCAACCTGATGGATGGTGTTTGGGTAGTTGTAGCCATCAATATTGTTGTAGTATTCGAGAAGGGAAGTGTATTTCTCTATGCATTCCATATTTTCGGGAGCTTGGTTCATAGCGTCTTCAAGCTCTTTGAGTTTGGCTTCAGTTTTGATAATTTCTCAAAAACCATTTTTGATCTCATCATAGACGGTTTTTTCATCATCGTCACTAAAGATTTGGTGCAGGTATCCGATACTCATATTTCCCACGTTGTCGATACTTCCATCAAATTCTTTGATATTTCAGGTTACAATCTTGAGCAGGGTGGATTTTCCGACTCCGTTTCCTCATACGAGAGCTATTTTGTCTTTTTCGTTGAGGATAAAGTCTATGTCTTTGAGGATAATATTTCCTTCGATTTCGTATTTATCAATCTTGATGCGGAGATGTTTCATAGTTTTTTTTAAAGATAATAGAGGTATTGTATAAAAAAAACAAAAATTTCAAAGAAAAAGTAAACGAATGTTATGAAATATGGATTTGTTATTTTAAGTCTAGATAGGCTCTTAAAAAGATGGACTTTCGTATCAAAGGATAGTTGGAGAATGAATATCAAGAATCATTCAATTATCTTGAGATTACAAAGACCCTAAAGATCAAAGCCCCTATCCCCCAGTTTTTTCCCTGAAACAGGGGGAGGGAGTAAGCGGAAAACCATTTTGGATTGGGTATACTCTCACTTTTGCTTCAAAAACAGAAAGTTTTTGTAAAAAAATAATTTTCTTGACAATTCCCGTGAAGTATGATAATATATTTTATATCATTTTATCATCAACTTATGGCACAGCACAGCATAGATGGGATAGTGTGCGAATTTTACTGAAAAAGAGAAATACAATCAGATAAAACGAAGTTTTATCTGATTGTATTTCTCTTTTTTGTTCTTTAAAATGCTCCGAGATTTCAAGACTTTTGATAATTTTCTTGGAATCATGATGAAATAATT
>Ga0209373_10003042_pt1 | contig 15999 bp, 9 predicted proteins | sample Higcelweek5metaG_FD_187173 | JGI IMG/M metagenome (GOLD analysis project Ga0209373, IMG submission 187173) | Freshwater pond sediment microbial communities from the University of Edinburgh, under environmental carbon perturbations - High... | ecosystem: Environmental > Aquatic > Freshwater >... | reverse complement strand
CTCAAAAATGCCGCAAAAATATCGGGGAATAAAAAAGCCGAAATGATTCAAATGAAAGAACTGTTACCGCTTACAGGATACATACGCGGAGGTTGCACTCCAATAGGCATGAAAAAGGCATATCCAAATTTCATTCACGAAAGTTGCATCCTTTTTGACTCCATTTACATCAGTGCCGGTATAAGAGGAATGCAAATCAAAATAAACCCTGATGATTTAATCAGGCTGACAAAAATGGAAGTTGATGATTTAATTGACAATCCAAAAGATAGTTGAGAAACAGAACAATAATGGTAGCAATCCTTTATAACAAAGATTGCTACCATTATTTCTTTAAAACCATTTCATTCTCCGAAGAATGATAATACCCAATATTGGTAACACCAACGAAGTAATCATGATCGCAGGGAATGCCAACATGTTGCTTTCCATAAAGTTGGGAACATTCATTCCAAAAAGGCTGGCAATCAATGTAGGGATCATCAGCAAAATTGTAATGATGGTCAGCTGTTTCATCACTACGTTCAAATTATTTGAAATAACCGACGCAAAAGCATCCATCATCCCGCTTTGAATGTCGGAATAAATTTGGGCCATTTCCAAAGCCTGCTTGTTTTCAATAATGGCATCTTCAAGCAAATCTTCGTTTATCTCAGTTGTTATTTTTTTCGAACTTCTAAGTTTGGTCAAAACTATCTCGTTGGCCTTTATTGCAGTAATAAAATAAACCAAGCACTTCTCCATTTTCAACAGCTTGTTCAATTCTCTGTTTTTAATCGATTTTTCAAGATCCTGTTCAATCATTGCTGTTTGTTGATTGATCTGTTTCAGGTATTTCAAGTATGTATTTCCTGAGCGCAAGAACAACCTCAGAATAAAGTTGTAACTATCAGTTATCTGTCGATACTGCTCCCTAAAAGGCGAAGGCTGTTCGATTGGTAAAATCTCGTTGTTCTGCAGGCACAATGTAAGCGTAAAGTTTTCAGCTATAAAAATGCCAAGAGGCACTGTAAAATAGGGAACATTACTTTCAGAACTTTCTACAGGAATACGCATAATAATTACCGACCAAGTATCCTCGAACTCAACACGAGGCCGCTCATCGGTGTCTAAAATATCGTTAATTGTATCTTCGGGTAATTGAAATTCGTCGATCAAACGTTGAATTTCCTCTTGAGATGGATGGTTGACATTAATCCAACAACCTTTTTCTACTTTGGGGACTTCGACATATCCGCCAAATGTTTTAAAAATCTTAATCATTTTTCGTCTCCTAAACTTAAACCTGCAAGGAGACGTATCACGCCCTTACAGATTGATTAATACTTCGGAATTGCAACTATGATAAGGGCCTTCGTCCATTTTTTTGATATTTAAAATTATCGGTACAAAAGTAGTTTTAATTATTTACGAAATGTCTTCAAAAAACCGTTTTTTCCTTTTTGGGGATCGAATAAAAATGATTGTTTTTTTTATTCCCTGAAAAACAAAAGTTTACTTCATTTATAAAAGAAAGCGAAAAGTTAAGCTTGCTTTAATAAATCGATTTAATACTGGAACCTGTAAAATAATGTTCCAATATTTGGGTTGAAGAGTAACCTTTACGGCTCATAACAGCAGCACCTATCTGACACATGCCTACTCCATGCCCCCACCCTGCTCCTCGCAGTATAAACCGGTAAGGAATTTTACTATTGCCTTCAAACAATTTTTCGACTACAAATGCCGAACTGTAAAGGTGGCTTTCTGATAGCCATTTGCGAATTTCCAACTCCTTTCCCACAATTATCTTCCGATTTGTTCCTTTTATTTTCAACTGAATAATACGACCCGAACTACCACGCTCCAAAGGAATTAGATCGACAATTTCGCCAAAATCGATACCCGATTTCTTAGCTATTAAAACTGAAAGTTCTTGTTGCGAATATTCAACTTTCCAGCGGTAGAAGTTGGTGGTTTTACGGTCAAAATCGATCAAAACTTGACTCAGTATTTTGGGGTCGGTAGTATTGCAAAAGGCTTCGGGCGAGGCTGTTAAAAAAACTTCGCTACTAAACCGAACCAGTTTGTGAAACATTTTTGATTCAATATCGCGAACAGCCACTAAATAAGGTACACTCACGGGCTGCCACACGTTTTCGAAATCTTCGCTAATGCCGCCGCAACATTTCGAAAAGCGGGCATCGCAAATCTCGTTGCCATACATCAAAACCATGCCACGAGTCGCTGCAATGGACTTTTGGGCATTCTCCGAAATTACTTTGGTAATGCCCTGGTAACGCTGGCAATGGTCGTCGGCGCATACATCGAACGTGGCGTGATCGTCGCGGTCGTACCACTTTACAATTTCAGAGTCTGTTTGGGTAAATGAAGGTGCCTTGGGCTTTTGTTTGTTCTGTATTTGTGCAAGCAACCAGCTTCGCGACACAATGGCGTGGGCATTCAGCAAATTAAGATCGTTCATGGCGCTCATTTCAGACGAAATCACACTTTTCAGATAGCTTTCGAGCGGCACTTCGTTCACGGCTCGCACCAAACCGTTCTCGAACTGCAGTATTAATCCACCTTCAAATTCCTGATTTTCTTGTTGTTCCCAATGAAATCCAATCCCAATGGTTACATTTTTTAAAACAAAGGTTGATGTTGGTGATTGCGGCATGTACTCTCGAGTGGAACCTCTGACGTCTTCAACCGAAACCGAATAACTTCCGGGGGTAACGATTTCTGAATTCATCAGAAAATTACCTTTCAGTTCAAATTGTATTTCTGGTGCGGCTATAATGCCAACACGAATGGCGGGTTCAGTTTTTGATAACATCATTTTCTATCTTGAATTTCAAAATTAAGGTTGCTAATGAATTTTGGATCAAGAGTTACCTCTCCAAATATTTTTACCAGATCTTCTTTTGTGATTTTCACAAAATCTTCTTCGCGCGGAGTGACAATAATCCCACTCAACTCAACACTTGCAACACTTACCACAATCCGGTCGGTTCCTTCTTTAAAAAAACACGAAGGACGCTGGGCTATACGTGGAAATACAATGAGCCGGTAAATACCATCGGTAAATGTTGAAATCAGATTAATCATGGGCTCACCCGATTCTTTGTCGAAAGGCAATTGCATTACCAGCTTATCGAAAAAGTAGTCGATAGGCTCACGGTATTCCGATTCAAAAGCAATTGCAGGACGCAAACAATTTTCGATGAATGTAACCTGAATGTCATCTTCCTGAACCAGCAACTTCCCATTTGATATTTTCAGGGACTCAAATTCTTTATTCAACGGCATTTCATCACTTTTAGCTGCCTGGAAATGAAAATGATCGGGTGCCGATGCACCACAACGCGGACCATTATAAAAAACCGAATATCCTTCCAAATCGCGAGAAATAGAAAGTAGGTCGGTTAGTCGTTCTGTAATATTTTGAGGCACATGGTTGTAATCGGTAATGGTCAAATGCCTGCTGAAAATTGGAAAAGGATTTACTAAAATCAAGTATTTATCGAGAATTGAAAGGCCTTTTTGCTCAACAGGCAAATTTGCGGGACATAAAAAACAAGAACGGTTTTCGATAGCCGTTTTACTAACATCGGCACAAGTACTTCGCTCGCGGGCAGGATTAAATTGCAGCTCAATTATAAAATCATCGAACTTAATTGTACGCCGTTGAACGGTTTCAAACTGTTGGTAATGTTTTTGGGCCATTGCCCATGTTTCTAACTGGTTATTAAACATGTACTCAATTTTACCAGCCCAACCAGTTGCCTCCACCCCAACAGGAAGCTCTAACAAATGTGCATTCATTTTTTCCATGTTACGAATTTAGTAAAAGCTAGCCAACTTTCAGTTCCAATGTTGCTTTTCGGGCAGGGCGGAGGCAGAAAGCTGGCCGATGATGGGGCTGTTGTTGAGCAGGTTTGCAAGAGCGACCGCAGGGAGCTACTTGTAAACCGAAGCAAAACACAGCCACAGCAAGGACACTTGTAGCCGAAGACCTTTAGCCCGCCAACTATTTTAGGTTTAAAATTTATATCTTTCAGCCTGTTTTATACTGAAGAAAAACTGAATATTCATAAACTGATATTATGAAGTACAATTATCTTATTTTCACAATAATGGCCATTACGCTTTTATCGTGCGGAAAGCGAGTGGAATGGGTGTCGACCACTGAAAATGAACCGTGGGTAGCTGTTGACGGTTTGAAAACAACTGCAGCCGATGTTGCCGATGTGCAAATTGATGCCGAAGCTAAATTGCAAACCATCGAAGGTTTTGGGGGATGTTTCAACGAACTGGGATGGACATCGCTGAGCCTGCTTTCGGATACTGACCGCGAAAACATTATTAACGACCTTTTTTCACCGGGCATTGGAGCCAATTTTACAATTTGCCGTATGCCTGTGGGTGCCAACGATTTTTCGCGCGACTGGTATTCGTACGACGAAACCGAAGGTGATTTTGATTTAAAAGACTTTAGAATCGACAACGATAAAGAGACCTTGATTCCGTTTATTCACGCAGCTCAGAAACAGAACCCCAACCTGAAAATTTGGGCGTCGCCATGGAGCCCTCCAACGTGGATGAAGTGGAACAAACATTATGCCTGCGCAACTACAAGGCCAGCGATACCCGAGAAATTCCGCAACAACCTGCCTACCGACAAACAGGGCAAAGAGGGAACCAATATGTTTATTCAGGAAGATGCTTACTTTAAAACGTATGCCAACTATTTTTCAAAATTTGTGGAAGCCTACGCCAACGAGAACATCAAAATTGCCGCCATTATGCCGCAAAACGAATTTAACTCGTGCCAGATATTTCCTAGTTGTACGTGGACTGCTGCTGGTTTGGCAACTTTCATAGGCCAATATCTTGGCCCAGCCATGGAAGCTCAAAATATTGAACTCATGTTTGGCACCATGGAACGCCCAACCGAAGCTTTGGTCGATACAATTTTAAACGACCCGCTTGCAGGAAAATACATTAAAGGTGTTGGATTCCAGTGGGCAGGAAAAGGTGCAATTGCAGGAATTCATAAACGCTACCCTAACTTGAGACTTTATCAGAGCGAACAAGAATGCGGCGACGGAAAAAACGACTGGAAGTATTGCAACTATGCATGGACATTGATGAAACACTACCTTTCGAGTGGTGCCAGTGCTTATATGTACTGGAATATTTCGTTGGAAGAGGGTGGCTTTAGCCGCTGGGGATGGCAACAAAACTCGCTGGTAACGGTTGATACTGCGACTAAAACGTTCAAATACAATCATGAATATTACCTATTGAAACACGTGAGCCATTACGTACAACCCGGCGCCCAATTGTTAAAAACTGAAGGTAAATTTGAGAATTTGCTGGCATTTGTAAACCCCGATAAAAGCATTGTGGTTGTGATGCAAAACGATTCGCTGGAAGAAAAACAGGTGACTGTAAAAGTTGGCGATCAAACCATCAAACCGTTGCTGAAACCTTCGTCGTTCAACACCTTTGTGATTCGATAGATCAATTTTTATTCTGAAAAATGAACGAACCCATTCAACGTAAGCCCGACTGGCTGAAGATCAAGCTTCCGAAAGGGACCAACTTTACACAGGTGAAAAGCATTGTACAACGCTATAACCTGCACACGATTTGTACCAGCGGCAAATGTCCCAATATGGGTGAATGCTGGGCTGCAGGAACAGCAACGTTGATGATTTTGGGCGATATATGTACCCGAAGTTGCAAATTTTGCGCAACCCAAACAGGAAAACCATTACCTGTTGATGCGAACGAACCGATGAATGTGGCTAAATCGATAGAACTGATGGGGTTGAAACATGCGGTTTTAACATCGGTTGACAGAGATGACCTGACGGATAAAGGCGCCCACCATTGGGCCGCAACAATTGCTGAAGTAAGGCGAGTGAACCCCGAAACAACCATGGAAGTGCTGATTCCGGACTTCGATGGTGAAACAGAATTGATTCAGTTGGTTATTGAGGCAAAACCCAATATTATTTCGCACAACCTTGAAACTGTGCGGCGGTTAACACCGCTGGTTCGTAGCCGGGCAAAATACGACGTGAGTTTGAAAGTGCTGAAAACCATTGCTGAAAGCGGCGTTGTTCCGAAAAGCGGAATTATGGTTGGCCTTGGCGAAACCCGCGACGAAGTAATTGAAACCATGGACGATTTGTTGGCCGTTGGCTGTAAAATTTTCACCATTGGCCAATATCTTCAGCCCACAAAATCGCACTTGAGAGTTGAGGAATTTGTACACCCCGATGTGTTTGAAGAATATAGAAAAATTGGACTGGCAAAAGGGTTCAAAAATGTGGAAAGTGCACCACTGGTAAGGTCGAGTTACCACGCCGAGAAGCACGTTTAGAAGAAAATAGTCAGTAAGAAAAGGTCATTAGTCATTAGAAAAGGTCATTAGTCAACGACCAATTATAAAGTACTGTATATGAATAAAAAAATAATAGTTGAAGACCTCGGGGTCTCAGAATACAAGAAAACCTGGGAGTATCAGAAATCGTTGATGAAGAAGGTAATTGCCCAAAAGGCTGACAAGAAAACAAATCCAGAATTGGAGAGTGAAAACTACCTGTTGTTTGTAGAGCATCCGCATGTGTATACTCTGGGGAAAAGCGGCGACGAACAAAATTTACTACTGAATTACATTCAATTACAGGCTGCACATGCCGAATTTTTTCAGACCGACCGCGGTGGCGACATTACCTACCATGGCCCTGGACAAATTGTGGGCTACCCCATTCTTGACCTCGAGAACTTTGGGATTGGCTTGCGGAAATACATCTTTTTAATGGAGGAAGTTGTTATTAAAGCCATAGCAGAATATGGACTTGTTGGCGCCCGCGACGAGAAAGCTACCGGCGTATGGCTCGATGCCGGCACTGCTAACGCCCGCAAAATTTGTGCAATTGGCGTTAAGAGTTCACACTTTGTAACCATGCATGGCTTTGCCCTGAATGTAAACACTGACCTTACTTACTTTCAGCACATCAACCCATGCGGGTTTACCGACCGTGGCGTAACTTCAATTGAGAAAGAGCTGGGTGCAAAGCAGGATTTCGAAGCCGCAAAAAAAGTAGTATTGGCTAAAATGGTCGAGGTTTTTGAAGGAATAAACCAATTCTAAATTCTCAATCTGAGTTTGAATTATCAATAAATCGTTGGTTCGGGAGGGCAAAACTCATTTTTGTGCCTTTCCCTTCCTCGCTTTCAATCCAGATTTTTCCTCCATGTTTTTCGACAAATTCTTTGCAAAGGATCAACCCAAGGCCAGTTCCTTTTTCGTTGTGTGTACCCTCTGTTGAATAGTTCACATCTATCCTGAACAATTTTTCAATGGCCTCTTTTTTAATTCCTACGCCATCATCAGTAATTGTAACGAATAGTTCATCCTCTTTTTGTTCGGCAAAAACGACAACTTTCCCTTCGTTTTTTGTGAATTTAATAGCATTCGATATTAAATTTCGCAGCACAGTGCTGATCATAGGTTTATCGGCAAATACAATTGCTTTCTCAGGGAGGTTTTTGACAATGGTTATCTTTTTTTGATGTGCCATAACACTCAAAAGACCAACAACTTCATTGATGAGTGAAACAATTTCTATCGATTCGGGGAAAAATTCCATTCGGCCAGTTTGGGAACGCGACCAATCCAAAAGGTTCATTAGTAGATCTCTTGCCAATTGAGAGGCGTTCTCAATTATTCCGGCATATTCCTCAATTCCATCGTATTTTTTTTCTTGCACCAGTTCAACAAGAAGCTGACTAAATCCGGTTATGGCGTTGAATGGGCTTTTCAAATCATGTGCAATAATGGAAAAGAACTTGTCTTTGGCTGCATTCAGTTCCTTCAAACGAGCTTCATTTTCTTCTAATATTTTTTCAGCTTTTTTAATATCAGTAATGTCGCGGTTAATACCAATAAGCCCCAGCAAATTGCCGTCCTGATCTTTATAAGGAATTTTTGTAGTCAGGTTCCAATGCACTTCCCCCGTACGTTTATTCACAATTTGCTCTTCGTGGTTGATGAGGGGGGTAAAGTTTCTCATAAGCGCCTGTTCACTCTCAAAATATTTTTCAGCATCTTCGACCGGGAAAAAGTCAAAATCGGTTTTACCTATCAATTCATCAGTATTATCGGTACCTGCATTGATTGTAACTGCAGGATTACAAAGAAGAAACCGGCTTTCAGTATCTTTGAAATAGATCTGATCAGGAATATTATCGATAATGGCTTTCAATAACCCACGATCTTCCCTGCTTTTCAATGTCGCTGTGGGTTTTGATTCTAAATTGTTTCTCTTCTTCATCAAAAAAAATTTGTTTTTAATTCCTAAATCACTGTTTATTTGGCAAATAAAAATAGAACGTTGAACCTTTCCCTAACTCAGATTGCATACCAATTGTACCTCCCAGCATTTCGATTAGGCTTTTTGAAATGGCCAAACCAAGTCCATTTCCCCCATATTTGCGGGTAGCTGAGTCTTCAATTTGTCTGAATCGTTCAAAAATATTTTCGTGATATTCTTTCGGAATACCAATACCGGTGTCTTTCACATAAAAAAACAATGACTCATTATTGGCTTTGAGTCCAATCTCAATAGTTCCTTTTTCGGTGAATTTGATTGCATTTCCTATAAAATTAATCAGCACCTGTCGCAATTTTGATTCATCACTTTCGATTGTGATGTTACGCTTTGGGATTTCAGATGAAATACTTAGTTTAAGACCTTTTTCTAGTGCCCTGTAATCTAACTCACGCCATACATCATAAACCAGGTGTTGAGCAACAAAATTGCTTTTATTGACCTTTACCTGTCCTGCTTCAATTTTCGAGATATCCATAATATCATTGATAATAACAAGCAGGTTGTTCCCCGAAGCAGTTATAAGTTGAGCATATTCGAGGCTTTGTTCTTGATCAAATTCCAGTTCAGGGTTTGAAAGCAAATCAGCAAAACCAATAATACAATTAAGCGGAGTTCGAATTTCGTGGCTCATGTTCGCTAGAAAGGCTGATTTCAGACGGTCGTTCTCTTCGGCTTTTTCTTTAGCTGCAATTAAATCGGCTTCCATCTGCTTGCGCAAATCAATGTTTTCTTTAATCGCAATATAATTGATGATTTCCCCTTTTTCGTTCTTTATTGAAGTAATGGTTACCCATTCCCAAAACAATTCGCCATTCTTTTTCCGATTATGAAGCTCTCCCCGCCAAACTCCTCCTGAGGAAATCGTTTTCCAAAGTTCTTTGTAATTCTCGGCTGGCATTTCTCCTGATTTTAAGAGGCGTGGATTTTTACCTAGCACCTCTTCTTTTGAGTAACCCGTTATTTCTAAAAATATAGGGTTTATGTATTCGATGTTTCCCTTAATATCTGTAATAATTATTGACGAAGAGCCCTGCTCTATCCCTTTTGAAAGTTTTAGAATGGTTTCATTGGCCTTTCTCTGATCGGTAATATCGTGCCCAATTCCCACTAAACCGGTTATTTTTCCATCATCGTCAAATAGTGGAAATTTTGAGATCACACGCCAATGAAGATTACCTTCGGTATCGAAATAGGAATCTTCCTTATTCTGCATTGCTCTACCTGTTTTCAGAACCCTCACATCTTCATCATAACCACCTCTTTCATAGTCGTTATGAAAGATTTCCATGTCGGTTTTCCCAATGAAATCAGATTCGGAGGCACAATTCATTATCTTCATATCGGCAGCATTGGCTACCAGCTTGCGTGCTTCGTTGTCTTTTACATAAATTGCGAAAGGCAGGTTATCGATAAGAGTACGAAGCATTTGACGTTCGTGCTGAATTATTTCGATAGAAGCTTTTTGAGCTGTGATATCACGCCCAACGCCCACTAAGCCTGTTATTTTTCCACGATGATCGAAAAGAGGTATTTTTGAAGTAAGCAACCAACGAACATTGCCATTTTTTTCAAAGAAAAGCTCTTCTTCATTAATAATTTCATTTCCTGTTTGTATAACCCTAAGATCGTCGTTGTAACCACGTTGACCTGTTTCACCGTCGAAAAGTTCAATATCGGTTTTTCCAAGTACATCTGCTTCATAATTAGAACCAACCAACTCACAATCAGCCCTATTTGCTACTATTTTACGACCTTCTTTGTCTTTTACATAAATGGGATAAGGCAAATGATCGATCAACGTGCGAAGTAATTGTTGTTCTTGGTGAATTGTTTCACTGGCAATCTTTTGTTCTGTAATGTCCCGCCCGATTCCGACCAACCCAGTGGGTTCACCATTTTGATCGAAAAGAGGTATTTTTGAAGTTAGCAACCAATGTTGCAATCCTTTTTTATCGAAAAACTCTTCTTCCCGATTTATTACAGCTTGACCTTTATTAACCACGATCATATCGTCATCATAACCCCGCTTGCCAATTTCATCGTTGAAAAGTTCGAGATCGGTTTTACCAAGAACTTCTTTTTCATTTTCTTTTCCAATAATCTCAAGATCAGCCTTATTTGCAATTATTTTGCGGCATTCTTTGTCTTTTACATAGATTGTTACAGGCAAATTATCGATAAGTATACGCAATAGTTTTCGTTCGTTTTGAATTGCTTCTAAAGCTTTTTTCTTTTCAGTAATATCATGGATGATTCCTCCTATTCCTTTCTTATCACCAGCTAAATACAAAGGGAATTTCGTGATTTCATAAATGTTGTCGCCCAACTGTTCTTCGTAAGTAAAAGACTCGTTACCATCAATTGCCTTCTGATCTGAAGTTTGATTAGAAAAAACAGCACCAAAAGAAGCCAATTCCTGATCGGTTTTATATAACAACTCCTCTTCCTTTTTTCCAAAGAAATTTGCCATGGCACCGTTGGCCGTCAAGTACCTGAACTTATCATCTTTTACAAAGATCATGTCCACATCGGCATTGAAAAAAGAGTTGTAGCGATTTTCGCTCTCCCGCAAAGCATCTTCAGCTAGTTTACGTTCATGAATATCGCGAGAAATACCCAAAAGGACAGCCGGTTCCCCTTTTTCATTCCATTTGATCACTTTCCCCCTACCATCAATCCATCTCCATTCGCCAGACTTAGAAGTAATCCTAAATTCACAATTGTATTCAGCAGTGTTCCCCGCAAAATGATCAGATAGGTTGGCCATCACTTTCGGCAGATCTTCGGGATGTGTCAACTTCTTCAAATCGTCAATTGTAATTGGCATTTCGTCTTTTTCATACCCTAAAAACTGGTAAAGTTCGGGGGTTGAAACAACAGTTCCCGTTTCAAAATTATTCTCAAATACCGAAGCATTATTTACTTTTAATGACAGTTGAAGCCTCTTTTCACTTTCGACCAATGCTTTTTTACTTCGTTTATGCCTTTCAATTTCGTGCTCAAGCTCTTCATTCTTTCGCTTAAGCTCTTGTTGTAACCTGAATAAATTATAATGAGTACTTACCCTGGCCAATACTTCTTCTAGTTGGAAAGGCTTAGAAATATAATCGACACCACCAACCTGAAAACCAGTTGTTTTCGAAGTATGATCGTCGAGTGCACTTAAAAAGATTACTGGAATGTTACGAGTCGCTTCAGATGTTTTTAATTGTCGACAAACTTCAAAACCGTCCATTTCGGGCATCATCACATCGAGTAGAATAAGCGAAGGAGGATTGGCTTGAATGCTTTGCAATGCAAGTTTTCCACTTTCGGCCACACGAACAACATATCCCTTTTTTATTAATATGCTAGACAATAGCTTTATGCTTTCAGGAGTATCATCAACAATCAATACCCCTGCAAAATCTTGTACCTCAATCTTTTCCCCACTCATAACATTAAATCTCCCTCAACATATTTTTTTATTATTGATGCATTTCAATTGGAGTTTTAGACGGAATTGTAAAAATGAAACTACTTCCTTTGCCCTCTTCGCTTTCAACCCAAATTGAGCCACCCAACAATTCTATCAACTCCTGTACAATGCTTAACCCAAGCCCGGTTCCACGGGTTTTCGATTCATTGATGTTGCTACCCCTGTAAAAACGATCGAAAATGTGTGGGATGTCTTTCTGGGGGATGCCAATTCCTGAATCTTTTACAAAAAATTCAAACTGATAATCTTTTAACTCACAACCAAATACAATTTCACCTTTAGCGGTATATTTAAATGCGTTTGAGATCAGGTTGGTAATGATTTGCCTTAACTTATCGTAATCGGAATAAATTTTTATGTTCTTGTTAATTCGAAAATCAGCAATCAAAGATACTTCGTTCTGATACATTGGCAAATCAAACGAATGAAGAATGTCTTTCAACATTTGATGTGGTTCGAACCAAGTAGGCTGGTAGCTATACAACCCGGTTTGCAACTTTGAATAGAGCACAATGCTATCGATCAAACTCACCAATTGTTCAGCATTTTGGACAATTATTTCAGAGTATCGATCCATGGTTTCTTTCGACTCTTCATCGGGCAACAAGCTGGCAAAACCCATGATTGAATTTAATGGTGTACGAATTTCGTGACTTAAATTGGCAAGAAAAGAAGACTTAAGCCTATCACTCTCTTCAGCATGTTCTTTGGCTTTTTCGAGTTCTTTTGTACGTTCTTTCACCAAACCTTCAAGATGGTTTTGATGCTTAAAAAGTTCATTGTTCTTTTCTTCAATCTCTTCCTTTTGATTCTTTAACTGATTGTTTAAGAAAACAAGTTCGCCAGTTCGTTCTTCTATTTTCTCTTGTAATAATAAGTTCCTTTTTTTAAAAATCGAAACTCGTATTCGAATACTACCCACAAGAATCAAAACAAGGGTCAAAAAAACAAATACCCTGAAAAATGTATTTTCCCACCAAGGCGGAAGTATTTCTATTTTCAATTGTTTAGGCTCTTGGGTCCAACCGCCGTCGTTGTTCGATCCATAAACGATAAACGAATATACTCCAGGTTTAATGTTTGTATATGTTGCATTTGTCTGATTGGTAGCTCCTATCCATTCTTTGTCGTACCCTTCGAGCTTGAACAAATATTTATTAGCTTCGGGCTGCAAGTAGTTGAGCGAAGCAAAATGAATTGTAAAATCGGCAAAACCATATTTCAATTCTATACGTTCGAAATTGTTTATATTATTGATAATTGGCTTTAGTTTATTCTTTTCGGGCGACTCGGGATTGTGCAGAATAAATTGCGTAAATGCGATATTTGGAATTATTGAATTCGTTAAAATACTGTCGGGATGAAAATATACATACCCGTTTGAGGTACCAAAAAAAAGATAACCCTCGCTATTTTTATACGACGAACGCTTTTTAAAATCGTTTGAAGGCAAACCATCGAGACTTGTGAAATTCACAAACCCTGATTTATCAGGAACATTAACAGCCCCAGCGAAAAAGGAAAGTCCTTTGTTGGTCCCTAACCAAAAATGGCCATGTCGATCTTCTTCAACACTTTGTATTGTGTTATCGGGCAACCCATTGCTAACAGTGTAGCTTTTAGACTCGCGAGTTTTTGTATTGTAAAAAAACAAGCCCCTGTCGGTACCAAACCATAGATTCTTTTTACTGTCCTCGTAAACAAAAATGGTATTCCCCTGATATTCATTCGCTTTTTGATTGGGATTAAAATGCAGAACTTCAAAACAACCCGTTTCGCGATTATATTTATTGATTTTTGAGTATAATGAAATGATTAATTCTCCACTACTTGTAATGAACAAATGATCCATAAAATTATCGCTGATGCTGCAGGGATTTCCCTCTTCATGCTGAAATGCAGTAAAAGTTTCTGTTTCATAGTTATAAAGATTTAGTCCTCCTCCATCGGTTGCAATCCACAAATTGCCCTGGTGATCTTCTATAATACTGAAAACATAGCCGTTACTTATCGATCCTGGTTTCCCATCGGGCAAGAACCGTTTAAAACAGTTGTTTTTATAGTCGTACCGGTGCAATCCGCCAGCCCAAGTTCCAATCCAAAGGTTCCCCCTGCTATCTTTATAAATCTTAAAGACCTGATTTGAAGATAAGCTGCTGGCATCATCTGCCTTATATTCATAATGCTTGTACAACCCAGTCTTTTTATCTTTTCGATCAAGCCCGCCTTCAGTTCCAATCCACAAAAAGTCTTTCTCCTCATAAAAAGTGTTGACCAAATTATTTCCAATCGAAAGGTTAGAACCATTCATCTCTTCAACGATTTTGAAATTCTTTGATCGCTTGCTGTAGAAGTTTAACCCCTTACCGAAAGTTCCAATCCAAATGTCCTTGTTCTTGTCTTCAAGAAAACAGGAAATTGAATTCTCTGAAATAGATTTTGGGTCTAAAGGACTTGATTTAAAATTTCTGATTTCACTTTTATCGGTGGAAAGATTGTTAGGATTGATCCGCGTTAGACCTCCACCTGTACCATGCCCCACCCAAAGGTAGTTGTCAGAATCGGCCAAAAGCGAAACTACTGCCCCATCTAATATTTTCTGAAAACTGTAATTGCTGCCCTGTTCTTTTAATAAATTTACCCCGTTTAGTGCAGTACCAATCCAAATATGGCCTAATTTATCTTCGGCAATTGCCATTACATCGTTTCCAGTTATGTCGCCTTCTTTTCCCAATGCCTGAAAATGTGCAAAATTACCCGATTGAGGGTTATATAAGTTTAATCCGTTTTTTGTACCAATCCACACTCTATTTTTTGAATCGATAAAAATCCGATTGATGTAATTATTGCTAATACTCCCCGTTTGAGCAGGATTATAGGTAAAAAAATGATCTATTTCGAAGTTCGGATTTACCTTAATTACACCACGGTTACTTCCAAGCCACAAATTCTTTTCGTTGTCGTAAGCACAAGTTAAAATTGGAAATGGTTCATCGGTTAATCGAAAACGGCTGAATTCATCGGTTTGATAGTTGTAGGTAAACAAGCCAAGGTCTGTACACACCCATAGCGTTTCGGCATCCTTTTTAAGTATAGCATAAATGGTAATGTTTCCTTGCTCGATGCCATCGGAAATAATAGGTCGATAGTTTTTAAATGATATTCCGTCGTAGCGATTTAATCCATCAACGGTTCCAACCCAAATAAAATCGTAATCGTCCTGATAAATACATTTCACCCATCCGTTAGACAATCCCTCGTCAGTAGTTAATCTTTTGAAATTAAACTGCTTGTCGGATGAATACACCTTAAAAACAACTAAAAAAATCAAAAGAAGAGTAAAAATCTTTCCCATCGCAAACCCCTTTCTCATCGTTAAAGGAATGATTTTTAAATATAGCTATTTTTCCCCTCTCAGTTACAATTAACGGACATTCTTTACTATCGAAAAATGAAATGTACTTCCTTTTCCCACTTCGCTTTCAGCCCAAATTTTTCCATCATGTTTTTCAACAAACTCCTTACACAAAAGGAGTCCCAATCCAGAACTGTGTTCGCCTTCAGTTCCAGGTGTGCCTATTTCAGAGTTATTGATAAACAGTTTCGAAATTTTATGAGCCGGGATACCAACACCCGAATCGACAACACTTACAACAATGAACTGTTGTTGCTCCTTGGCGCAAATGGTTATCATTCCGCCTCGCTTTGTAAACTTAATGGCATTTGACAACAAATTCCTGATTACAGAGGTGATCATCCGTTCGTCGATATCAGCTTCCAATTGTGGTGTTATTTGGGCAACAATCTCAATCTGTTTATTTGCAGCAAGTTCAGAAAGCTGTTGCACCGCGTGATCAATTATTTGCCCGATATAGAATGGCACCCTTTTGGGAATAAGCAAACCTTGCTCCATGCGCGACCAGTCGAGCAGGTTCTCAAGTAAATCGTTTGTAGCGACTACCGTTTTATTCAACGTTAAGGCTAACTCTTGAATTTGTTCTATCGAAAGCCCTAAAGATTTGTCGGAGATAAGGTCGATCAACCCAATTATTGAGGCAAACGGACTGCGCAAATCATGAGCTATAATTGAGAACAATTTATCTTTCTGCGAGTTGATCTCTTTCAACT
>Ga0209373_10003041_pt1 | contig 15999 bp, 10 predicted proteins | sample Higcelweek5metaG_FD_187173 | JGI IMG/M metagenome (GOLD analysis project Ga0209373, IMG submission 187173) | Freshwater pond sediment microbial communities from the University of Edinburgh, under environmental carbon perturbations - High... | ecosystem: Environmental > Aquatic > Freshwater >... | reverse complement strand
AACAGTAACTTCAGGCCTTGTGTAATCATAATAAACCTGTTGTGATGATGTATTTATATTATCCGAAATATTTCCAGCTACATCTCGTATACTATATGTAAATGGAACAAGGCCTTCTTTTAGTTTGTTTTCATTTTCACCTATTTTTATCATCATAGCCAAATTTTCAGAATTGTTTGAACTTATTCCTGCAACCATATTTAAGATGGATGCTGAGGTTACTGTGGCTTGATGATTTACTCTAGATGTTAAATTTATTTGTCCGCCATTTGTTACATATGATGAATTTTTTTGATTTGATGATATCCCGGTTGTAACTGTAAGTGGTGCATAATATTTTAACGCATTTTGAACATTTAATTGGGAGTTGTTTACCGGTGTATTTCTTGCAACGTCGGTTGCTGTAAATTCAAAGGTTATATCCGTTAAATCTAGCATATCGCCATTATTTATTGTAGTTGATATTTCCCATGATTTTTCAGCTAAATTTGCTACATCTTGCTTTACTATGTTTGCGGGCTTTCCATTTATAGATACATTTACTAATTCTGTATCGTGATTTGTACGGAATTTTATCAATGCATTATCGCCATTCTTTAAATACTTCGCTGTATCTTCAAAATTTGTTGAACTTAATGCTAAATCAATAACTTTTATAGGTGCGTAATATTTTATAACATTTTGAACGTCGTTTTGAGTTCTGTTTAAAGGGGTATTTTCGGATATGTCATTTACTGTGAATTCAAATGTTATATCTGTTAAGTCTGGCATATCTCCATCTTTTATGGTTGTAGTTATATTCCATTCTTTTTTATCAGAATCAGATATATTGAACTTTACCGTTTCTGCTGTTTTCCCATTTATTTTTACAGAAGATAGCTGTGTATCATGATTTGTTTTAAATGATATTGTCACAAGTTCTTCGTTTTTAACATAAATGTTTTTATTTGCATCATTTGAAGATTCAAGCTTTAAGTCTGTAATTTCAAGAGGTGCAAAATATTGAAGTTGATTTGTTACATCCTGCTCTGTTTTCTTTACTGGTGTATTTTCTGCTATATCATGAGTTGTAAATTCAAACGTTACGTTTGATAAGTCAATCATATCTCTATTTTTTATGGTTGTTTTTATACTCCAGTTTACCGAGTCAGAATTATTTGAACCTGTTTTTTCGCCCTCGATTTTATTGCCATTTATAGAAACAGAGGATAGGCTTGTGTCATGATTTGTTTTAAATGTTATTATTACTTGTTCTTCGTCTTTTACTAGTTTGCTCGTATCTGCTGAGTTTGTGGAACTTAATTTTAACTCTGTAACTTCAATAGGTGCAAAGTATTTAATTTGATTTTCAACATCTTTTTCCGTTTTATTTACTGGTGTATTTTCTGCTATATCATTTACTGTGAATTCAAATTTTACATTTGATAAGTCAATCATATCTCCATTTTTTAAAGTTGTTTTTATACTCCAGTTTACAGAGTTGGAATCAGCTACACTTGTTTTTTCGCCCTCGACTTTATTGCCGTTTATAGAAACGGAGGATAGACTTGTATCATGGTTTGTTTTAAATGTTATTATTACTTCTTCGCCATCTTTTACTAGTTTATTTGTATCTGCTGAGTTTGTGGAGATTGATTTTAAATTAAGTATTTCAATTGGCTCAAAATATTGAAGTTGATTAGTTACATTACTTTGTGTTTTCTTTACTGGTGTATTTTCAGCTATATCATGTGCTGTAAATTCAAATTTTACATTTGATAAGTCAATCATATCTCCATTTTTTACAGTTGTTTTTATACTCCAGTTTACCGAGTTGGAATCAGCTACACTTGTTTTTTTACCCTCAATTTTCTTGCCATTGATTAAAACAGAAGAAAGACTTGTGTCATGGTTTGTTTTAAATGTTATTATTACTTCTTCGCCATCTTTTACTAGTTTACTCATATCTGCGGAGTTTGTAGAACTTAACTTTAACTCTGTAACTTCAATAGGTGCAAAGTATTTAATTTGGTTTTCCACATCTTCTTCCGTTTTCTTTAATGGTGTATTTTCTGCTATATCATTTACTGTGAATTCAAATTTTACATTTGATAAGTCAATCATGTCCCCATTTTTTACAGTTGTTTTTATACTCCAGTTTACCGAGTTGGAATTATTTATACTTGTTTTTTCGCCCTCGATTTTCTTGCCATTTATTGAAACAGAAGAAGGGCTTGTGTCATGATTTGTTTTAAATGTTATTATTACTTGGTCGCCGTCTTTTACTAATTCACCTTTATTTGCTGAGTTTGTGGAACTAAAATTTAATTCTGTTATTTCAATTGGAAGATAAAATGTTGCTATTTTTTTATCTGTATAATTTACAACAGTTTCATTTTTTACGTTATCTGAAAATTTTATGCTCTTTAATTCTAGTTCCGAAAGGTCGTTTTCTTTTAGAAAATCAAATATTTCTATATCTTCATTTATTGTAAATTCAGCCTCGTAAATTCCATTTTCAACGTTTGTTACATTTGATACTGTAAACTTTTCTTCAGTACCTTTTACTCCATATTCTAGACTTATTTCCTTTGACAATCCCGAACCTTCACCATCTGATAGTGAACATTTTGTTTTTATAGTATCTCCTATTTTTACAGCGTTTATATTTTCTGCGTATTGTGTACTATCTTTTCTTTTTACTGAAAAAACTGGTTCTTTTGTTATCCATGGTAACTGAGAGTCTAACTTTATATCTTCTATCTCCAAAAAATTTCCTGTGTGGTAAAAGTCAGTTTCAGTTTTTCCTTGAATAGCAACCATTAATTCTGTGTTTAATCTACCATTAAAAATTGTGTTCTCATTTTGAGTTGCTAGAGTAAAGTTATAGCTTGCTCCATTAGGTATTTTTAGCTCATTGTACAAAACTCCATTGTTTTCCTTAGGATAATTAAAATCTATAGAATTATTTTCTTCTTTATTTAAACTAAAAATAAAATCTCTATTTTGGGTTTCTACATTTAACAAATATTCAGAACTATCTTTATTCCAGCTTTTATTTTCTGGGGAATAATCAAAACTGTATTCATAGCTAGAATCAGTTAAAATAAATTTTTCGCTTTCTAGTGATATATTTTTCTTTTTATACCATTTTGAACTATCGTTTATATTAACTCTTATACTTGCATTTAATGCCAAATCATTTTCAAAAGGACTTAAAGTAATAAAAACTTTATAGAACTTCATTTTTGGATTTGATTTTAATAATTTTTCATCGAAATATTCAGACATATTATTTATTTCGTTTTCATCTATCAAACTATAACTCATTGTAAACGAGTCTTTTACTTCTTCATTAACTATATTCAATCCCATTTTTACATTTAATTGAGCTGTATTTTTTACTCCAACATAGAAAACAATTGATTTTTCATTTAACCTTATTGCGTTTTGAATTTCATTTATTCTTTTATCAAATACTATATCCATTTGTGTATTGTCAATATTTAAATTGATATTACCTATTAAAATATCACCACATGTCAAATCAAAATCAACATTTGTTTGAACCTCATTTATAATTTTAAACTTAATTGTAAAATACAAAGTTTCTGCAACTAGTTCTGTTTTGGTATCATGTCGTATATCTCCATTTAATTTACTTTGAACACTATTATTGACAATATCTATTATTTGCTGTTTGTTTATAACCCCTTTTACACTAAAAGAGAAATTCACTTGTTTAAAATAATTTTCATCGTTGTCATCTAAATCTACCGATTTAAAATCGTTGTTGTAAAAATCATCTTGGTTAAAAATATCATTTATTTCTACCGTTTCCTCATATTTATTATCAAGATAATCTACTGCTGTAATCTTATAAATACCGTTTTCTGTTGTTTTGTATTCTCCATTATCTGAATCATAACTACTTAAAATAATATCATCTTTTGATACTTCTACAAGTTTTACCCCTATGCCATCATCTTTAAATGAAAATGTTAGCCTAGATTTTTCTTTTATATGAAGACCGTTTAATTCCTGTTTATTAATTTCTTCATTTGTTTGGGTAATTTGATTTTTGGTTGGTTGAGTTTTATCAAGTACAAAATCGCTCGCTTCTATTTTTACTTTTGTTGCATTTTTTATGTTGTAGTTATTTTCATTACTCAATAAAACATACTTATATGACTTGTCTTTTGAAAATGTGTTCTTATCAATTTTTACAACTGCATATACTCTGTTTCCACATTGTATATTTTCAATTTTTAAAAATTCCTCTTCATTTTCAAATATAATAAGATTTCCTTTCCAATTATTATACTTGTTTATTCTTAAATAAAGATTTTCATATACAATATGCGGAAGGTTATCCATATTATTTTCGGTTTGAACTGGAACCTGTGTATCTTCGGTTCCTGTTGTTGTAGACATAATATTTGTAACTAGTTCAGTTTCTTTTGCGTTTTCTATTTGATTTGAAATCTGTGTTTCTTGAGTCTTTTTTGTGTAATAAAATAATACTTCCTTGTTTTGTGCCCCTTTTATATGGAGTATTGAAAAACCCAACGCAAATAATAAAACTACACCTAATATAATTATTACTGTATTTTTTACTTTAATTCTACTCATTTTTTATCCCCTTTATTGTATTAATTCAAATTTATATCCATATTCTTCTGCGTATGCTTTTGCTGTAGAATTTTCATAACCTATTACAGTTATATTTTCAACTCTAAGCCCTTGGAAAATGTTTTTACCAAATGTAATATTAGGATTTTTAAAAACCATTCTTCGTAAATCTTCACACCATTTAAAAGCCGAATCATCAACTAATTGCACATTTTCAGGTATAATTATTTCTTCTGCATTTACTCCTGCAAAAGATAGAAAACCTATATACTCAATTCCACTGCCTATAGTAAGATTTTTTACACCCATACAATTTATAAATGCTCTTTCCTCTATTCTTTTTATATTGTCTGGTATATATATACTATTCACATTTTCACAATAATAAAATGTACTATATTCTATAGATATCATACTAGTCGGTATATTAATGGACGCCAACCAGTTACAATTTTTAAACGATGACTTTCCTATAGTATGAATACCATTTGGTAGGTTTATACTATTTAATGATTTACAATTTTCAAAAGCTGAATCACCTATAATCTTCATAGTTTCTGGTAAAGTAATGGAGTTTATTTTCCACATTCCATAAAACGCACTTGTACCTATTTCAGTAACTGGACATCCTTCTAAATAAGCAGGCACAACAACATCTATTTGTTCGTTTGGTCCTATATAACTGATTATCTTTGCCTCTCCGTTTTGAATAGTATAATCAAAATCTATTGCGTTCACCTGCACGCTACAAGTTGCAATTTTTCCATTTGCCGACCTTGCTGTTATAGTGGCTTGCCCTGCTGACTTTGCAACTATATTCCCTCCATTTACTGAGGCAACAGTGTCGTTACTAGAGCTCCAGTTTATTGTTTTATCATTTGCATTTTCTGGTGAAACACTAGCTGAAATACCTATGGTATCACCTTTTTTTATGCTTAAACTCCCGTTGCTTATATTTACCGATGAAACTTCTACTACTTGTGGTGCAACAGGGACTGCTTCTTTTTTTGTTGTTACTGCTGGTGTATTTGGTTTGCTTGTAGTAGTTGGATTAGGTTTATTATTATTTTGTGGGTCACTATTATTGGTGTTTCCGGTGTTGTTATTTGAATTGGTTTTATCGGTTTCTTTTTTTACATCTTCTTTATTTGAACTAGTCTCAGTAGTTTTATTCTTATTTTCTTCCTTTGTTTCTTCTTCGCCATTTTTATTATCTTTTTTAGTTGTTGTCTTTTTCTCTTCTGTACCTTTTACAACTTTTTCTTTTGAACCTTTTTCTGTTGTTGTACTCTCTACTTTTGTTGTTTGCCTTTCTATCTTTTTATCTGATTCTTTTTTATCACATCCTGTTATCATTCCTAACATGGATAAGGCTAATATAGTTATTATTATTTTATTTTTCATTTTATTCTTTCCTTTCAAAATACATTCCTTTTTATGATAACATACTTTATTCTTTCTCGCAATATTTTCAAATTTATTTCTATATTTACGTATAATTCTAAGCGATTTTTTATTTGCTATTGGTTTTATTGTATAATTAAAAAAACTACTATTTAACCATATTATAGGAAGAGATGTTGTGCCGAAGGTCCAGGGCGACCGGAAAGCCTGGTCGACTCCGCAGAGTCGAAAGCCCTGCGAAATCACAAACTTTACTTTTAATGGATGAATAGCAACTAATTTTAATAGGTTTTTTGTATAATTAAAAAATAGCAAAGTTAAGACTTTACTATTTTTTAATTGTATATTGTAGTTTTATTATGAAGTCATGTTTACAATTTCACTTTCTACTTTTCTAAATTCTTCTGCAGTTCCTCGCATATATTCAACACATCTTTCTAAAGTTAAATCATACGAAACTCCAATATCTGCTCTAAGCAAGTTTAATAATCTTTTAAAATCTGTAAATCCTACTTTTTTATATAATCCATCTATTTTAAAATCTATATCCAATAGTTTTATATTCACTCTTTCTAACCTATCTGCAAGTTCATCCATAAGTTCTGTATCTATCTCTATTATTGGATTGTCTGAAATATACTTTTTTTGTGATGCATAATTTTTATCTAACATTAACTTTGCTACTTCAAGAATTAATATACTCATATTATGTACTTCTATGCAATAACTTAGAGTTTGCATACCATACTCTACATTTGCAGCTACTAACTCATCTATCTTATTTTTTGTCTTTTCAAGATTAATTCCTATACATGTGATGTAAGCAAGCGTATCATTCACTTTTCCCTCAACTTTATTTAAAGCCATTATCTTCATCAACAAGATTGAAACTGTAAAGTATGCATTTATCTCAGATTCAGGCATATCTTTTAATGCTTTTTCTATTTCCTTTTCTGTAAGTTCTCTTATTACTACTTTTGAAAATTCTTCTTGAGTATTTGTATATAGTATACTAAATGAACCTAATTTTAAAAATGAAATATAATCATCTATATTTGCTTTTTCACCCAATAGTCCCGTTTTACCACCATCCATATTCTCCATAACCTGCATTATTGTAACACAGGATTTTTTTCTACTCTCTGGATCTAACTTCATTATATTTTCACTTAATTTCTTTACAAATACAGCCAACTCTTCTTGTTCCTCAACTATTTCATTTATATTTCCATTAAAAACTTTCTGATTGTTTTCATCAAGTTCATAACTATAAAGTTCAGTTATGGTGTGCCCACCTACCAAATCAAGCATTTCTGTATGACTATTTATGTAGATAGTTTTTTCTTGTGGTATTACCGTAATTCCTAAACCATTTACATAATCATTATTTCCACATATGGATGTCATTTTTTGAACTTGCTGTTGGTAATATGCCTCTCCATACTTGTCCTTTATATATTCTATTGCTTCTGGTGAAAATCCTTGGCCATCTACAGAATTACAACTATCTACAAGGTATGCATGTTTTGCAAATAAAGTAGTGAACTGTGCAATGTTCCCTCCTTTTGAATGCCCTGTGACTACAACATTTAAATCATCTATACCACCAGCGTTATTAAAATTTTCCGCTACATAGTCAAAAAATTTACTTCCGTTTTCTTGATACGGAGTTGATACACATGCCAATCCTTCGCCATTGTCATACCATCTCATATCCCCTGTTCCTCTATATGCTACATATAAATCTACAGGATTTTCATTTTCATCTACGCTATAAAAAGCTGTTGCTTTAGCACCTATGTACTCTTCACCCATAGTTTCACTTTGAAATGCCACTCTTAATTCTCCCAATTCGGGGTTTTTAGATATAAATTCCCTTACTGCATCATATGCTGCTTTTTGGTCTTCTTTTAACTCCCCAAGTTTCTTGGTTGTTATTTGTTCCATAATGTAGTTAATGCTTTTGTTTTTCCAATTTTCATTAACTTGATCCATATAAACAAATGTATCTAAAAACATAGATATATTTTGTTCTTTTGTTAATTCTAAATTCATTTTTAATCCCTCCACTGAAATACATCATCATTATCTTTGTTCATGATTACACTTCCCTCATCATAATAGTTTTTTGACAATAAAGGAAACTCGCTTCTATCTTTTATTTCTTTATATAATTTATCATCTTTTAGATAAAATATATCAGCTACACATATAATATCATTTTGTTTTAAGAGTTTAATTAGTTTTGATGACAGTTCATCTTTTTTGTTTAAATCATGACTATTGTCTAATAATATAGAATATGAAATCGAATTACCATAAGCAGTATATTCTGAAAATGTTGTTTTAGGGCCTATTTCTACTGATAATAATGAAAATTTATTTCTAGTGAAAAAAACTTTACATTCAGCATATACCTCTTTAGTGATTTTTTCTAACGCTTCTCTTGTTTGTTCTTCATATACTAAGTCCATATAATTATCGTTAAACTTTTTCCATGTCTTATCCCCATCTTTTTTTAATTCACAACTTGCCAATATTATTTCACCAGGATATTTTTCTGGTTCCAGTCTTAGTGTCAAAGACTTTCCTCCTAGTTGTCCACCGGTTACATCTACATATTTAAACTTTTCATCATACTTTTTTTCCATATATCTTACTATTTCATTTCCATCTAATCTTTTACCACAACCAGTAAATGAAACCAGTATAATAATAATTACAGCGATTATGCTTATATTTTTTCCCTTAATCATGTTTTTGCTCCTTTTTCATTTTTTTGCTTGCTTAATAATTATATTGGATTTTTTCATTATTGTAAATATGACATTTGTCACTATTTTAAAGTAACATCAAACAAGAACCGTTTGAAATATCCTGTTCTTCTGCGGTCATATTAATATCATATATCTCACCATTTTCAAAATTTACAAAAATGGAATTATCACTTGGTAGATAACAACCATCTAGTAAATCTCCAACTAATTTCAAAATAAGGATTTGAATAACATACATTTTGCTTTTAGGATTTACAACCACATCAAACCTTTTTAGCACAGCTGGAATATATACTTCAATAATACATTTATTTTTATCCATCTTTTTCTCCTAAACATGATAAAATTTTCAACAAATTAATTTTTCCTTTTTCAAATACAAAGCCAAATGTTTCATCTATATCGGCACGTAATTCTGCTTCTACTTTATGTGTTTTTAATTCATATTGTTCAGATACCCCTTCGCCAATCCAAATACCATCATATTTTGTTACATGGGTTGTATACCAAGATGAAAATGAATATTTTCTAACTTCTTTTATGCTGTCTGCCAGTATAATGAAAATATTATATTTTTTATCACCCTTTAACAAAATTAAATCTAATTTTTCTTTATTTTCATCCGAAAGAATTTCTCTCAAATTATTTAATTCCGTTATTACGATTACCTTTTTATCAAAGCAAGGTACTTCGGTTTTTTGTTCAATAGCGTCTTTGTATGTATTATTTCTATTTAGTACAATATCAAATAAATTCGCAACTACTTCATTGCATTTTTCTTTATTTTCCACCATTTGAAAGTTATAATTACTTTTTGTTTTAATATAATTCATAACATTAAATATAACCAAATTTAAATTGGGTATATATCCAAAAAGCAAAATCAATTCTTCAATAAAGTTCAAATAACTATCATTTGATGAATAAATTGTATTTATGTATCTTTCTTCTAGATTATAATGATAAGGCTTAAGTGTGTGTTTTGATATACCAATTGGTAAAGTCAATTTATCAATATCCTTTATATAATCCTTCAAAAAATCAGAATCAACATTTGACGGTAAAATAGGAACTCTTTCCGCTGAATTTCCTTTCCATTTTTGTTTTAACTCGAGACATTTATTTTTTATAAAATCATATGTATTTTTTTTATCAGTTAAGTATGCAACTTGAAATTCATATATCATATCAGATTTAAATAATCCTCTACCTTTATATTTTTCAGGAATTAGGCCATTTGTTTTTCCAACAACATTTGAATATTCAGAACTATCGTTTAATTGCAGCGTATAAAAAAGATTAAAATTTTGCATCAATCTATACTTTATTACATTTGTTGTTAAAGCCGTTAAAACAAAATAAACTCCGTATTTCACACCATCTCTAGTTATATATGTAATCATTTCCTCTGCTTCAGGATACAACTCTGAAAAAGCTGAATAATTGTTTATTATAACCACTATAGATGTCATGCTGTCCTCATTTTTAATAAAATCATTAAAACTCATACCTAAATTGGCTAATATTTTTTTCCTATTATTGATTTCTTTATTGAGCATTTTAAATAAATTAAAGACTTTCTCTTTTTCATATGATAAAATAACTTCACCTACATGTGGTGCCGTTACAAATGCTTTTAGTGTTTCGTCGGCAAAATCCAAAATATATAAATTAATCTGAATTGGTGTATAGTCAACTATCAATGAATATACTAAAATATTCAAAAATTCATTTTTCCCTTTCCCTGCGGAACCATAAATTATAGTATTTCCATTTTGCGTTATAGGTAGTGTAAGTAACTCTTGCTTTTGCATTGCCGGATTATCATATTCGCCTATAATTGGATTTAATATATTGTTTTTCAAATCTTTTTTATGCCCATATTTTTCTTTTAATTCATCAATATAAATGAATTCCTTTATTGGTTCTAACCAAAGTGGTTTAGAATGTACTTTTTCCTCATCTGCTAATTTATAAAGATATTCTGTAACAGCATCAATTTGCTTGCTTTTTTTACCTGTAGACTGTGAAAAAACATTAGGCTTAACTGATTTTACTACCCTTCCATTTGTATCAATAACAGAAACACTTTCGTTTTTTTCCTTTATAACCTTGTCTGCAGGAATATAATCCGAACCAGCCCAAGATGCTTGTCCCATTTCAAAAAGCTCATTATATCCAACTTGTAAATAAAATCTACCTGTATCCGATAGTTCAGCCGCATCAGGTCTTTTGAGCATATCCATACTATCCGCTCTTTCTTGGACTTTTAAACATACTCTAAATCTACTATTACTCCATATTTGGTCATCAACTATCCCTGATGGCTTTTGTGTTGCTAAAATTAGATGTATTCCTAAGCTTCTTCCTATACGTGCAGCACTTACTAATTCCGTCATAAATTCAGGTCTTTGTGTTTTAAGCTCTGCAAACTCATCTGAAATAATAAACAGATGCTGGAGCGGCTCTTTAACCAATTTTTCTCTGTACATTTTTTGATACTGATAAATATTTATATTACTTTCTCCTAAAATCAAACTTGCTTCTGTAAATAACTTCTGTCTTCTTTTCAACTCACTATTTATAGATATAAGAGAACGATTTATCGCCGATCCATCTAAATTTGTAATTATACCTGCAATGTGTGGTAGCTTTTCAAAGGCTTTTGCCATTCCACCACCTTTATAATCTATAAGTATAAAGGCAATTTCATTAGGATGATAATTTACCGCTAAGGACAAAATATAAGTTATTATAAACTCACTTTTACCTGATCCAGTCATTCCAGCCACTAATCCATGTGGACCATGAAATTTTTCGTGTAAATCAAGATTAAAAAGTCCTCCTCTATCATCAATGCCTATTGGTGTTGCCAAACTTTTAGTTGGATTATTTTCCCTCCATCTTGTATAAGAGTTTAAATGCTCAACCTTGCCAACATCAAACATTTCTAAAAAGCTTATTGTTTTATAAAAAAACGAATTTGTAGATTCTATATTTAATTTTATATTAGATAGTTTAATACTTAAATTAGAAGATGGAATGTTTGGAACTAAATCTGGTTTAAATTCTAAGTATTCTTGATTTATATCGTCCCTATTAAATATACGCCCTTTGGTTTCTGTAATTTCAATAACTTTAGAGCATTCTTTAGGTAAAAACTTAAATTCTGAAAAGACGTTTACTATGCTTATATTTAAATTTTTCTTTTGATTTAAAATTCTTTTTGTAGCGTCACATTTAGAAAACAGATATTTATCAAATGCAAAAATAATATAGTGTGTTTTTATATCTTTTAGTTCACTTTCATTCATATTTTCCCTAATAGATATTATTTTATCTAAGTTTGCAGATATTTCTTTTGCTTCTTCTTCTGTATATGCCAAGTTCCTAAAAGTTTTTTCATTATTCCATACATAAGGTAACCACTTTAAAAATCTAAATTTTTCTTCTAAACTAGCTGACATTATAAATATAAATTTAACCTCATCATAACTATGCATTGCACATATTTGCAATATTATACCTATAATGTATTCATATATTATATTCGTTTCTCCGACTACACCACATATCTTATCTTTTAATAACGATAATGTTATAGGAACATCTTTTAATATTTTAGGTTCCTCACATATCTCGTACATTTTTTCTTCTAGTTCATCACTTTCTATTGAGAATTTTTTAACATCATATACTAACTTGCCATGCATAGGAATATCTGCAATTCCTAATCTAAGATTTAAAAAGTCACTGTGATTTAACGTCCTTTCCCATAAAGTCTTCTTGCAAGTCTCTATTCTTTCTATAGCATTTTCAATATCTGTATTATTTTCATTTAAAATTCCGATTTGTTTTTCACATTCTTTTTCAATTTTTACCTTACAATTTTCTAAATATTCAAAATACTTTGTTTTCCACAATATTTCATGTTCTTTTTTCTTTTTAGAATTGTATTTTCTGGTTAAAGTTGGCCATAAAACTGTTCCTAAAAGCATACTTGAAGACATAACAATAGACGGTATTGCTGTTTTTACATTCCCGTTTATTATTGCGTTATTTACAGCATACAAACCTGTCGTCATTGATGCCATACCCATAGTTAATGCTGGTCCCATAGATAGCATAACAGGCATATTATCCATTTTACCAATTGTAGGCGGGCTATCAATATTTATTTCAACATATTTAATATCACGCATAAATCTAGGAGGCCTCTCAAAGTACTCCTCCTCTTCGTTTTCATCTTCCACTTCATCAACCAATAATATTTCACTTTTTTTTAACCTTTCTATCAATAAAGAATTTATTTTTACTTTATCATCCGGATTATTTATAGCTATAATCCCTTTTGAAACAATAACTTTACAACCCATTATGCAGACTAAATCACCATATTTCAACTCTTTATCCTTTGTTTTTTGTTTATTAACAAATGTTCCATTTTTACTATCACAATCATATAGAAACCATTTTTCATTCTTATATATTAATTTAGTATGTTCTCTGGAAACAAAATCATTTTGATATTCTATATCACAACATATATTTTTTCCGCTTCCTATAACTATATTCATTTCTTTTTTTATCATATATTTTTCAAAACTAATTCTATCTTGAGTCAAGGGTTCTGTAAAAATAATAATTTTAGTTTTTGTTATTTTATTATATAATCTATATAGTTTTCTCTCCTCAAGAACTATACTTTTTTTATTTTCTAAATCATTTAAAAATTTTATTTTATTATTTGATTTTAAAATCCATTCCCCGTCGATTCCTTCAATACTTACAAGTGTTTTTTGTTGTTTATCTGAAATCCAAAACTGACCTTTTATTTTTGGGGGTAAAATAGTTGTTTCTAAAAAATCACCATATATTAAATTAACTATCATTCTATTTCTCCTTAATTTATCACTTTAAATGTATCACCATTATAAACCCACATAAATCCTTACACTTAAGCAATATATGTAAGGCCGAGATATTTTGCAAAGATCCAGGTCGATCGAAAAGCCCATTCAACTCCGCAGAGTCGAAACTTCTGTAAATTGTTAAACCGTTACTATTCAGTCGCATTCATAACGCAAATATATGCCCCGAAGGTCCAGGGCGACCGGAAAGCCCGGTCGACTCCGCAGAGTCGAGACTCCTACAAAATCAGTAAACTTTACTTTTAGCAGCTGAATAGTACCAATAAACCATTGATTAAATGTAATTTTATAATGATGATACTATCATAAATTGCCGTTTATTTTAAAAGAAAGTTCTACTGATTTATCTTGTGCAGATTTATACTTCGATACAATCTCCTCCACAAGACTCCCATAACTTTTTACAGAATTTGTAGCCGCGGTGAAAGTTCCGTTTTTACCAAACATTTCACCCCACTTATTTATGAAATTTGTATGGTCATTCCCACTCCATGTAATAGATAATCCACCGGCTATATTATTTATTTTTTCTTTTTTAACCAGTATATTCTCTTCGTATTTATTTACATTATTCACAACTTCCTTAAAATTATTCAAGTTGATTTTTATATAAGCCATAAACTCCTCCTTATATTTTACTTAAATGCATCTGCTAAAGATATATTTTTTACTTCTGTTTCTTCATACCCCTTAGAAATTGGGTTTTGTAGAACTTTTATATAGTCATTTATAATATTATATTGTATTTCTATACAGTTATTTTTTATTTTATTAAACATTGAAACTAAATTTGTAACACCTTGCCCATTGCACTCTTGATTTAATGAATTCACACTATTTTCAAGCTCTATACTTAAGTCTTTGATTTCTTTATTTTTATTTTCCATTTCATCTGCTATATACTGGACATTTTCTGTGTTGATTTTTATAATTCTACTCATAAAAAATCCCCTTCACTTATTGTTTATGAAATCATTGTTCAGAATTCATTAAAAGAAATTCTTCTACTAAATCCGTAGTGTCTAAATTATTTAATATGTAAAATACTTTATCCACTTTTTCTTTTTTTTGTTGTATTATTTGACTTACTTTTTCATTTCCTATACCTTGAAATTCATTATATGTTAGAAACTGTATATCATTTAATTCATTAATTATATTGTTGATTTCATCTTTTATATTTTCAATTTCTATAAAAACGCTTTCCTCCATTTTTACCTCCATTTTATTCTATGTTTTATTTAATTTTTAAGTGCAAGAAATTTATATGTAAATCTTGCACTTAAAGAATTTTAAATGTTTTTATTTAAATGCATCAGACAAGCTAATATTTGATGTTTCAGTTTCAAAATAACCTTTTGATACATTATTTCTCAAAAATAACACATATGCATTCATTACATCATGATAAGTTTTAAAATATTTTGCAGAAAACTCGTTGTAAGAACGCTTTACAGAATCAAACGCCTCTCCTTCCCAAGAAGCAGATAAATTTTCAATATCCTGTTTGCTTGCATTTAGTTCTTCAAGTAATTTTTGGTTTTGTTTTTCTATGTTTGTTGCTATTTGTTCTACTTGATCAGTACTTATTCTTATAGTTCCAGCCATAATTTTAATCTCCTTTTTAATTAGAAAGTTTTTTTACTTGTGCGGTATTATCATTTAATCTGTTTTCATAGTTAATCTGCATTTGTTTAAGCACTTCACTTGCAGAGAGTAATTTATCACTCATACTTTTAAGATCGTCACACAAACCACTAATCTGATTTACAAAAGCCAAATTATCCTCTGATTCCCATGCAGTACCCATAGTTTGTGCTTGTTGAATAAGATTAGTGTAAATTTGTGTATACATTTCTGAGTGATTTTTAAACTTTGTAGAAGTATCTCCAATAACACCAGTGTCAACAAAAAAAGTTTTTCCCATAATTGTTTGTCTCCTTTTAAATTATTTATACCAACATATATATAAATTTTATGCTGGATTTGTATTATGCAGAATAAATTTCAATAAATACTTTTATTTTCTTTAGACTGCTTTTTAATTTTAGCAGATTTATTCTTTATTGTAAATATGACATTTGTCACGATTTTGAATAATTTGTTGTGAAAATGATTTTTTAGTTGATGAAAATAAAAAAGAGTAAACTGTCACATTTACTCTTTTTTACTTTTTATACTCTTTTCTTTTTATAAATCAAATAGCCTACAGAAGAAACTAATCCTATTATAAATAAAGTTATGGTTGATATAAACAACGGTTTGTTGTCTACATA
>Ga0209373_10003038_pt1 | contig 16012 bp, 15 predicted proteins | sample Higcelweek5metaG_FD_187173 | JGI IMG/M metagenome (GOLD analysis project Ga0209373, IMG submission 187173) | Freshwater pond sediment microbial communities from the University of Edinburgh, under environmental carbon perturbations - High... | ecosystem: Environmental > Aquatic > Freshwater >... | reverse complement strand
CGCTGAGCGATCGTAATATTTATAGATAATGTTTCATCCATTTGGTTCAGTTTATTGATTTAAAAGTGCAATACATTTATCAACTTCCCTAATTAGCTTGTTGATTTTTTGCTTTGCCGCCTGATTTTCAGGATCGCCTTCGGCCAAAGCTTTTGCAACTTTTAAATTGTCATACTGCTTTTTGAGTGCCTCATATTCCTCTTTATAAGCACTAAACTGAAACTCAAGACCTTTATATTCGTCTTTAATTGTTTCAAGTTCGTTCTTCGATTCTTCTAGGCTATTGATTAAACGCCTGATGTTCATCTTTAGTTCATCAATCAGGAGTTGATCTTTCTCAGTCATTTTAGGACGATTTGATTACAAAAATAACATTTTTAACAAATTGATAAAATGTCAAAGTCATTTTGAGTGTACTATTTGCCACAATATGTGTTATTTTTGCGACTCTTTTGAAATATTATACGATGAAATCCTTTTCATACTCTTTTGTACTCCTTTTTGTTAGCTTTTTTTCTTTTGCTCAGAAACACGATTTTGTTCCTCCTGTAAAAATTCCATTAATTCTGAACGGAAATTTTGGTGAGCTTCGCCCCAACCATTTTCATGGCGGAATTGATATCAAAACGAATGGCACAACTGGCATTCCTATCTATTCGATTGCCGATGGATATGTTTCGAGAATATCTGTTTCTTCATCCGGTTATGGTAATGCCCTCTATGTTACTCACACTTCGGGCTACACTTCAGTTTATGCGCATCTTGAGAAATTTTCACCGGTGATAGCTGAATGGGTAAAAGATCAGCAATATAGTAAAGAGGAGTTTGAAGTGAACTTGTTTCCTGGATGGGGGCGGTTCTCTGTGAAAAAAGGTGAAGAGATTGCCCGTTCTGGAAATAGTGGTAGTTCTGGCGGACCTCACCTGCATTTTGAAATCAGGGAAACCGATAGTGAACACCCGACAAATCCTTTGTCTTATGGATTTAAGATAAATGATACATCGAAGCCCGTAGCTTCAAACCTTTATGTTTATCCCGTTTCTGAAAAGAGTCATGTTCAGAAAAGTTTTAAAAAACAGAGGTTTGAATTGGTTTATTTCAATGGAGCTTATAGGCCAAAAGGGCAAGTATCTATTTCGGGCTGGAATAAATTGGGCTTTGGAATTGATGCTGTAGATTACCTTGACGGAAACTGGAGTAAATGTGGAATTTTTAAAATGGAGTTGCATGTTGATTCTCTTCTGATTAACTCTTTTGAGATGGATGAACTCGACTTTGGGAAAATGCGCTTTATTAATAGCCATATTGATTATGACGAATTTATGAGGAGCGGAAAAAAAATTCATAAAACCTTTATTGATCCCGGCAACAAACTTGGAATTTATAAGAAAACCAAAAATAGGGGAGTGTTTGATTTTGATGATGGCAAAAAGCATGAAGTTCTAATTGTGATTTCGGATATTGCCGGAAATTCTTCGAAGATCATCTTCAATATTAATTCAACAGAAGAAGTACCTGTGCCGCAAGATGTTTATACTAAATTGTTTGAGTATGATAGTGAGAACTCGTTTGAAAATGATGAAGTTGAGTTAGATATTCCCGAAGGTGCACTTTTTACTAATTTGAAATTTAATTATAAAAAGACTCCCTCAATCGCAAATACATATTCAAATATCCATAAACTTCAAGATAAATATACTCCTCTATATAAGTCTTTTGATGTGAAGGTTAAGCCAGTTTCTCTGCCAGAAAGACTTCAGGATAAAGCACTTCTGGCCGTTGTCGATTTGTCGAGCGGCTCATTTTCAAGTATTGGTGGAGAGTACTCTTTTGGCTGGGTAAGGGCTTCTACAAGAGCATTTGGCAATGTTTGTGTTGTTGTTGATACTGTTGCTCCGTCTATTACACCGCTTAGTATCAAAGAAAAAAAGACTCTTATGGAACCTGGTCAGATTAGGTTTAAGATTAAGGATAAACTTTCAGGTATAAAAAGTTATGCTGGGTTTGTTGATGATAAATGGGTACTTTTTGAACTAGACGACAAATCTTCAGTGATAAAATACAAATTTGATGAGCACATTGCAAAAGGCAAGCAACACAAAATTAAGCTAAGTGTTGAAGATCATAAACAAAACATTAATGTGTACGAAGCTTCTTTTTATTATTAAAAAATTAGCACCATTGTTTTATCGTCCAGCCTTTTACTGATGCAATTTTTAATAGATCCTTGTCGGGCGTAACGCAAATAGGAAACCCAACTTTTTCTAATACAGGCAAATCGGCTATCGAATCGCCGTAATAAAAGGTATCTTCAATATTATAGCCTTTTAATGAGCAATATTTATTTAGTTGCACAAGCTTCTCTTTTCCAAAGCAAAAATTGCCTATTGTTTTTCCTGTAAATTGGCCTTTTTGGGTTTCAAGTTCGGAGCAAAGTACATGGTCAATTCCGAGGTGATTGGCAAGTGGGTTGCAGACCTCTTTTATTGCAGATGAAAGGATTACCAGTTCGGCATCTTGCTCTTTGTGATGTTTTATTTCAGCAATTATCTCTGGGCGAATTTCCTTGATAATGAACTGATCGAGAATGTCCGACATCATTTTATTGAATTCGTCGACATTAATTCCCGTAATCCAAGAGCCAATTTGCTCAATGATCTTTTTTGGATCTTTCAGCTTTAGTTTGTAAAGTATAACCAGATATATTGCATTCAGCAGTTTGAGAGTACTTATCAGCCCAATTTTATAAGCGGCTTTTATAATTACGGTGCTGCTATTTATGCGTATTACAGTTTCGTCGATGTCGAAAAATACAATATATTTCTTTCTGGTTAAGGCTGATGTCATAGGTATTCGTTTGTTATGCAGTGTTTTAAATTCTCAGAAAATGATTTCCTTCGGGATTGTAAATTGCGTTTAACGCATTAGGCAATATTTCTATTTGAAAATTTGAGGCAAAATACAATTCACCATCTACATGGAAAGGAACTTTCTGGTTGAATTCAAGAGACAGTTTGTCTGATTGGTAATAACGAACTTTTTTATCGAAGATGTGGGTTCCCTTTGGTACTTTAATCAGGATATTAAACCGCTGAAAAAGATTAAGTTGCTTAATCATACACACATCGAGCAGTCCGTCGTTGGCAATTGCCTTTGGGGTAAGGAAGAAGCCTCCTGCAAAACGTCGGCCAATTGATACCGTATTTATGAAACAATTTGTTTCGTGATGGTCTGAACCCGAAAGAACTTTCATCTTCTTTTCTTTGAAAAAGAGCAGAGTCTTTACAATGTGCCAAATATATTTGTCTTTTCCACCTCTTTTTACCTCACCTTCGTTTACATAGTTTTGTGCAGCCACTTCGGCATCAAAACCTAGCCCCATGCCATTGAAAAACGGGATTCCATTACAGCTTCCAGTGTCAAGTTTAGTTATGTTTTTTTTGAAAAAAATATCCCAGTGTTTTTCTTCAAATCGATTTGGGAAACCGAGAATTTGAATAAAATCGTTGCCAGTGCCGGCAGGAATAACTCCCAGAATAATGTTTTGCAGGTTAATTAGTGCCGTCGCAATTTCGTTTAAAGTGCCATCTCCTCCTACCGAAACAATGTATTTTGTTCCAAGCTCGGCATATTGCTTTGCAAGTATTGTTGCATGACCTTTTTTCTCAGTAAAAACTATTGAAGCATTGAGCTGGTGTTTCTTAATCTCTTCCTCAATTTTAGGAACCAATGTTTTTGCATAATAATTTCCCGCAGTTGGATTTACAATGAAAACCCAGTCTTTAGATGTTTCTTCAATCATTATTATTCTTTTTTCTGGTATGCTGATTCAATAACTTCTCGTAATTCTGAAATTATTTCATGGTCATCTTTATCAGCTAAATATTTATTTTTGATTGGTTTATGAATTATTACGTTGATTTTTGTATTGAATTTTATTGAGAACCTATTTTTGGGTTTAAGTTCATAAAATCCTTTCAGCGTTACCGGAAGTATTTCTAGCTCAGATGCTCTTAATACATGTATAAACCCTTTTCTGAATTTGTTGATTGAACCATCAATTGTTCGGGTTCCTTCGGGGAAAATTGCAATTGTAACTCCTTTTGAGTTCTGAATCAATTGATCGATCATCTCTCTAGTATTCCTGATATTTACTGTTTTCATCGGAATATAATCGATGCTCTTTAATAATCGTCCAAACACAGGTATTTTGGTTAAATGTTCGCGTCCAAACCACGCAACACTGGGGTTGAATGCCATGATTGCCATAATATCAAAAAGACTTGAGTGATTGGCTAGTAGGATGTATTTTTTGTCTTTGTCAAAGTTTTCGATTCCATGAATACGCAACTTTCTGCCTATGAGCAAGAAACTTCCCTTAGCCCAAAAGCGGATACAGCCCTTAACTGTTTTTTTCATATTCAGGAATGAAAAAAACAAGCAGAGTAACACTATGATTGCCGTAAATAAGTAGAGTACAGCATAAACGGGGATCGAAATAACAAAATAGATATACGATCTCATTAATTATTTTGTATTTATATCAATGCCCCGAATGTATAAAAATTATTGAGAACTATTTGGTTGTAGCTAATTTTAACCTATCTCTTCTTCTTTTCAAAATTGAAAATCCGATGCTTAGCAACAATGTTATAAGTATAATGTATAATGAGTAGATTGATTCAAATCCGATGTTTTCGAGCCACGAATGGAAAATTAGTTTGAACCCAATAAAACCAAGCAAGAATGAGATTCCTGTTTTGAGGTAGTAAAACAAATTAACCACGTGTACTAACATGAAGAAAAGAGATCGTAACCCTAAAATGGCAAAAATATTTGAGAAGAATACCACGTAAGGGTCGCGTGTAACCGAGAATATAGCAGGAATTGAATCGGCCGCAAAAATAAGGTCAGTAAATTCAATGAATATTACTACAACAAGTAAAGGTGTCATGTGTAATACACCATTTCTTTTCACCATGAAATTCTTGCCAACATAGCGTGGAAAAACTTTAAACCAACGTGAAAGTAATTTCAATAACCAATGGTGTTGTGGATCAATTTTTTCTTCGGAATGCCTTTCAAGAAACATCTTTATACCAGCATAAAGTAAGTAGGCTCCAAAGATGTACATTACCCATTCAAACCTTTGAATAAGGGCCGAGCCTGCAAATATGAAAGCAAAACGTAATACAATTGCACCAAGAATACCCCAAAGAAGTACAGGCTTATAACTCGAAGGTTTTACATTAAATGAGGTGAGAACCATCAGTATAACAAACAGATTATCAACTGAAAGGGTTTCTTCAATTAAGTATCCTGTCAGGTAATTGATAGTCATGTGTTTGCGGTAAATATCGATATTGTCGGCGAGCGAAGCACCTGTGAGCTTAAGTTCGGGTGCATATTTCTGGACAACATGGGCCAAATCTTCCATGGTCTCAATTCCATGAACAATTTCGCCAAAATAGCGGATGAAGAGTGAAAATAGCAATGCCAAACTAACCCAAATAATTGTCCACCAACCAGATTCTTTCAATGAGACGTGATCGCTGTTTCTTCCAACAACCTTGATGTCAATAAGGAGAACTGAAATAATGAAAATAATAAATAGTCCCATAAAAAGGACTTCATTGCTAATTATCATGATTGAATTATGTATTTTATTTAAAGGAATTTAAAGCATTCCTTATGACTTGTTTTGTATGTGTTTAATTAAACTATTCTTCTAAATTTCTGCCATCTTCATTGTTGATTGGACTTTTCTTTTTGAAGCTTTTATAAATTAGGAAAAGAACAAAAAGTACTCCAACAATTAAGAATCCATAAGATATTTCAGAATAGTATTTTTTCAATAAGTCTTGTTTTTCATATAGAAAATAACCTAAAGCAGCAAGAATGCAATTCCATAGAGTAGAGCCAATTACTGTAAACAAAACAAAACTTCCGATATTCATTTTTGCTAATCCGGCCGGAAGCGAAATTAATTGTCTAACAGCAGGAACCAACCGTCCTATCAGTGTAGATAGATTGCCGTATTTCAGAAAATATTGCTCCGATTTTACAATCGAATCTTCACTAATCATCAATAAATGAGCAAATTTAGTGTTTGCGAATTTGTAAATTAGCTTTCGACCAAGTGATAAGGCTATGTAGTAATTAAAAAATGCGCCAGCTAATGCGCCTAAGGATCCAGAAAGAATAACTAAATAGATATTTAGCTCTCCATTTGCTGCTTTAAATGCTGCCGGTGGTATTACAATTTCAGATGGGAACGGGATGAAAGAACTTTCTATGGCCATGAAAATGAATACGGTGTAATAGTTAACGTGTTCTAAATAAAGAGAAATAATTTCCTGAAAGCCCATTTGTATCCTTTTATAAGTTTATTTTTTGAAAGTGCGCTAAGGTAATAATTAAAGAATAATTTTTTTGACCTCATTCGTTTTTTGAATTATCAAAGAAGGATAATTAATGAACAATTATTGTTACCCGATTCATTTTGACAAAATCGTAGCTAATGGTTCAAATTTATTGTGCGATATGGTTTTAACGATTGCGAAGGTTTGTTGGAATTCTGATAATTCTACACCTCGTGTTCTTTATGGTGTAAAATTTCCCCCCTGATTTCATGGTTTTTAATTCAAATAGGAATTATTTGTCCCCCCTTTGATCTTTTGCAACCAGTACTTTTGTCGGCAACTAAATTTTATAGCGATAGGCAGATTCTTTTTTCTTTGTTTGGCTTTTTCTTTCGATTAAGGCTAACTATAGAAACACAGTTTAATGGTTGTTGTTCGAAATTGTGATATTGTTGAGTTATAGGGTTTAGAAAAAGTCTTTATCAATTTGATTGTTGATTAGAGACTTTTGTTTCATACAAGAAATGTTTGTTGTTTAATTAGGGGAAATGGTTAGTTAGAGGGGGTCTCCTGATTTTCAGGCAGATCCTCTTTTGATTTGTGATGTTCTGAGCCGAAGTTTTGTATGTTAGATTCTTCGTTAGATTTTGTTTGTTTCTTTTTTGGGCGGTAAATCATGCCAACAGATAATCCGCTTACTAACATTTGTAAAATAGCAGTTAGTATCCAAAGTACTGTCATGTGTTTTGACAATGGGTACATTACGTATTGGTTAACGATATTGGCAATGCTGATTAAGCTAAATGTTAGGCCAAAAACAATTCCGGTAAGTACGGTGTGGTTCTTTACCCATCTCGTATAAATAACAACAAACAGCGTAGTGAAAACAAAATCGGCAATGAAAGTGTAGTTCATTTTTTGTTTCATATCGGGTCTCCAAAGCTCCTCAAGTTCGGCATAACAGTCGCAAAGAAGACTGTTGTGAGCGTAATATCCTATTATTTCATAAAGGATATAAACAGTGATAACCGCCCTCAAAAAACGTAGAAAATTCATCATCTTCATAGCCATCCGATTTATTGGTACAAATTATAGAAAATGATGATTGGAATTGCACTTGGGTAATTATTTTTTAGATGTTGTGCAGAATGTTTTAGTTCCTTAAGAATTTTTAAGTTTTTCGAATCTCTTTTGGCAATGTTTTTGCTTTAGTTCTTTTGTTGAAACGAAAAAAATGAAAACGAAATTCAAAATATACTTGTTGACTACTGCAAGTTTAATTATTACTCACTCAGTAGTATTTGCGGGGAGTTTTGTTGCCGATCAACATGCTAAGTCTATTGTAAATAACTCGGTAAAGGTTTTCCCAAATCCAATTAAAGATAATGGGATGATCGATGTTGAAGTTATTAATGAGTCAGAAGTTGTTGTTGAGCTTTTTGATTTGAGTGGCAAAAAAGTAAAAGAACTGGCAAAGCATTTTTTTTATTCAGGAAAGCATCAAATCTCTTTTGATTCATCCGAATTAAAAGATGGTGTTTTTTTGTGTAAAATATCGACCCAAGAATGGGTTGAAGCAAAAAGAGTTATCATCAAACATTGAGGTTTTTCTTAAATTAAGTAAGGTTTATAATAATTTGTGCCCGGCAGTTTCTGTCGGGCTTTTTTTCTGATGTAATTCTTAATCGCGAAAACGTTTCAATAAGTCATTGTATTCATCTATTCTTCTGTCTCTTAGGAATGGCCATATTCTTCGAACATCTTCCGAACGTTTTAAATCAATGTCGTGAATAATAGTTGCTTCTTCGTCGTTTGGTGCAATTGCTAAAAACTCGCCTTGAGGCCCGGTAATAAAACTATTCCCCCAAAAGTTAATTCCATCGCTCTGGTTACTTGGGTCTTTTTCCTTTCCTACACGATTAACCGAAATTACCGGAATTCCGTTTGCAACAGAGTGTCCTCGTTGAACGGTTACCCAAGCATTTTTCTGACGCTCGCGTTCTTCTTCGCTGTCGCGCATATCCCAGCCAATTGCCGTTGGGTAGATAAGAAGCTCGGCTCCAGCCAATGCCATTAGTCGGGCAGCCTCTGGGTACCATTGATCCCAACAAACCAATACGCCAAGCTTTCCAACCGATGTTTGTATCGGATTAAATCCCAAATCGCCAGGTGTGAAGTAGAATTTTTCGTAGAAACCAGGGTCGTCGGGAATATGCATTTTGCGGTATTTTCCAGCTATTGAACCATCTTTTTCAAATACAACAGCGGTGTTGTGGTATAATCCTGTTGCGCGCTTTTCAAACAGTGATGTAACTAAAACTATCTGGTACTTTTTTGCAAGTTCGCCATAAAAATCTGTTGATGGTCCGGGAATGGTTTCTGCTAAATCGAAATTTGCAACATCTTCGACCTGGCAAAAATAGAGACTGTTGTGAAGCTCTTGCAATACAATTAACTCGGCTCCATGGTGGGCGCAATATTCAATGTTCTTTCTTAGTTTTTCTTTGTTATTTTCTATGTTCGATCTGTTCGATTGCTGAATAATTGCAGTTTTCATTCGCGCTAGGTGTTAATGATGTTTTTTTGGTTAATTAATTTCTGGATATTGCATGGTTACGCAGTGTAGCGAGCCATGTTGCCTTATTAGTACAGAACAATCTATTGCGATAATTTCCCGTTTGGGGAATGCAATTTTAATAGCTTCAATAGCGGCATTGTCTGTTTCACAATTATAAATAGGGAACAGAACAGCACCATTAATAATCAGGAAATTGGCATACGTTGCCGGGAGCCGATGGCTGTCGTCGGGATCGAAAACTGGTGTTGCCATCGGCAGTGCAATTAGTTGATATGGTGTGCCATCTGATTGAGTGAAGGCTTCTAGTTCTTTCTCCATTTCTTTTAGTGCTTCGAAATGCTCGTCGGTTTCGTCGGCACATTTTACGTAAGCAATGGTGTTTGGAGAGCAAAGACGGGCAAGCGTATCAATATGGCTATCGGTATCGTCGCCAGCTAAGTATCCATTCTTTAACCAAAGTATCCGTTTTGCTCCAAAAAATTGTTTTAGGCAGCCTTCAATTTCTGATTTCGACAACGAATCGTTCCGGTTTGCCGACAACAGACACTCCTCTGTGGTTAAAATTGTTCCATCACCATCAGACTCAATGCTTCCTCCTTCGAGTGTGAAGAACTTCATATTTTGATAGTTATAACCTTCAAAAGCTCCTTGTTCGTGAAGATTTCTTGTAATCTGATTGTCGTAACATGCGGCAAATTTCATACCCCATCCATTAAATCTGAAGTCGTATATAACAGGTTTGTTATCGTCAAAGATTGTTATTCCTCCGTGGTCTCGTGCCCATGTGTCGTTCGATTTAATTTCAAAAAATGAAATATTAGGCCAAAGTTCAGGCGAGAGTTTATGCTGAAGTTCATTTTTGTCAGGGCATACAATAATCAGCTTTTGTCGTTTGGCAATAGCTTCTGCAATTTCGATAAAGCAAACTTCTACTTCGTCGAGTATATATTCCCAGTCGGAGTTTGCGTGCGGCCATGTAAGTTGCACAGCACGTTGCTGATTCCATTCAGCAGGTAAAATAATTGATGTTTTGCTCATGATGTTGAAATTGAATGCGAATATAAAAAATCACACATCAAATTAAGGTCGAAGTTGAGTCAAATTGATTAAATGGGCTTAGTTGTGTTTGACATTTAACCAATTTCATTACTTTTGGATGAATGTAATTTTGATCTTAATGCATGTAATAAGAAAGAGTTATGAGCTCAGGTGTTATTTTTGGAAGTAAGATTTTGGATGTGGCGGCTATCTCGATGGTTGTTGCTCAGCTATATAAATTTATAAGTACAATTTTTTTGCAGAAAAAAGTTGTTTGGTCGAGGCTGTGGGAAACTGGCGGAATGCCTAGTTCGCACTCATCATCGGTGGTTACGCTTACCACTGCCGTTGCTTTAACCGAAGGAACCAGTGGTGTTGCCTTTCCAATATGTGTTGTGTTTGCAATTATTGTAATGTACGACGCTACAGGTGTTCGAAAAGAGGCTGGTGAGCATGCAGGTATTCTGAATCAGCTTACTGAATTTTTCAATGCATCTTTTGAAAAGAAGTTCAAAACTGAAAAACTTAAAGAGTTGCTTGGACATAGTAGGACTGAAGTTTTAGCCGGAATTATCCTTGGGGTGATTGTCCCTTTTATTTTCAAACGCTATTTGCAATCGTAACTTTCTTTAATTGTTGTAATTATCTAAACCAATGGAAATTAAAATTACTTGTCCAGTCGAAAAATCAGTACGGTTTTCGATTCTTTTTTTGATAGCATACTCTGTTATTCAACTTGTTGGTATTTTAACTCCGCAAAGCAGGCATTTCTTCGAATTGCTTATTCCGGTTTCGATAATGATAAACCTCATTATACTATTCTTATTCCATAAACCTTGGGATAAATTGCATATTCTGTTTTTTTCGGGTGTAGCGTTGTTTTCTTTTCTTATTGAAGCTTTTGGAGCCAATACTGGAATTTTGTTTGGTGAGTTTGTTTATGGCGAAACATTATTTCTCAAAATATTTAACACTCCTGTAGTTATCGGATTTTACTGGTTGCTTCTGGTTTATGGGGCGGTTCATCTTATTCGTTCAATTCCTTCATTGCGCAAGTTTACTCCTCTTATTGTAGGAGTTGTAATTGTGCTTTTCGATTTTGCATTGGAAACTGTTGCTATGAATACCGGTATGTGGACTTGGATTTTCAACGACATTCCGTTGAGAAATAGTGCTATGTGGTTTGTTGTTTCGGCATCTATCGCTTCATTATTCGAACTTCTTGACATCAAAACTGAAAGTAAAGTTGCTGGTGTAATTTTTATTCTTCAATTCATATCAATTGCGATACTTTGTAAGTTCTTGGGCTAAATGTAGAGTTAAGATCTTACTAACTTACATTTATCAACTTCTTTCATGCATTTATATTAGTATTTAAGACCTTTTGTTGTTTTTTTCACGAAAAGATTGTCGAATGTGATATTTTTATCCAGCACAATTATTTTTTTTGATAAAAAACCTAAACATGGGACAAAAAAAGCAGCTTGAGAAAGTTAACCTATTTCAAGGAATCCGTTTCCGTTTTACTTTTTTGCTGATCATCTCTTCCTTTATTCTTTATGCATCCATAGTTACAATTGTAATTGTTCGGTTTCGTTCAGACTCAGTGTCAAGAGCTCGTTTTCTAACTGAGAATTTAGCTAAAGAATATGCAAATATGGCTATTGCTGATTTGAATGTAGATATGAACCTTTCTCGTGGAATGAGTTTTGCGTTTCAGTCGAATTGGAAAAATGGGAACGCCCTCGATAGCAAATTCTATAAGTTGATGCTTGAAAATGTGGCAAAAGGAAATCACGATATTCTGGCTGTTTGGGTCAATATGGAGTTAAATGCGATTGATCCGCAATGGACGAAAACCAATGGGCGAGAACGTCACACACTTGTAACATTAAAGGGACAGGAGAATTTTATTTCCGAGCGATTAAATACCGAAAAAGAAGATATTGAGTCTGATTATTATAAGTTGAAAAAGTCAAAGATTGTCGAGTTTAGTGAACCCTACTACGACACTTATGGCACAGATCCAACTCAATTTTTGATGTCGAGTGTATGTACTCCAATTTTTGACGATAGGCAGAATTTTATAGGCTTGACCGGCATCGATTTTTCTCTTGATCGCTTAACTCCTTTTGTAGAGCAGCTTATTCCTTATGTTGGTACAAAAGCAATGGTGATTTCAAACCAAGGCATTATTGTAGCTCATCCCGATAAAAACCTTAAAATGAAATATATCGATGAAGTTTTTCCTAACATTACTGAAATTTCATCATCTATTTTAAACGGTCAATTGAGTTTGATTGAAAAAGAGATAAACGGCGAAAAATGTTTTATCGCAACAGCACCAATTCTTCTCACCAAAAGCTCTACACCATGGTCTTTGGTTCTTCAAATTCCTAAAAAATCAGTATTGGCAACGGTCAATTCTACAATGACTATTTCATTCATAATTTGCATAATAGGGTTGTTTTTGTTGGGTGTTATTGTCTATCTACTTACTATGCGAATTGAAAAACCATTAAAGCAATGTATTCAGTTTGCTGAAGAAATAGGGAAAGGGAAACTTTCGAATAGTATCAAGATTAAAAGCGACGACGAAATAGGGCTGTTAGCAGAATCACTCAACGAGATGGCCGCCCATTTACGATCAATGGTTAAAAGTGTTTCGGAAGGAGCCGTACTTCTTTCAGGTACTGCCGGAGCCCTTAGTTCAAGCTCTCGCGAGCTGATCGAAGTTGCCGATCAGCAACAAAATACAAGTGTAAATGTCGAGAGTTCTATCAGCGAGTTGTCAACCTTCATTAGTCAGAGTGCTAAAAGTTCTCAGGTTGCCCAAGAGCTTTCTAATAACACAAACAGAAATGTCACTCTTAGTTCAGAAAAATTTCAAATTTCAGTTCAATCAATGGCCGACATTTCCAATAAGATTCATATTATTGAAGATCTTGCTTTTCAAACAAATATTTTAGCATTGAATGCAGCCGTTGAGGCTGCTCGGGCAGGAGATGCTGGTCGTGGTTTTGCTGTTGTTGCAAACGAGGTAAGGAAGTTAGCTGATCATAGCAAACTTGCGGCACTCGAAATTATTGAACTAGCAAAAATAACTAGCCAAAATAGTCTTGAAGCCGGAGAAACTTTAAATGAAACTTTTTCGCAGATAGGAGAGTATTCCAAAATCGTTTCCGATTTGCACCAGTATTCCAAGGTTCAACACAACAGTGTTTCAAGTATTTCAAGTTCTGTAAGCAATCTCAAATCTGTAACCTTAAGTAATACTCAGCATGCTGTTAATATTGACAGCTTTGCTTCCGAGTTGCAGAATCAGGCAGCAAGGCTTCTTGAACTCGTAGACCGGTTTAAGAATTGACAAAAGAAAATGGAGCTGCTACCTTAAACCAATTCGAAGTAAATCGGGTAAGAAAGTTTTTATTCATCGGTTTGTAGACTTATCTTTGAACTATAACGTTTAAAGTTTTCTATGTACACTTTGAGAATTATTGCTTGCATTGGTTTTCTCTCTTTTGCACTTATTGGTTGCAAAACACAAGAAAAGCAACCTCGATATGTTGATTATCAGCCATACTTTGATCAGTCGGGTAAGAATTATGTGAAAACACCTTCCTCAAAAGGTGTCAACCTTGATACAATTGTAAAGGTTTGGGATAACCTGCGCGATAGGGTTTGCATCGTCGACGATTCGATCCCCATTTATAATGAAATGAATTACGTCTCGGGCGAATTGATTGTTGATGTTGAATTAATCAACGAAAAGCCGCCAACTCTCGATACTTTTCTAATTGTAAAGGGTTTTTTATTTCAGAAAGAGTTTGTAAATACCCTTTTCCCCGTTATTCCCGATTCGTTGAAAAGTACGTTTCTTGTTAGCGATTCGCTTTCGATGAAAGATTCTTTGTCCAGCAAAATTTCTGAGCCCGACTCTTTGCCCTCAGATTCATTGCAATCCATTTCTTCAAAATATTTGTCGCGAATGGAAATTCTTGCCGATACAACCCGCGATCTTCTCGATGCAGAAAATATTCTTAACGGAGTGTTGGAAGATATTCCTTGGAGAATGAATGACTCAATTCCATATTTCACGGGATATTCTAATTATTTTCTCGATTCTACAGTCTTATTGTTGACCGACACTGTTTTGGTCGAGGTTTTTGATCCGGCAAAGGTCGTTCCTCAATTGCCATTCAACGAGTTGAGTAAGGAATTGTTCGAAAAACAAATGGTTAATGAGAGGTTGGATCTTCATGAAGAAATCATTTTCAAGGTCTTTTATAAAGATCAAAAAGAAATTTGGTTAGATATGGTAAGAGTAGAAGGAGGAAAATTCAAAATTGGCAATAACGAATTTGATGAAGATGAACGACCAGCAACTCCTATTGATGTTTCAAGCTTTCTGTGCAGTAAATTCGAAATAACAAATTACCCTTTCGTTGTTTTTCTCAATGTTTTTCAGTGCGATGCCGATGGAATGATTGATGGCATAAAAATTATTGACTACAATGCGCCACAATCCAGAATCAAATGGGATAAAGTAAATCAAGAGTGTTTTATTCAGGAGGGATATAATGATTTTCCTGTTGTGAATGTTACTTGGGACGGTGCCCAAATGTTTTGTGCCGAGTTAGGTGGCCGATTACTAAGCGAAGCCGAATGGGAATATGCTGCAAAAGGTGGAGTATATGCAATTCGTTATTATACCGATTGGCAAAAAAAGGATTACGATTATGAGTATCGTTTTGCAGGAGGAAATGAAATGTATCAGTTAGGTTGGTTTGTAGATAACTCTCGAGGCGAATACCATATTGGAGGCCGCTTGAAACCGAACCAACTTGGCATTTACGATATGTGTGGAAATGTTTGGGAATGGTGTTACGATAAATATAACAAAGAATACTATAAACGTAATGGAGATAGTCATGATCCTATATGGGTAACTGGCTCTCCAATTCGTTCAAATAGGGGAGGAAGCTGGAGTAACGATGCTATTTATTGCAGAATAACCAACCGCAACTTCCTTATGCAAACCGAGTATAATCCTTATTTGGGCTTTCGTTACATGAGACGGTGATTATTTCAACGTATATGGACTATATCGATTTACGACGAACCTAGAGTTGTTGATTTTTTAACAATGATTGGTTCGAAACTATGTACTATATATAGCATAGTCTACCAATCTAAATTTTCTATTGCTGATCTCAAGCCGATTAACAAAAAACATCAAAAAACCTCGCAAAAGATTTGGCAGATAAAAAAAAAGGGTATTTCTTTGCAGCCCGCAATGGAAAAAGCGGCGTTCTACGTCAGACTGGCATAACTGGATTTAATAGCAGAAACTAAGGCAGAGCAAGTGTTTGAAGGCACCGAAGGGTTTTGGGGGAGTTAGAAAAGGCCATAATTAATTAGGACTGAGCGATCAGGAAAATATTAATAAAAAAGGTTAAAAAAAGTTTGCGGATTAGGAAATAAAAGGTTTATCTTTGCACCCGCTTTGAGAGAAACACTCTAGGCTAAGAAAAGAAAAGTTCATTGAGGAAATGTAAAAAGAACAAGTCAAGCACCAAAAAATTATTTTTGGATAGTTTTATTTAGAGCTAAGAATATTAAACGATTTTAAAATTACAACGAAGAGTTTGATCCTGGCTCAGGATGAACGCTAGCGGGAGGCTTAACACATGCAAGTCGAGCGGTATAGGTAGCAATACTTAGAGAGCGGCGCACGGGTGAGTAACGCGTATGCAACCTACCTTTTACAGAGGGATAGCCCGGAGAAATTCGGATTAATACCACATGGCACTATAGACCTGCATGGGTTTATAGTTAAAGATTTATCGGTAAGAGATGGGCATGCGTGACATTAGCTAGTTGGTAGGGTAACGGCCTACCAAGGCGACGATGTCTAGGGGTTCTGAGAGGATGATCCCCCACACTGGTACTGAGACACGGACCAGACTCCTACGGGAGGCAGCAGTGAGGAATATTGGTCAATGGGCGCAAGCCTGAACCAGCCATCCCGCGT
>Ga0209373_10003036_pt1 | contig 16016 bp, 18 predicted proteins | sample Higcelweek5metaG_FD_187173 | JGI IMG/M metagenome (GOLD analysis project Ga0209373, IMG submission 187173) | Freshwater pond sediment microbial communities from the University of Edinburgh, under environmental carbon perturbations - High... | ecosystem: Environmental > Aquatic > Freshwater >... | reverse complement strand
AACACTGTCGGAGGACCGGAATGAGCCAGCGCGATCCCAACCCGGCCGGACAGGCCAAGCCCCTGATTCTGATTGTCGAGGATGAAGCCTCGCTCGCCACCATGCTCCGCTACAATCTGGAGAAGGAGGGCTTCCGCGTCTGCGAGGCCGGTGACGGCGAAGAGGCTTTGACCCTGGTGGCGGAGCGGCGGCCTGATTTGATCCTGCTGGATTGGATGCTGCCGGCGCTGTCCGGGATCGAGGTTTGCCGCCAGTTGCGGCGCAAACCGGCAACCCGGGATCTCCCGATCATCATGCTGACCGCGCGGGGCGAGGAAAGCGATAAGATCCGGGGCCTTAATACCGGGGCTGACGATTATCTGACCAAGCCGTTCTCGCTGCCGGAACTGATGGCCCGAACCCGGGCGTTGCTGCGCCGGGTCCAGCCCGTGCCGCAGAAGGGCCAGATGGCCTGGGGCGATATCAATATGGATCTCGCCGCGCACCGGGTCGCGCGCGCCGGCCGGCCGATCCATCTCGGCCCGACTGAGTTCCGCCTGCTCCAATTTTTTCTCCAGCATCCGGGGACGGTGTTCTCGCGTGAGGAATTGCTGGACGCAGTGTGGGGGCCGGATATTTACGTCGAGCCGCGCACGGTGGATGTGCATATCCGCCGTTTGCGCAAGGCGCTGAATTGCGACACGGAAAGCGACATCATCCGCACCGTCCGGGCGGCGGGTTATGCCCTGGATGCGGAATCTGCCGCCTGAGTGAGGTTTGTCGGGCTTCCGCCCGAACCCGATTGGGGCAAAGCCCCAAACCCCCTTTATTTTCGAAAAAAAAGGGGGGTTTGGGGGCCTGCCCCCAAGCGGGGACCGGGGCGGCAGCCCCGCAACAGGGCTTGCCTCAAGGGGGTCTGGCGCGGTATCAGTTCAGGGCCGATGGCGTTTTGCCCCTCTGGGGAAGTGTGGCCGAGTGGTTTAAGGCAGAGGTCTTGAAAACCTCCGAAGTTTCGCGACTTCCGTGGGTTCGAATCCCACCGCTTCCGCCACAAATTTTGGCCAAGGCATTGAATTGCCTTGGCTTTTTATTTTCTGAAATCATCTACCTCCCCCAGGAACCCCAATCGTGGATTCGCTTGGGGTGAACGGCGGTAGACAGGCGTGGATTTCACAGCCCCGGCTTGCCCAGATGGCTGGGACCACAGAGCGAACTATAGCCAGGATTGAACGCTATTCGCACCACCCTGAAAGCGGTCGGGGTCGAGTTTACCGACGACGGCGGACCGGGGGGCAGGTTGAGGGAGAAAGCGGCATGAGCACCAACGCAGCATTCAAGCTTCAAGACGCCGGCTTCACCCGTCAGCAGGTCGAGGCTCTGGGCGAGTTTCTCGACACCCAGGCGGCGACGAAGGCGGATTTGGTTGAGGCAACGGGGGCTCTGAAAGCCGAGATCGCCGAGGTCAAAGCCGATCTGAAGGCCGAGATCGCCGAGGTCAAAGCCGATCTGAAGGCCGAGATCGCCAACTCCAAGGTCGAAATTATTAAGTGGATGTTCGGTACGATCGCGGCTCAGACCGCGCTCATCATCGCTGCCGTCAAGCTGCTGCACTGACCCGGAGGCCGCCTCATGCCCCCCCCAGCCTTTACGACACCGACTTCTATTCCTGCTTCTGCCATGACCAAGCCCCGGAAAAAGCTTGGTTTTTTTGTTTCCCCCCAAGGTCTCATTGCCCGCCCATCTGCTGACGTCGATAGGGTGATTTGCGCGAGCATCATAAAATACGAAAAATGTATGAAGAGTGCGGGGTATGTATCTGAAGATATGGAATGCATAGCTCAGCAAGTAAAGATATAGGACCGAAAACTCAATGAAAATGATATAAAATATATGTCTAAACTCGAAGCAAGTCAGAAGAAAAAATTTAGAAATATACAAAAGTATTTGCTGAAATTTATGGAAGCCAATTGTAACTTTGTCTGTGACCTGATGCTGACACGGGAATAGATGGGAAAGCTGAGTCTTATTTATGTACTCTTCGGATGACCGCTGAAAGAGCTCTCGAAATAGACAATCTTTCGAGGTCTTTTTAAATTATTAAATTTTGATCCAGCTTAAGTCTTCCTGCATTGATTTTCCCCAAAACAAAGTGGGGCTTGGCCTTGATTGAGGCTGGAGCGGGAGACAGCCAATCATCCCATACAAAAAAGGCTCTAAGGTTTCCCTTAGAGCCTTGATCGCCGAGGTTAAAGCGAAAGAGAGCTTTAACGCTTGCTGAACTGGGTCGAACGACGCGCCTTGTGCTTGCCGTACTTCTTACGTTCAACAACACGGGGGTCACGGGTGAGGAACCCACCGGCCTTCAGCGGCGGACGCAGCGCCGGGTCGAAGAAGGTCAGAGCGCGGCTGATGCCATGACGAACCGCACCGGCCTGACCCGACAGGCCACCACCGGTCACGGTGCAGACCACGTCGAACTGGTTTTCGGCGTTAACGGTCTCGAACGGCTGATTGATCAGCATCCGCAGCACCGGACGGGCGAAATACACCGCGACTTCACGGCCGTTGACGGTGATCTTGCCGGTACCCGGCTTGACCCACACGCGGGCAACGGCGTTCTTGCGCTTGCCGGTGGCATAAGCGCGACCGAAGGAATCAACCTTGCGCTCATGCACAGGGGCGGTGGCGGCCGGGGTCGAGACCTGAAGGTCGGCCAAGCTGGAAAGATCGGCCATGGGATTACCTCTTGTTCTTCGGATTCAGCGCGCCGACGTCCAGAGCTTCCGGCTGCTGGGCCTCATGCGGATGGGTAGCGCCGGCATAGACCCGCAGATTGCTCATCTGCAGGCGGCCGAGCGGCCCCCGGGTGATCATCCGTTCCACCGCCTTGACGATGACCCGCTCGGGGTAGCGGCCGCCGAGCAACTGGCCAATGGTCCGGTCCTTGATCCCGCCAGGATGGCCGGTGTGCCAGTAGAACCGCTTGTCAGTCAGCTTCTTGCCGGTCAGGCGAACCTTCTCGGCGTTGATCACCACCACATTGTCGCCCATGTCGACATGCGGGGTGTAGATGGGCAGATGCTTGCCGCGCAGCCGCATCGAGATGATGCTGGCGAGACGACCGAGCACGACGCCGTCCGCGTCGATGACGACCCACTTCTTTTCCACTTCGGACGGTTTGGCGTTATAGGTTTTCATGGCACCCACGGCAAAACCAGTTGACGTCGCCGTGCAGCCACGGCGTCGAGGGCGCGGAGTATGCCAGAATGCTCAGTGGAGTCAATCGGTTTTAAATCTTTATAAAACAACGCTCTAGCGGAGTGGTATCGGGATACCGCGTCGCAGAGGCGCAGAAAAGCTAGGATTTTCGAGGATTGGCAGGTGTCGGGCTCCCGCCCGAACCCGGCCGGGGCGAGGCCCCGGACCCCCTTTATTTCTTGAAATATAAAGCGGCGGGGCAACCGGCTTTCTGTGATGCTGCTTGCCCTTACCCTCAGCGATCCCTATCTCAGAGGTGGGGATTTTCTCGGAGAGACGGGTTCATCATGACCATCACCATTGTTATCGCGATGTTATCCGCGATCGTTGTCGCCGGAGTGGGTGGTGCTTTGACCACCATTGATCCATGGTATCGCGCTTTGCAAAAACCGCGCTGGCAGCCGCCGGACTGGGCTTTTGGGCCGGCCTGGGGGTTGATTCTCGGCATGGCCGGGTGGGCCGGCGCTCTGGCCTGGGATGCCGCTCCCGATGAGGCGACCCGCATTCGGGTGTTGGTGCTGTTTGGCTTCAATGCGTCTTGTCATATCTTGTGGAGTCCGTTGTTCTTCCGCTGGCGGCGGCCGGATTGGGCGCTGATCGAATGCGGTTTCCTGTGGGCCTCGGTGCTGGCGCTGGTCATCGGTTTGGCCCCGTTTGCCCCTGCGGCAGCCGGTTTTGTCGCGCCTTATCTGGTTTGGGTCACCTTTGCGGCCGCTCTCAATTGGGCGGTGGTCCGACTGAACCCGCCGTTCGGTCCTCAGGCCGAGCAGGTCTGATCCCAACTGGGGCGGAGCCGGGGCGGCTTGGCGCTTGCCAGCCGGGGCGGGGCGCAGTAAAGGGTGGGCTTCCGCCCGCCCGACTGGCCCCGCTCGGCCGCTTCCAAGGACCTATCGATGGACAACGTGTTGACTTTGATCGCCGGACATAATTTGCCCGGCCTTGATGGTTCACTGGTGTCTGAAGTACGGGGTGCGTTACGCGCGCTGGGGGGCGAGGTCGGCCAGCCCGACTGGCTGTCGCCGGAACGGGCCTGCGATCTGAGCTTTTCCGGTTTGGCGCCGGCTGATGCGGATGCCATCGCCCAGCGCATTCTCGAAGGCTGGCCGGTTGATGCCATTGCCCAGCCACAGATCGGACGGCGCAAGAGGCTGCTGGTTGCCGACATGGATTCGACCATGGTGACCGGTGAAACCCTTGATGAACTAGCTGATTTCGCCGGACTCAAGGATCGGATCGCTCTGATTACCGCCCGAGCGATGAATGGCGAGATCGATTTCGCCGCCGCTTTGCGGGAACGGGTCGGCCTGCTTGCCGGTCTGTCGGAAAGCTGTCTTCAGGACACCTGGGAGCGCATTGTCTTTACGCCGGGGGCTCATGCTCTGGTGGCGACGATGAAAGCCCATGGTGCTACCGCCGTGCTGGTTTCAGGCGGCTTCACCTTCTTTACCGGCCGGGTGCGCGAATCCTGCGGGTTCGACCGCGATGTTGCGAATAGTCTGATCATCGCCGATGGCAAACTGACCGGTGACGTCGGCAGCCCGATTATCGGTCGGGAAACCAAACTCGCCACTCTGCGCGCGACCGCCGCCGAGCTTGGAATCGGTGTGGAACTGGCGGTGGCAGTTGGCGATGGGGCCAATGATCTCGACATGCTGCGCGAGGCCGGACTCGGTGTCGCCTTTCATGCCAAGCCGGTGGTGGCAGCCGAGGCTCGGGCCAAGGTCGATCATGGCGACCTCTCTGCCCTGCTCTATGCCCAGGGTTATCGCGACCATCAGATTCTTGATCCGTCAGGCGCGCAGCGGTAAGCGGCGCGTCCCGGCCGCTTCAGGAAGCGGTGAGCTTAAGTCCAACAATCCCCGCGAGGATCAGCCCCAGACTGAGCAGACGGGCCACACTGGCCGGTTCCTGAAACAGGATCATCCCGAGAATCGCGGTTCCGATCGCGCCGATTCCAACCCAGACCGCATAAGCCGTCCCCACCGGAAGCGATTTCATCGCGATCCCGAGGAGAATCACACTCGCGGTCATGGCGATCAACGTCGCGACCGTCGGCCAGAGCCGGGTCAACCCATCAGTATATTTAAGACCGATCGCCCAACCGACCTCGCATAGGCCGGCAATGATCAGAATGACCCAATTCACCCCAAAACCCCGCAAGGCGTTTTTAAGAAAAAAGGGGGTCCGGGGCATCGCCCCGGGCGGGTTTGGGCGGCAGCCCAACCCCCTCCCACCCCGAGGCATGGGGCGGGGCAGGAGGGGCACAGCCGCTATTCGGCGGCGGCGGCTTTCGGGGCCTCAATCAGCATCGAGCCCGTCCGCTGGGCGTTGAGATGCCAGGAGAACGCCTCTTCCAGCACATGCGGAGTCTGACCGCCCCGCGACTGAGCCCGCTTATAATAATCGTGCGCCAGATCGCGATAGGCCGGATGCATGCAATTCTCGATCACCAGCTTGGCCCGCTCACGCGGAGCCAGCCCCCGCAGATCGGCCAGACCCTGCTCGGTGACGATCAGATCAACGTCATGTTCGCAATGATCGACGTGGGTGACCATCGGCACGATCGAGGACAACTTGCCGCCCTTGGCCACCGACTTGGTGACGAACACCGACAGATAGCAATTGCGGGCGAAATCGCCTGAACCACCAATGCCGTTCATCATGTGGGTGCCGTTGACGTGGGTCGAATTGACGTTGCCGTAAATGTCGGCTTCGAGCGCGGTGTTGATGCCGATCAGGCCGAGACGACGAATCACCTCAGGATGATTCGACACTTCCTGCGGCCGCAGCACCAACCGGTCCTTGTAGCGCAGGACATTGCCGAAGAACTGCCGGGCACAGTCCCCCGACAGCGACAGGGCCGAGCCGGAGGCAAACTTCAGCTTGTCCGCATCCAGCAGTTCAAAGGTCGAATCCTGCAACACCTCAGAATACATCTGAAGGTCATGGAACGGGCTGTCGATGAAGCCATGTAACACGGCATTGGCAATCGAGCCAATCCCGGCCTGGAGCGGCTGGAGCGAGGTCGACAGCCGGCCCAGACGCACTTCATGACGGAAGAAATCGATCAGATGACCGGCGATCGCGTTGGTTTCTTCGTCCGGCTGCGTGATGGTGGCGAAGGAATCCATCTTGTCGGTGATGACGATCGCGGCAATGCGCGAGGGATCAACCGGGATGTAGGGCAAGCCAATCCGGTCGCTCGGAGTCATCAGCGGAATCGGCTCGCGATGCGGGCGGCGGGTCGGAATATAGACGTCATGCAGGCCGACCAGATCGAGACTCTGATGCAGATTGATCTCGATGATGATCTTTTCGGCCAGAATCGCGAAGGTGGCGGAATTGCCGATCGAGCTGGTCGGGACGATGCCGCCATCCTCAGTGATCGACACCGCCTCAATCACCGCGACATCGATCTTCGGCAACTGACGCGAGCGCAGCATCTCAACCGTTTCCGACAGATGCTGATCGACGAACATCACCTCGCCGGCATTGATCGCTTTGCGGAGAACCGGATCGGCCTGGAACGGAATTCGCCGCGACAGGACATGGGCCTCCGCCAAAGTCTTGTCGATATCGCTGCCCAGGCTGGCCCCGGTCAGCAACGTGATTTTCAAAGGCTGTTCGCTCGCCCGTTCGGCCAACGCGAGCGGCACCACCTTGGCATCGCCGGAACGGGTGAAGCCGCTCATCCCGACGGTCATCCCGTCCTGGATATGCAGGGCAGCCTCTTCCGCCCCCACCACCTTGCCCCACAACGACTTGAGCTGGATACGATCTCTATACATTCACGCCGGCTCCACAGAAAAATCCATTCAGGCTCTTTACTCCGGTCCCTCCGCCACCACCAATGTCGAATGGGCAGGTAGCACATTCGCATGAAGGGGTTGCTTTTCGATGAAAAGTAAATATTTTATTTCGCCGCGTTAGCGGAAAGACAATTTTTGTTGCGCTGCGCCATGATCGTCGGCTTCGAATCACGGCGTGGCGCGGGCGCGGCAATCTAATACCCAGATGTCATAAACCGGGTGTTCCATGGCGGACAGAGCCGGGCTGGAGGCAAACATCCAGCCCCGGAACAGATCCACCGCCGGCTGACCCGATTCCATCTCGGAAATATCGAGGAACGCGGCGCTTTCCGGCTGATCCTCCGGCCGGTGTTTCTTGCAGGCCCGGGCGATGATCTCCAGCGAACCGAATCGTACCGGCTGACCAACTGGGGCCTCGATGGTCATGACTCGGGCACTGACCTTGTCAAGCGCCTGCAACACCGCGAGATCGAACGACAATGCCGGGATCGGCGCCGGAGGGAGAGCCGGTGCGGGAGCGGGGACGGCTACCGGCGGGGCGGCGGGACGGACGACAGCCGGAGGGCGTGTCAGAACCGGCGGGGGCGCCGGAACCGCTGGAGCGGACGGAATGACGTAGCGAGGTGACGCCGGCAGATCGACCGGCTCCCCAGCGGAATCGACCGCTTCCTCGGTCTCGGTCGTCTCCTGGGCTGAAGCTGCCAGAGGGGCAACGGCCAGGGTTGCGGCGGCGAACACGGCCAACATCCTGCGCATGCGATAAACTCCTGATTGCGTCCCGTTTCATCGCGATAAAACGGACGCGGCAGGGTAAACCGGGGCAGCCGGGTGCGGAAAGACTCAAAACGAGCGGTGGCGGCACCGTTCTCCCCTCTCCCTTCCTTTCCAAAAAGAAAGGGGGTCCGGGGCTTTGCCCCGGTCGGGTTCGGGCGGAAGCCCGACCGCGCGGCGGGATTGACTTCGTTCGCGCCCACCGCCACCTTCGCTGTCATGAGTCTGGTTCATGGCACCACAGTGGCAATCGACGGGCGTGGCGTGCTGATCCGTGGTCCCTCGGGTCGGGGCAAGTCGGACCTTGCCTTGCGCCTGATTGATCGTGGGGCGCGCCTGGTGGCCGATGATCAAACCCGATTGGTGCGGGATGAGGAAGAGGTGATCGCCGAGGCGCCGGACGCAATCGCCGGCCTGATCGAGGCGCGGGGTCTGGGCCTGCTCCGCCTGCCCTATGGTCCGGCACGGCTGAGGCTGGTGGTCGATCTGGTGGCGGATCCGGCCGAAATCGAGCGTCTGCCCGAGGCGTCCCGGGTCGATTTGCTCGGGGTGACGCTGCCCTGTCTGCGCCTCATCGGGTTCGAAGCCTCGGCAACGGCAAAGGTTCGTCTTGCGGTGCTTTCACCAACGCAGGATATAATAGCCGGATCATGACCCCCGCTCCCTCGTCCTTCCCCGCTCCGGCGTCCGGTTCTGCCCCGGTTCCCTCCGCGCCGGCGTCCGCTGCCGGCGGCGGTCGGGTGGTGATCGTCACCGGCCTGTCCGGTGCCGGCAAGACCGTGGCGCTGAAGGGGTTGGAAGATCTCGGTTGGGAAGCGGTCGATAATCTGCCGCTGTCCCTGCTCGGCGCTCTGGTTCGCTCGGAATCCGACCGGGTCCGCCCGCTGGCGGTGGGGATCGATATCCGCACCCGCGATTTCGGGGTCGAGCCGGTGCTGGACACCGTCGAGCGGCTGATGGCCGAGGGCGGCGGCCGGGTCGACCTGCTGTTTCTCGATTGTGGCGATGAGACGCTCTGTCGTCGCTATACCGAATCCCGCCGCCGCCATCCGCTCGCCGCCGACCGGCCGTTGCAGGATGGCATCCGCCATGAGCGGGCCTTGTTGCAGCCGCTGCGGGCGCGGGCTGATCTGGTGATCGATACCACCGAATTGTCTCCGGCGGCTCTGCGTCATCTGCTGGCCGGGGCGTTCACCCGCGAAGATGAACAGCGCGGTCTGGTGGTGTTCGTCACCTCTTTCGCTTATCGTAACGGCCTACCGCGCGAGGCGGATCTGGTGTTTGACGCCCGCTTCCTGGCCAATCCGCATTACCGGCCGGAGTTGCGTCCCCTGACCGGGCGCGATCCGGCCGTTGCCGACTATGTCACCGCTGATCCGGCCTTTGCCCCTTTTCTAGAGGCTCTGACCGGATTGCTGGCCCCCCTGTTGCCACGCTTCGCTGCTGAAGGTAAGAGCTATCTGACGATCGCTATTGGCTGCACCGGAGGCCGACATCGTTCGGTCGCCGTTGCCGAACAGGTCGCGGCCTGGGTGCGGCGGCAGGGGAAACGGGTGGATCTGCGCCACCGTGAACTTGAGGAGGGCGCGGGATGATGCCAGCATCGAACATGCCACAGGTTGATATCAAGCGCCGGCGCGGCACATTCCGCCGTGAATTGGGCGGCGCGGAGGGAGGAAAATGATCGGGCTGGTTCTCGTTACCCACGGCCGTCTGGCCGACGAACTGGTCGCCGCGCTCGAACATGTGGTCGGGCCGCAACCCAACGTCGGCGCGGTCTGTATCGGCCCCGACGACGACATGGAGCAGCGGCGCAACGACATTCTCGAAAGCGTCGCCTGCTGCGATGACGGCGATGGGGTGGTGTTGCTGACCGACATGTTCGGCGGCACCCCTTCGAATCTGGCGATTTCAATCATGGACAAGGCCCGGGTCGAGGTGATCGCCGGGGTCAATCTGCCGATGCTGATCAAGCTCGCCAGTGTCCGCCATTCCGAGCCTCTGGCCGAGGCGGTCGCCAGTGCCCAGGAGGCCGGGCGCAAATACATCAATGTAGCCTCCAAGCTGCTGACTCAGGATCGTCGATGAGTTCCGAAGCCGTGCTGCGCCGTTGTGCGCTGATTGCCAACCGGCGCGGGCTGCATGCCCGTGCTGCGGCCAAATTCGTCAAGCTGGCCGCCACCTTCAAGGCCCAGGTCACCGTCGCCCATCGCGGCACCGAGGTGTCAGGGATCTCGATCATGGGATTGATGATGCTGGCCGCCGCGCCGGGGTGCAGTATCGACATTTCGGCCCAAGGCGAGGATGCTGCGGCAGCCCTGGCGGCGCTGGTCGAACTGGTCGATCGCAAGTTCGACGAGGACTAAAGCGTCGGTTCCGGGGGGCAGACGCGAAAGCGCGGGCACGTCCGTGTCCGAAATCATGAAATGAGGTGGGGATGACGGTCCGGGTCGCGGGCAGCGAGGTCGTGCTCGAAGGATTGGCGATCGCCCGGGGGATCGCGATCGGTGTGGCCTACCCGCACGATTCCGGGACGATTGCGGTTGCAGAACGACGGATTGATCCGGCCGAGGTGGCGGCAGAATGTGCCCGCTTCGCCGAAGCCGCGGCCGCTGCCTGCCGTCAGGTCGAGCAATTGCAGCTCAAAGCGGTGGATCTGGGCGGCGCCGCCGCCGAGGAAATGGGCTATCTGCTCGATGCCTACCGCCAGATGCTCCAAAGCTCGCGTCTGGTGCGCGGGGTCGAGCGCCGCATTACCGAGACCCTGGTTAATGCCGAAGCGGCGGTCCAGCGGGAGATTGCCGGCATCGTCCAGAGCTTCGAGGCGATGGAGGATTCCTATCTGGCCGCCCGCGTCGCCGATATCCGGGATATCGGCCGCCGCCTGCTGCGCCATCTGACCCATAGTCCGGAACGGCCGTTCACCGCTCTGCCGCGCCGGGCAGTGATCCTGGCCGAGGAGATGACTCCGGCTGATACCGCTCTGCTCGACCGCCGCCGGGTCGCCGGTCTGGCCACGGTGGTCGGGGGGGCCGAGGGCCATACTGCGATCATGGCCCGTTCGCTGGGTCTGCCCACCGTGCTGGGGGTGGCCGGGCTGATGAAGGGATTGCGCGGCGGCGAGCCGGTGATCATCGACGGCACCGGCGGAACGGTGGTGATCAATCCCGATCCGGCGACTCTGGCCCATTATCGCGCCCGGCGGGCTCATTTCCTGCGCGGCCGGCGGGCGCTGGCCCGGCTGCGGGATCTGCCGGCCGAGACCCGCGACGGCACCCGCCTGCGGCTTCAGGCCAATATGGAACTGCCGATCGAGGCCGGGGTGGTGCTGGAATCCGGCGCCGAGGGGATCGGCCTGCTCCGCAGTGAATTCCTGTACATGAACCGGGACGATCTGCCGTCGGAGGAAGAGCAGTATCAGGTGCTGCGGAACCTGATCGAGCGCCTGGACGGACGGGTGTTGACGGTCCGCACCTTCGATGCCGGCGGGGACAAGCTGGCGCCGGCGCTGGGCTTGGCGATCGGTCCCAATCCGGCGCTGGGTCTGCGGGCGATCCGGCTTGGTTTGGCGCGGCCGGATCTGCTGGAAACCCAGTTGGCGGCCATCCTGCGTGCCTCTCTGCATGGGCCGCTCCGGATTCTGGTGCCGATGATCGCCACCGTCGAGGAATTCCGGGCGACCCGGCAGATGTTGGGGGCGGTGGCCGAACGGCTTCGCGCCAATGGCTTGGCTTTGCCGGACCTATTGCCGCCGTTGGGGGCGATGATCGAAGTGCCGGCGGCGGCCCTGGCGGCTGATGTTCTGGCGCGCGAGGCGGAGTTCTTCGCGATCGGAACCAACGATCTGACCCAATATACCCTGGCGATTGACCGGGCGGATGAGACCGTGGCCTCGCTGTTCAATCCGTTGCATCCGGCGGTGTTGCGGCTGATCCAGTTTTCCGCCCGGGCGGCGGCCAAGGCGGGAATCCCGCTCTGTCTCTGTGGCGAGATGGCCGGCGATCCGCGTTATACCGCTCTGTTGGTCGGGATGGGGATCCGGGACTTTTCGATGGGGGCGCTCAATCTGCCGGTGGTCAAGCAGCGGATTCGCGCGCTCGATCTGACCGCCGCCGAGGCTCTGGCGACGGCGGTGAAAGCGGAATCGGATTCGGCGCGGATTGCGGCGCTGGTCGATGCCGCCGGACAGGAGAGCGAGGGGGGATAAGCGCGACGCCGTTCCCTCCGTGCCAAGCTCAGCCCGGACCCCTTTGGTGAGATCAGCCGGGGGATCTGGGCGGGGATGGGGAGGATGTGAGGAGGAGCGATGAGCGCCATTCCTACCGACCAGTTTCTGGCGCAGGCCTGTTCAGCGGCTTACGCCTCCTCCTTGTCCGCCTCCGGTCTGTTGCCGGGGTGGTCGGCGGTCTCGGCCGCGCAGCTCGGGCTCAGCCTGGGCGCAGGGGAGAGCCTGAGCGATGGTGTTTATCGCCATGGCAATGCGGCCGCGCTGGTGGTTTCCCGCACCATCAATGGGGTCTCCACTCTGGTCGTGGCGTTTCGCGGGAGTGACGAAGCCAGCGACTGGCGGGAAAATTTTCAGAACATCAACGCCCATTACCAGAAATTCGCCTCCCTGGCGGCGGCGATCCGCTCGGCGGCAGGGCACTATCAGCAGATTCTGATCACCGGCCATAGCCTGGGGGGCGCTATGGCCCAGATGTTCATGGCGGAATGTTCTGCTGCCAATTGTGTCGCGATGACCTTCGGGGCGCCGGGGTCTCTGGTGACGGGAGCCAGTTCCGATCTGCGGATCGTCAATTATCTCGAAGCGGATGACCCGATTCCGATGATGGGCACCAACCGTGCCGCGATCGGTGCGGCAATCCGGGTGCTCCCCGTGGCCTATCAACATTTGCTGGAACAGGCCATCGCCGGGCAATTGGCAAACGGGATCACCGCTGATCAGGTTGCGGCGATCCTTCCCACCTTGACCGCTGATTACACCGAGCGGGGGGGACAGGTGGTGCTGGGGGGAAGCGCGCCGATGCGCTTCACCGGTCTGGCCGATCTGCTCGGGGCCGATTTCAACCGCCATGCCCTGGCCGTCTATCAGGCCTCTCTCTCCCACCGCGACGCCACCGCGATCGGCCGTTTAAAAGGCGGACGGGGCAGTGACACCTTGGTGGGGACCAATGGTCCCAACACTCTGGAGGGCGGGGCCGGCGCCGATGCGATGTTTGGCGGTCTGGGGAATGATCGTTACATCGTCGATACGCCGGCGGACCTTTGTGTTGAGTTTGCCGATCAAGGGACGGATTTGGTGCTGGCGTCCTGCTCCTATGGCTTGGGCCGCACCCTGGAAAACCTATCCCTGACCGGAACCGGGGCGATCACTGGCCGTGGTAACGCTTTGGCCAATCTCATCACCGGCAACAGCGCGGCGAATGTCCTGATGGGGGGCGGCGGTCACGATACCCTCCGCGGCGGCGGCGGAAACGATACTCTGGTGGGGGGCGCCGGCCGCGACAGGCTGACCGGAGGAGCCGGCGCGGATCTGTTCCGCTATGCGGCGCCGGGGGAGGGCCGGGACACGATCACCGATTTCGTTTCCGGGGTTGATCGCTTCCAGTTCGTGAGGGGCGCTTTCGGGCATTTGACCTCAAGCCAGTTAACCCAGGGGCAGAGGCGGGCCTTTGTCTCCAATTCAACTGGAACCGCGTCAGGTCAAAATCCCCAGTTTGTTTTTAATAGCAGCACGGGATGTTTGACTTACGATTCGAACGGAATTCGCTCGGGTGGGGCGACGGTTATTGCAACCCTCAACACCCATGCTTTGTCGGCTCAGGACGTGCTTCTAACCAGCACGTAGAGAAGCTCCCGTCACTCTGAAGTGTTTCGGTTTCAGAGCGCCGCCCCAATCGGGCGGGAGTTGCGGCAAATTCCGTCATTTTAAGCTATCTTCATTGAGTGAATGTATCGGGCCTCAGAGAGATCTGAAGCCCTGACCATTGTGGTCTCGTCAAAAACGAGCAACCAGGGGAGGGGTCAATGTCTATTTTAACAGCCTATTCTTCCTATTCGATGCCGCTTACCCCCAATGCGCTTCTGATCAATGTCACTTCAATCGATATGAGCAGCATTGCCTATGGCTCGAATTGGGCATCGATTGATTGCTATGACAGCTCTAGTGTCAAATGTACCTTCTACGCTGAAGGAAATTTAAGCACGTACCAGATTTCGAGCTTACAGATAAATAAAAATGGGACACCTTACGTCAATCTGTCTGGATTTACCAGCGATCAGATGAGTACCATCCGCAGTTTTGCCCTTAATCTTTATCTGGGACATACGGTCGATCCCTCAGCTTATGCCACCTATATGAGCGCAATTTATGGTGGAAATGATACCTTTATTGGATCGAGTGGGAATGATGCCTTTTTGGGCTATGGAGGGAATGACACCCTCAATGGTGGTGCTGGCCTTGATTCCCTGAATGGCGGGGCAGGTCGGGATCTGATGCTGGGAGGGGCCGGCAACGACACCTACGTTGTCGATAATAGCGGTGACGTTGTTTGTGAGACCACAACGGTTGGCGGAAGCGTCAATGCGGGTGGAACTGATACGGTAAAGGCCAGTGTTAGTTGGACTCTCGGAAGTTATGTTGAAAATTTGACCTTGACCGGAGCGTTATCGATCAAGGGAACTGGCAATGCTCTTGCCAATGTTCTGATTGGCAACAACGGTTCCAATCTGTTGAGCGGGGGGGGTAGGAATGACACGCTCAGCGGCGGAGCGGGAGCCGATACCCTGGTCGGGGGAAGCGGCAAGGATGTGCTGACGGGGGGAAGTGGCGCTGATGTCTTCCGGATGGTCAGTCTGACTGAGGCCGGTGATCGGATTCGTGATTTTGTGTCCGGCACTGACAAGCTGCAATTCGTCAGCCGCAATTTTGGCGGACTGACTTCGGCGCAATTGGTCAGTGGCCATCGTTTTGTGTCCAATGCCACGGGAGCCGCATCAGGGACGGGCGCTCAGTTCGTTTTCAATACCCAAACCGGCGCCCTGAGCTACGATTCAAACGGAACCCGTGCTGGCGGCGCGACGTCTTTGGCTACCCTCAATGTCCACAGTCTGTCGGCGCGTGATTTTCTGATGGTCGTGTCGTGAGACCCCGACTGGGGTGAGGTCGTCGGGAAATAATGGGGCGGCGGCCAGCGCAGAGGGGGAGGGGGCGCCGACCGCCGCTGTTACCCGGAGCCGCCGCGAGGGTGGGGCGGGAGAGGGCGGCCTCCGAGGTCATGAGGGCATCTTCTCCCTTAATTGTGGCGATTTGATGGGAACCTCCGGGGCTGCCGCCCCGGTCCCCGCTTGGGGGCACGCCCCCAAACCCCCTCTTTTTTTCAAAAATAAAGGGGGTCTGGGGCTTGGCCCCAGCCGGGTGCGGGCGGGAGCCCGCCAAAACGATCGAATCACTTCCGTCTCTCGGGGTTTGGCGGTAGGGTCCGAGCCGTCGCGCGACGGCCGGGCCGGCTGTGGCCGCATGAACATGACGATACGACGAGAGGATCCGGTCAATGCTTGAAGCCTATCGCCAGCATGTCGCCGAGCGCGCTGCGCTTGGGATTCCCCCCCTGCCGCTGTCGGCGGCTCAGACTGAGGCGTTGATTGCCCTGCTGCGCAATCCGCCGGCTGGCGAAGCGGCCACTCTGGCCGAATTGCTGGCGCACCGGGTTCCCGCCGGAGTCGATGATGCCGCCCGGGTCAAAGCCGCCTTCCTCGAAAGCGTCGCCAAAGGCACCGAAACCTGTCCGGTGATCGACCGGGCCGAGGCCACCCGCCTGTTGGCCACCATGCTCGGCGGCTTCAACGTCAAACCGCTGATCGATTTGCTCGCCGATCCCGCCGTGGCCGCGATCGCCGCCGAGGGGCTGAAAACCACCCTGCTGGTATTCGATTTCTTCCACGATGTCCGCGCTCTGGCCGAGGCCGGCAATGTCCATGCCCGCGCCGTGCTGAACTCCTGGGCGGAGGCCGAATGGTTCACCGCCCGCCCGGCGGTGCCGGAGAGCCTGACCCTGACCGTGTTCAAGGTGTCGGGCGAGACCAATACCGACGATCTGTCCCCCGCCCCCGACGCCTGGAGCCGCCCGGACATCCCGCTGCACGCTCTGGCGATGCTGAAGAACGCCCGTCCCGGCATCGAGCCCGACGAGCCCG
>Ga0209373_10003035_pt1 | contig 16029 bp, 16 predicted proteins | sample Higcelweek5metaG_FD_187173 | JGI IMG/M metagenome (GOLD analysis project Ga0209373, IMG submission 187173) | Freshwater pond sediment microbial communities from the University of Edinburgh, under environmental carbon perturbations - High... | ecosystem: Environmental > Aquatic > Freshwater >... | reverse complement strand
CAATACTGCTTACCACTCCAATCACGGACCATACTCCGGATCTTGATGAAAGCGGCGCAATTTTTACAACGAAAGATGATAGACCAAAATTCAAAAATTCATAGTAAAGTCCCCAGATACCCATACCCAAAAGAAACAGGGCAATTAGTGGAAAATGAGTTGTCCAAAGATACACTCCCGCAGCCATGAACACCGATGAAATTGCCAACATCACCATTCTTCGTTCCGTCACTTTTCTAAACAACTGGGGCAGTACTAGATCCGCCGCAAAACCGACCAGTGATGAAAAAGACATCATCAAACCCATTAGAAGTGATCCTCCCAAAGTCTCTTGCATATAAACAGGAGCCCAATCACTTACGATTGCGTCCCCCAAGTACAGGAAAAAAATTACTGACAACATTAACGCCAGTTTTCCCCACATTTTATCTACTACTATCTTGTGCAAATACACTTTTCTCACTTATTTCATCATATCAAAATTTACTTCTCTTCTGGCTTCATCTCCATCTTTAACTGTTTCAATTTCCACATAAACAGTCTTGCTTTACTTGTTGGTTTATTTGCTCCTAGTACAAACAACCTCGCCTGTTCGATAACCGGTCTTGGAGTATTTTTCGCCAACCTCATATAAATCGGGGTATGAGCAGTATCATCAAGTTCCACCGCCAGTCGGTATGCATAGTCCTGAAACTCACGGCTTATTCTTCTTTGTTTTGTTTCTTCCAAATCATACCTGTCCAAAATATTGGTTATTGATTTAAATCCTAGTTTATCCATCTTCAGAAATCTAAGCCTAAAGTTTCCTCTAATTCTTTTATCGCTTCCTCAAAAACTTCATCGAGTTCTTTAACTTCGTCCTTTGACAGCAAAGACAAAACGTAATCGGCTCCGGTTCCGTAACTTATTCCCGGTTGCCGGTTATCAATCCCGATTCTTACCCTCCAAAAATCAGTCCTTCCCAAATACTGTTCTACGGACTTGACGCCATTGTGGACTTTTGGACCTTTCTCTTTTTGAATCTTAAACTCCCCAAAGGCTATGTCCAGATCGTCATGTATCACCACAATATCATCAGCCTCCAATTTATAAAAATCCATTATCTTCCTCACCGCTCTTCCGGACTCATTCATAAAGGTCTGTGGTTTAACCAAAAGATAGCTCTTCGTCGATAACACTTCGGCTTCCTGTTTTTTATCAAAAGAAAAGCTTTCTTTTCCGGCTAGTTTTTCTACAATCAAAAACCCTGCGTTATGTCGCGTTCTTTTATACTCTTCACCTGGATTTCCTAGTCCAATAATAAGTTTCATATTTTAAGGGCAAGCCTGCTCTTATACTATAATCATATCAGCCTATGACAAAAGAACCATTTTTTTCCGTTATCATTCCTTGTTTAAACGAAGAAAAAGCCCTTCCTCTACTTCTTCGTGATCTGGCCAAACAAACTCTTAAAGACTTTGAAGTCATCGTTGTCGATGGGCAGTCAAAAGACAAAACTGTCGAAAAAGCAAAAACATTTAAGAAGCTGCTTCCTTCACTCACTATTCTCTCAAGTAAAATCAAAAACGTTTCTGTCCAAAGAAACATGGGTGCCGAAGCCGCAAAAGGTACTTACGTTCTTTTCAACGACGCCGACAATCTTCTTCCAAAACACTTCCTTGAAGGCGTCAAGTACCGCCAAGGTGTCAACCCAACCGATATGTTTACTACTTGGTGCTTACCGGACTCAGACAAGAGTTCCGACAAGGCTGTTGCTACATATTTAAACCTTCTTGCCGAAACAGGCTACCTTCTCGGTACTCCGGGTGCACTGGGAGCAATGATCGGTTGTCGCAGAAAAATATTTGGCAAGATCGGTGGTTTTAATCCCGAAGTCGGTTTCGCCGAAGACACGGAGTTTATCCGTCAGGGATACCGCAAGGGTTACTCATTTTCCGTTATTCATGAACCCCGTTATGTTTACTCCTTAAGACGTTTCAGGAAAATTGGTACTCTCAAACTGCTTCAACGCTATGCCGTTCTTAATATCAAGTACATGACCAATCAAAAAGTTGATCAAAAAAAAGAATATCCTATGGGTGGCGAGTATCTCGAGAAAGTCAAAACTCCTCCGGAATTTATCAAAAAACTTCAAACTGTCTTCATTAAGAAAGGCTCAAAGAAAAAGATCTTTGATCAAATTAAGACACTGCTCAGTCTCGAAGAAATTGATTTCTAGCTGCAAAGAAACTCCTTTAGGCAAACAAAAATTGGAGGCCAATAAACATCAGATAAAATCCTACCAAAACCACCCCTTCCCATCTTTCAAGTTTGCGTTTTGATTTTGTAAACAGCCAAAACATTCCCAAGATAACGACCAAAAACATTCCCGATAATCCTCTCTGTATCGACTCTTTCAAGACGATTGGTGTCACTATGGCTACTATTCCCAAAATTACGGTCGAGTTCATTACCACACTAGCCAGTAAATCGGGTAACACCAAGCTGGCCTTGTGTCTCTTGCGGTTGAACAAAAGAAGAAACAGCTCAGGCAAAGTCGTACCGAAAGCAATCAATAAAAGTCCCATCCAAAACCAACTTACCCCCCAAACGGCAGCAATTTTTACTGCTATCTGAACCAGCTGCCAAGAACAAACAGCCATAATAATCAAACCCAAAATTAACATAACCGCAAGACCCAATTTTTCAAAACCTTTTATTTTATTTTTGGACTGTTTCATAACCACTGTCTCATTTGATAGAAAAAATGCATAAACAAAATACAACGCCACCAAGATCACCCCTTCAAATCTTGAAATCGATCCGTCAAAAAGCATTAAAAACGGCAACATGGATAAGCCGATGGTTACCCATAAATCTTTTCCCAAATAAGCACCCACAATCGGTACAACCGATGCGATAATTGCCAAACCGCCAATAACCAAACTCAAATTTGCCATATTCGCCCCTATCACGGTACCCAGAGCAATCTGCGGTTTACCGTCCAGTGCCGCCGCCAAACCCACAAACAACTCGGGTAAAGCCAAAGAAAAACCTATCAATACTGCCGAAACCTTCTTTCTTTTTATCGGAAGCGCTCCGACAAATCTCTCAAATACGTCTACAACTACTCCGGATGATAAAACAATGAGTAAAAGCAGTACTACACTCACTAAAATATTCACAACCATGATTCATTTTAGCATCAGTTTTTACCTCTTTTTTCCATCCCCTTCTTTATTGCCGCCCAAGCGATAGGTACTACCGAAATCAAAACAATGATGACGACCACGTAGTGAAAGTTTTCTTTTACAAAAGGAATATTCCCAAACATAAATCCACCAATCAAAAACAAGCTCACCCAAGTCAATCCGCCGATGATATTGTAAGTAATAAAGTGCTTATAACTCATCTCGCTAACACCGGCAACAAAGGGAACAAACGTTCTTACAATCGGTACAAAACGGCCTAAAAATATTGCCGCACCCCCATACTTTGCATAAAAAACCTCCGCCTCTTCCAGATATTCTTTCTTAAAAAATCTACTTCCTTTTTCAAACACACCCCTGCCAAGTTTATGGCCTATCCAGTAATTAACCGTGTCTCCCAACACCGCCGCTACAACCATCAATATCCAAAGAAACCCAATCTCCATTGATCCCATTGCCGCCAACGCTCCGGCAGCAAAAAGAAGGGAGTCTCCCGGTAGAAACGGTGTAACCACCAATCCCGTCTCCATAAAAACAATAAAAAACAACAAACCATAAGTAAGCGTTCCATACTTGGCAATCACCATCACCAAATTTTTGTCGACATGCAAAAAGAGATCGATGATGTATTTGATTATTTCCATTTCTAAATCATACCTTAAACCTTAGATATTTTTGCTATCTCTTCTACTTCCTTCCAGGTAGTCGCTTGGTCCGCCCTTCTATCTTCTCTAAATCTGACAAGTCTTGGAAATCTCAGTGCAATTCCGGCTGCGTGTACACTACTCTTTGTTATTTCATCGGCTGCCACTTCTACAACAATTTTTGGGTCAACCCATACATCGGCCAAAAGAGTACCCTCGACCATATAATTTTTTGGTTTTTCTTTTTGTTCGATTCCGTCGAGTCGCGACTTTAAACCTCTAAATTCTTCGTCCGTTAATCCCGTACCGATCTTCGCAAGAGACACCCAAGACTCACCTTTTCTAAGGCCAACCAAAAACGCACCTATTCCAAAACCGGCTCTCTTTCCTCTTCCAAAATAATATCCCAAGACAACCAGATCCAAAGTGTCGGATAGCTTTCCTGATGTTCCCTCCACTTCTTTTATTTTTACCCAGTTCCAACCTTGTCTTCCGGGCAAATACTTTTCATTCCACATTTTTATTACCGCTCCCTCAAACCCTTCACTTAGATATTTCTCGTGCAATTTTTTAATCTCGCCGGCGTTGTCCGTTCTCACAAACTCATCAACCACTACCGTTTCGTTGTCGGCAATTACTTTTGCTAAAATTTCTCTTCTTTCAAAATAGGGTTTATCCAAAAGACTTTCCCCGTCTTTACTCAAAATATCAAAAACAAAAAATCTCATTGGTACACTTTCTGCGGCACCGGAAATATTGTGTTTCCTCTTTCTGGTCATCGTTAGTTGGAAAGGTAAAACTTTCCCCGTTTTTCTTTCGTATCCTGCCGCCTCACAGTCCAAAATCACTTGGTCTGCTTTTACCCATTTTTTCATCTCCAACAACTCAGGAAACATCCAGCTATTTTCTTCCAGATTTCTTGTATAGGTTTTTACTTCATTCTTTAATCTATTAAAGTGTATTTGCAAGCGGGTTCCGTCATATTTCCGTTCCACCGCAACATCTTTCATTTTTTCAATTATCTCTTCATACTCGTTAAGTCTCTGACACAAAGCGGGAACTACCGGTACTCCAACCTGAACCTTTATTTTCCTAAGTCCTTCCATGCCCCTTTCTTTTACCGCGGTGGTGATCAAACCCGGATCAGGATATATCTGAAAAACAGAGTCTAACTCTTTCCGTAACATCTTATTTCCGTTTTCCATCTGTGAAAGTGCATCAAAAATTGTCTTCGCCGAAAAACCAAGTCTAAGTCTCCCAACCACCATTCTGGAGATATACTTACGTTCCAAAGCACTAACCTCCAAAAGAATTTCTGAAAGTTTATTTACTTTCCTATCTTGACTTCCAAATCCACCATCCTCGGCAATTGCCAATAGATAATCGTATATCTCAATTAAACTGTGGCTTTTACTTTTCTCATTTTTAAAACTCAAATCCTCAAGTAACACACCCAGATCACCCTTTTGTTTATATTCTTTCGTTACGGACTCAATCGGCTCTCCTGTTGCCATTGCAACTGCTCTAATAACCATCTTTACTGCCATTCCAAATTCTTTGTTGGCAAAATCAGGTCCAAGCTGACCAAGCACCAGATAAATCCCCTTGCTTGTTTCGGTCGGATTCATTTTCTTAATAAGCTCCGCCAACAAACTGGTTATTGCCAACCTTGAAGAAATCTTTTCCAGCCTCTCAAGATATTGTGCAAACTCCTTGAATAACATAATCACATTGTAACCTACTTAAATCCTTTTACTTTCCCTAATATATACACAGCTCCTTTTGTCTTACCCTTCTTCCTCAGCAACTTTTTCAAAATCAAGTCTTTCAAATCACGCAGTATTGTGTCGTCGGAAACCATCGGTAAAATTCCCCGGATCTCTTTGATGGTCATCTCCCCTTGAATCGTCATTTCTTCCATTATTGTTATCTGCCTCTCGGAAAGGGAAATTACTTTTCCGCCGTCAGACTTGAATATCGGTCTGTCTCCTACTAAATTCATTATCTTAATTCTTGTTTTCTCCGCTGCTTCGGAAAATGTTTTTGTCAGGTACTCCAACCATCCGGTGAGATCCTCACTCTCAACTGTTATGGTAAAAATCTCAATCAGTCTTTGTTTATTTTTTAATAAATCTTCCTCAAGTGGCCAAAGTTCTTTCATTCTGTATCCCTCACTTGCCAAAATTAATCTCAAAAAGAACAAGCTTGAAGTTAGGTTGTCCTCCCTAAAAGGCCTTATTCTCATCAACTCAAAAAGCATTACTCCAGCCTTCAGCACCGGATGAATCTCTGTTTTTGAAGCGCCCTTAAACCAAGTAAATAAATCCTCAATCTGATACTTCACCTCAACCGGCGGTGGAGATTTTACTTCCGGATACTCCAAAGTCTCCTCTTCCCTGTACTCTCCAAGCGCAGAAGAACTAACCATTCGTTCTCCCAACAAAGTGTTCAAGGTCAACAAATCTTTCTCGCTAAAATTTTCCTGCTTAAATTTGTTAGTCAAATATGCAGTTTGATTAACCAACCTGTCTGCGTTCAGCCAATTGATTGTTTTCTGTACGTCTTTTTCTTTTGCTACTACTCCGGCTCTTAGTGCAATCTGCGCCGGTTTGTCATCCCTTCCGGGATCGTCTTTTATGATCTTGGAAACATCATCAATGTCCAGTTGACACCCCAAAAAATGAAGAACCGAAGATGCCCGTCGGGATACACACTCAAGTCTCAGTTTCGTCTCCCAGTCCGGCTGCAAAGGCGCCAAACCGGTCAGTAGCTCGACTTTTTCAATCTCAATCAAGCTGCCAAGGGTTTTATTTGTAATTAGAAATCGTGGACTAAACACACTATTATTATCGCATCACGTGCGGTAAATCACAATCCTCTCATTATCTCGCCATAGACCTCCGGAACTGTATCCGCCAAGTCATCGGAGTTAAACATAAAGCCCTGTTTCTTGGCAAGTTTCTCCGCCGTTTTCTTGACTAGGTACGATGCTGCGCAGACGGAAAATACCGGTTCGTTCTTTGCCATAAACCCAACGGTCAGCCCTGCAATCACGTCTCCCACACCTCCTTTAACCAAACCTTCGTTTCCTCCTTCAATCGCCCACACTTCTCTTCCGTCACTCACAAGCGACACCGAGTCTTTTATTAAAATAATCAGATTAAATTTTTTCGATAATCGAAAAATTTGTTCGCATCTTTTGTCTAAATTCGTTTCCAATTTTTCTCCGAAGACCATCTCGAACTCCTTACTGTTTGGAGTGATTACTGCCATTTTGGGAATATCGGTCACCAAAACCACCTGTAAGGTACCACCGTCAACTACCCACTTCTTGTCCGGAAATTTATTAAACAAATCTAGGCTCAGCTTTCTCGTTTCGGCTCCCTCGGTATCACACGCATAGCCATGTTCTTTAACATGGCTCCTCATCAGCCCCGGTCCAATAAGTACCGCATCGGACTTGGAAACATAACCGGATAAATCACCCCTATCCACCCACACAAAACTTGAAAGTTCTGATTTAATTTTCTCGGCCGTCGACCTGTCTTCTTTGGGAGAAGAAAAATAAACCATACTTACGACCCTCGAAGCAACCTTAAGTGACAGTATTGGTGCACCATGAAAAAGCCGGCTCCCGCCTATTATTGTTATCTGTCCAGATGAGTATTTATCCTGAATATTTCTAAAACTCTTACACTCCTTAAATTTACTTTCATCAAACATCTTCATCTCCATACAGCTTAGTATAACAAGTGATAAACTCAAACCATGAAACCACCAAAAAAGACTAGTAAAATTTCCCAAGAAATTGCTATTCAAACCCTCACCCTTACATCATCGGCGTTGGGACTTGTTGCCGCCCTCGCTTGGAATCAAGCCATAACAGAATACGTCAATATTTACATCAAACCTCATTTTGCCAAAGGTTCGGGGGTTATTTCTCTCTTTATCTACGCACTTTTTATCACTGCCGTTACTGTCATTGTCGCCATGCAGATGGCTCGGGTAAAAAAGAGGCTAGGTTCTTAGGTAAGTTTGATCTTTTTGGCTTTCTCAAACATTTTCAAGTCCTCTTCGTTTGCCGTCGTTACTATTACCTGTCTTCCCGCCATAACCCGCAGCACTTCCTGTTTATGAGAATCGTCTAGTTCGGAAAAAATATCGTCCAAAAGCAGTGTTGCTTTTTTCTTTCCTTTCTCTTCCAGATAATAAATTTCTCCCATCTTAAGTGCCAAAACCGCCATTCTCTGCTCCCCTCTTGATCCATAAATCAACAGGTCTCTTGTTCCCTCTTTGATGATCAAATCATCTTTATGTGGACCAACCAAGGTATATCCGACAGCCACTTCCGCATCGGCATACTGTGCCAGTCGGGACTCGCTTATTACACTCAGGTCGTAAACAATTTTTAATTTCTTAAATAACTCGCTTTTCTCAAACAAACTATTAATATAGTCTGTCAGTTCCCGCCTCTTGTCTTGGAGAACTTGTCCATGTTTTATTAAAAGTCCGTCCCAAAAAGTAAGCGAGTATCTGCTTGACACTCCCTCTCTTACGGAATCAAGTATCTTGTTTCTTCTCCGGAGTGCCTGTTCATAAGTACTTAGACTGTGTTCATACACTCTATCAACCTGAATCAATAATCTGTCTAAAAATTTTCTCCTGTTATCCGGTGATCCGCTAATAAGCTCTATGTCCTCCGGCCGGAACAATACCAATGGTAAAATCCCCAAAATATCTTTTCGTCTTCGTGATACACCATCAACTAGATATTTTCTCTTGTTTACCACCTTACCCATTACTATCCCTCCATTTACCACTACTTCCAAAACAATCGTGTCTTTCTTGGTCAACGGAACATCACCCGATACCCGTCCCAACTCTTGTTCAAAGCGGACCATCTCTTCCGTTCTTTTTGCCCGGAAACTCTCTCCAACTCCCAACAAATAAATTGCCTCCAACAAATTTGTCTTCCCTTTTGCGTTCTCTCCGGCAATCACTGTTACCCCATCGGAAAACTGAAATGTTTTGTTTTCGTAGTTTCGAAAATCGGATAGTGATATTTTCGTTAGTCCCACGCTTTGATTCTACTCCACCACCCTCACTTCTGACACTTAGGACAATAAAAAGTCCCCCGTCCGCCTATTCTCATTTTTTGAATTTTTCCTCCGCATTTTCCGCATTTTTCCCCCGCTCTCTGATAAACCAAAAAGTGATCTTGATACCTTCCGCCCAGTCCAGAAATATTTACGAACTTATCGTCGGCTGCACTTGCTCCACCGTATTTTATTCCTCTATCTATTACTTCTTTTATTGCTGCAAACAAATTTTTTGTTTCCAAAGAACTCAAACTATTGGCCTTTCTGTCCGGCATTACTTTGGCTAAATAAAGTGCATCATTAACATAGATATTTCCCAATCCGCCGATTTTTTCCTGATCCATTAACACAAGTTTTATTGCCTTACCGGACTTCTTCAATAGACCGGAAAAGTATTCCAAAGAAAACTCTTTATCCGTTACATCGGGTGACGTTTTTCTCGTCTCCTTTTCATATTTTTCTTTTTCCACCACCCTCATCCAGCCAAACACTCTCATATCATTAAAAAACAACGTACTTCCGTCGGTAAAATCCACCATCACCCTTGTGTGTTTACTTGGAAGGTCTTTTACCCAGTCTGCAGTTGGATGACCGCCAACTACCCGTTTATCACCATCAACATACACGAGTTGTCCTGTCATCTTCAAATGAATGATCAGCATTTCTTTCTTATCCTTAAAAAGGATTTCTATTATCTTGGCTTTTCTCCGGATACTATCAACCTCCCACGATATAATTCTTTTTGGATCTCCACTAAAACTTTTTTCTCTTAAAATCTCCACTTTCTGAATTTTCTTCCTCACTAAAACATCATTCAGTTGACGTCTGATCGTTTCTACTTCAGGTAACTCAGGCATTTACTTTGCTGATTTCTTCCCGGATCTTTTCCACGAACTTTTCTTTAGAAAAAAGCCTTGCCCTGCTTATTAGTTTTTCTCGGCTCCACTTTATTTTATTAAAGCGTTTCATAGTATTTTCCAAAGTCGCAACATCCGTACCCTCAACAAACACTCCCGTCTCTCCATCAACTACGGTTTCTCTAAAACCCCCACCGTTGTAAGCAATTACCGGAGTGCCGGCGGCCATTGCTTCCACTACTGTCATTCCAAAATCTTCTTCCTTGGCAAGAGCAATAAATCCCTTTGCTCCTGCATAAAGTTTCCATAGTTGAGTATCTCCAACCGATCCCAAAAGCTCTACACCGGAAATCTTTTTTAGCTGATTTTCTACTTGAGAATAGCCAACCGCTTCCCCGACAATTTTCAACGGAAATCCCAAGTGTCTCGCGGCTTTTGCGGCCTCTACAATTCCTTTTGCCCCCACCAATCGCGAAACAATTAAAAAGTAATCTTCTTTTTTAATATTTTTGCTTACCTCTATCATTTTTTCAACTTCGATCGGAGGACACACCACCACCGAATCCTTCCGGTAATATTTCTGAACTCTTTGTTGAACATTCTTTGAATTCACAATCCATTTATTTACTCTTTCCGAAGACCATAAATCAAAAATTCTTAAATAATGATTCACCACAGTCGCATAAACCCTCACTATCCAATACTTCATTAAATTGATACTCATTTCGTATCCATACAAAAATCTTGGCGGAGTGTGACAATAGGCAACTACTTTAGTTTGGGGAGAAACTTTAAACCCACGGGCAAAATACGATGAACAGGAAGTAATTACCAGGTCATACTCCGATAGATCCAAAGATTTCCAAATCAATGGTGCCAAAAACCGGAGAGGACTATATAAATTTGCCCGTTTGATGAGCCATCCGTACTTACTTTCAATTATTTTTCTATCCGAAAACTTCCGGTCGCAGCTTGATCCTTTTACTCTAAAAGCGGTATAGATAGGAGCATCAGGGTACATATCCGCCAAAACCCGTAGTACTCTTTCGGCTCCCCCGAACTCCTTAATATAGTCGTGTACTAATGCTATTTTCATAAAAATATTTCTTCTGTTTCTTTCTCCCAATTATCTTTTGGTAATCGGGGAACGAGACTCTTAAAGTTTAACTCTTCAAACAACTCTTGTGCTTTTTTCTTTTCGTAATTTGTCAGCAAACAATCTTGCCAATCAATTTTCAAAGGAGCTTTTTTATCTATCTCGGCCAGTTTGTAACTTTCCTCGGCCATTTTCTTGTCTGCTATCAACATTTCTTTCACCCTTTTATTAATTTTATCGCTTTCAATATTCTTATATAGTTTTTCCAGACTTCCAAACTCCTGTATCAACTTTGAAGCCGTCACCTTACCTATTCCTTTTACTCCGGGAATATTATCCGATGAATCTCCCATTAAACTCTTCAAATCAATCAGTTGTTTCGGTTTTATTCCATATACTTCCATTACTTTATCCTCATCAAACACTACTGCGGAAGATGCTCTATTTTGTATCGGTAAATAAACCACTATTTGCTTCTCTTTAATTAACTGAAGTGCGTCCCTGTCTCCTGTCACAATTACTACTTGAGTATCTTTCTCATTTTTTTCATCTGTTGCCACTCTGGCCAATGTCCCGATAATATCGTCCCCTTCATAACCCTCAATCCCAAACTGGGGAATATTCAAAACCTCCACCACCTGTTTTGTTCTTTCAATCTGTGATGCCAGATCTTCGTCCATCGGGCCACGGTTTGCTTTGTACTCCTTATAGGCAATCTTTCGGAAGGTCGGACCTTTTACATCCCAAGCTACTGCCACATGCGTCGGACTCAGTTTTTCCAAAATGGTTAAAAGCATTGCCGAAAATCCATAAACTGCATTTATCAGTTCACCATTAGGTGTCGTTAAGGGAGGAAAAGCGTGGTAAGCCCGGTGTAACAACGAGTTGCCGTCAATAAGTATAAGTTTCCTCATTTTTTTATCTCAAAAACAGCTTTTTGTTTCCCAACTATTTTTTCGAACTCTTCCTGTTCCAAAGTCTCTATCTTCATCAGCTTGGCTACTATCCTGTCCAGAGCCTTTCTATTGGCCTTTATTACCTTTTCGGCCGTCTTCAAGCCTTCGTCTACGAGCTTCTTTATCTCAAAGTCAACCTTGGCTTGAGTGGCCTCGGATAACCTCACTGGCTCTCCGTAAGAAAATCCCCAGCTATTCATATCCATCATCTGCCCCATAGCCACCGGACCCAGATCACTCATCCCAAAATCAACCACCATTCTTCTGGCCAACATAGTTGCTCTTTCAATGTCCGACGCCGCTCCTGCCGTTAGCTCGTTAAAAACCAACCGTTCGGCAGCTCTTCCTCCAAGAGACATCGCTATCTCATCTTTTAGCTCTGTTCTTGTTTGTTGATATTTATCTGTTTTTGGTCTGCTCATAGTGTAACCAAGTGCCATACCCCGCGACACTATTGAAAGCCGGTGAATCGGATCCGTTCCCGGAAGTAAATGTCCCACCAAAGCATGCCCTGCTTCATGATATGCCGTCATTTTTCGCTCCAGTTCCGACTGTAAACGTTTTTTCTCGGGACCCATTTTTACTTTCATGGCCGCTTCCTCAATATCCACCATCCAAATTTCTTTCCGGCTGTCTCTTGCCGCCAGTATTGCAGACTCGTTTAACATATTTTCAAGATCGGCACCGGAAAAACCAACAGTTCTTTCGGCTACCTTATCCCAATTCAAATTCTTGGCGAATGGTTTTCCTCTTCTATGAATTTCAATTATTGCTTTTCTTCCGGCGATATCTGGCAAGTCGAGATTAACTCTCCGGTCAAATCTTCCCGGACGGACCAAAGCCGGATCAAGAACATCGGGTCTGTTCGTTGCCGCAATCACGATCACGTTATCACTCTGAGTAAATCCATCCATTTCAACCAAAATCTGATTTAACGTTTGTTCTCTTTCGTCATGTCCTCCCATTCCCCCGCTAACACCTCTTGTTCTACCGATTGCATCAACCTCGTCGATAAATATTATTGCCGGCGCTGCTCTTTTGGCGGTGTCAAACAAATCACGGACACGACTGGCACCGACACCAACAAGCATCTCCATAAACTCTGACCCTGCCATCGAAAAGAATGGTACCCCCGCTTCACCCGCCACTGCTCTTGCCATCAATGTTTTACCTACTCCCGAAGGACCGGTCAGCAAAACTCCTTTAGGTGTTCGTGCTCCCAAGTCACGGTATTTTTTAGGATTTTTTAAGAAATCAACCACTTCTTCCAGTTCTTTCTTTGCTTCATCAACTCCCGCAACATCTTTAAATTTAATATTTTGTTTTCCTTTTGAAAATAATTTTGCTTTGCTTTTACCGATTCCAAACATATCTCCACCACCGCCCTGCCGGCGCATCAGTAAAAACATCAGCAATCCAAATCCCAAAATAGGCAACACCAACGAAAGAACACTCCAAATAGCTTTGCTAAAGTCTTGTGAAGAAACCGTTATTTTAACCTTACTTTCATCGACTCCGGCTCTTTGCAGTTCTTCCATAAAACTGGCTCCCTCTTCTTTCCGTGATGTACCAATTACTTGTTTTCCTTCATTATCTTTTGGATAAACCAAAACCAACTCGTCCCCTTTAATCTCAACAGACTCGACTTTTCCCGACTTGACATCGGAGATCGCTGACGACAAAGGCATCTCTACTACCGCTCCGGTCGATCCCAAAATGTAATTTATTACGTATGGAACAAACAAAAATATAATCAAAAACCAAATCAGTAACCGTTTCAAATTCAAATTCACCTTAAACTCAACTTTTTTTGTTTCCATATTTATTTGTCCTCTATCTTATCACCGTTCCAAGCACGGTTGTCTCAGCCAAAAAAATTAGTTTTGGCCCATCTTCACCATCCGCCATGATGGTCATTCCTTGACTTACTTCATCACCCATTTTCTTTGGTTCCATATTAATGATTACTGGCATAATTTTTCCGTTTAAGTCTTCCGGAGAGTACCATTTTCTGATTCCGCTAAAAAGCACTCTCTTACCCAGCTCTTCTCCAAAATCCATCTCATATCTTATTAATTTTTCACTCCACTCGGGAATACTTGCTTCCACTACCTTACCGGCTCTAATATCCAGTTTTTCAAAATCGGTGTAAGTTATCGGATCTTTCATCTTAAAAACTATAGTTTATTTTCATGGCATCTTTAACTCTTGCCAATACTTCTCCGGAAATTACACAGGCTTTGTCTGCACCGTCTCGCAAAATAGCATCTATTTTTTCCGGGCAATTCTCAAGAGCTGTTCTTCTGACTCTCATTGGTTCCAAAAAGTTGTTTATGGCAACAATCAGCTTCTGTTTTACTTCCACATCACCCACTGTTCCATTTCGGTATCGTGACTTCAAATCTTCAACTTCTTCTTTGTTGGGATTAAAAGCATCGTGATAAACAAACACAGGATTTCCTTCCACCTTTCCCGGGTCGGTAGGTCTGAGTCTATTCGGATCGGTGTACATACTCATTACCTTTTTGGTAACTTCCTCGGCACTGTCGGCAAGATAAATACAATTCCCCATACTTTTACTCATCTTGGACTTTCCGTCCAAACCCACTAGGCGGGGATACTCACCCAAAAGAGCTTCCGGTTCTATTAATACCTCACCGTACAAAGAATTAAATTTCCGGACGATCTCCCTTGTTTGCTCGATCATAGGTAGCTGATCGTCACCAACAGGCACTAGATGAGCCCCAAACGCCGTTATATCGGCGGCCTGAGATACCGGATACATAGCAAAACCGGCAGGCACAGACTCACCAAAGCCTTTTTGTTCAATTTCAGCCTTAACGGTAGGATTCCTCAAAACCCGGTTCAAACTCACCAAATTCATATAAAAAATGGTCAGCTCGGCAATTGCGGGAACTTTTGACTGAACTACGATGGTGCTTTTTTGGGGATCAATTCCGGCAGCCACATAGTCAAGCACCAATTCTTTTACGTTATCAGACACCACTTGAGGATCGGCAAAGTTATCCGTGAGAGCCTGAACGTCGGCGATTAAAACAAACTGTTCATACTCATCCTGAAGCTTCACCCGGTTTGCCAGTGAACCCACAAAATGCCCTAGGTGCAATCTCCCGCTTGGTCTATCTCCTGTCAGTATTCGTTTTTTCATATTTTGTTGTCTTACTAAAGTAGCAAGGGTGGGTATCGAACCCACTACCTGCGGTTTATGAATCCGCCGCTCTAACCATTTGAGCTACCTTGCCAAACCCCTATATTTTATCATTCATAGAGGCTCTAGCTACTCCAGCCATCCAACCTCTCATTTTTCTAAGAATGTTGATACTTTTCCTTACCCGTATTCTCAACACACCAAAATACTTGTCATTATTTGCATAAACTCGATTTTGCTTTGATTTCTGGTAAAAGGGCTTCACAAACTGATCAATTTTTACTCCTAAACTATCCGACCAGTACTTTTCCATTTCCTTAATTTTGTTTGAATATAAGATATTGGCTGTCACTCTGAAGCTCAATCTCTCATCTTCCACGCCCAGACATTCTTTTAGCCAAGTAATGTAAAATTTAGCCATATTTACATCCATCGTGGCCAATCCCAAAGAACTTTCATCTTTGTGCTTAAATCCTTCTGCCCAGTACAAGGCTATTCCAATCAAAAACATCTCTCTTTTCGCCAGCTTTCCAACTTCATTTACACCTTTCTCGAATAATTCACTCTCAAATACCAACCTCTTTTTTGTTCTTTCAATCTGATATTTCTTTCTACCGGACTGAAGTTTCTCGAACAATTCTTTGGTCATAGTTCATTTACCCATATATAACCCGAATTGTCAAACGTGTTCGTTCGTGCTAAAATACCCCTGTTCGTTAATTTGCGGGTGGAAGGTGAGTATCTTGCGAGGCTCAAATGGGCCATTCAATGAGTAATTATTGAATAGAACTTGGCTGTATCGGTGAAATCCTAGTGAAGGACAACGCCGAGGGAAGTCTCCGTCTTCGACGGATGACCCCGTAGAGACTAAACGCCGAGCTCCTAGTTTACTAGGATGATGACATAGTCCGACACTCTGAGTAATCAGAGATAACCGTGCATAATCTCGCTTAACTGGGGAGCGTGACCCCAGACCCGCAACTATTTAAGAAGTGTCCACCACTTCTGCCAGTTTTCCGC
>Ga0209373_10003034_pt1 | contig 16037 bp, 18 predicted proteins | sample Higcelweek5metaG_FD_187173 | JGI IMG/M metagenome (GOLD analysis project Ga0209373, IMG submission 187173) | Freshwater pond sediment microbial communities from the University of Edinburgh, under environmental carbon perturbations - High... | ecosystem: Environmental > Aquatic > Freshwater >... | reverse complement strand
TAGCTTCCCATAAAGCAAATCTTTGGAGAAGACACCATGCCACAGAATAAAACTGACGACATTGCACAGGACAAGCTGAAAGCCATGATGGAAATGGCAGCATTGGTAAACTCATCCCATGAGCGCTCTGTTATTATGGACCACGCGGTAAAATCAATCTGTCGTTTGACTGAAGCCGAGGCAGGCAGTCTGCTGTTGGTTGACGAATTTACCGGACATCTTGATTTTGAGGTAGTAACCGGCGACAAAAAAGAGTTGTTGCCTTTTTTCCGTGTCCCGAAAGGTCAAGGCATTGCAGGCTGGGTCGCTGACCACAACACTCCACTGATTGTCCCTGATGTGCAAGCAGATGAACGTTTTTTCAAATTTACAGATCAGGAACTTAACTTTGTAACACGTGATATGATTGCCGTACCACTCAGGGTACAACAAAAAGTGATCGGCATCTTACAGGTTCTTAACAAAAAAAATGGTGCCTTTAATCATGAAGATCTTAAACTGGCCATGGCTTTTGCCAACCAGATTGCAACGATCATTAATGATACGACAAAAGAATCGCCGCAAAACACCATTGGCAACTAATCTCTGCTTGACGCTTGGTATATTGATCAGGTATAGTTCCAAAACTTTGCCAGAGTGGTGAAATGGTAGACACAGCAGACTCAAAATCTGCCGAGGGCAACCTCATGCCGGTTCGAGTCCGGCCTCTGGTACCACAAAGAAATCAAGGCTTTACGATTTAAATCGTAAAGCCTTTTTCTATTGCCCAAATTATCATGGCCCTGGAATGCCAACACTTTTTCTACTTATGTACATCGGCACTGTTTCTGCTATGGGCTTTCCTGTGCTGCCTCCAACAACAGCTACGTGTCATGTCCGCTCAAACGCCTTCTTGGTGCGGTGGGTCGCCGGCGCATTCCAGGGATCTTCAGGCCAGGGATGCTTGGGATATCTGCCCCGCAGCTCTTTACGAACCTCTGGGTAACCCCGCTCCCAGAATCCTTTCAGGTCTCGGGTAACCGCCACCGGGCGACCGGCAGGTGATAGCAGATGCACCAATACCGCCCGTCTGCCCCGACAAACCATGGGAGATTCTGACAGACCAAAAAGCTCCTGCAACTTGGCTGACAGTACCGGACCTTCATCACCAGAATAATCCAGCCTGCTATGGCGACCACTGGGAACAACCATCTCAACCGGTGCGACAGTATTAAGTAATTGTAGTAACTTCCAGCCAATAAGCTCTTGCAACAGATCAAACATTACAAGCCGCTCAAGTTCCAGCTGTGATCGCAGCCCGGATAGTCGTGGCGCCAGCCAGTCCTCCAGATGCTCCACCAGCCAGGCATCAGACAGATCTGGCCACTGGTCCTCAGGTAACAGATCATGGGCCAGCCTGAGCCTGCCCTGCAGTTGTCGGGCTGCCTCAGACCAGCCCAGCGTATCAAGCCCACGGCGTATAACCTGTTCCATAAGCAATGGCAACGCCTCTGCATCTTCTGCCACAACCTGACGTGAAGCCAGTACAACCGCCCCCAGCCGTTCCTGCTCCGTTACACTGATTCGGTTGCCTGTCTCATCCCAGATAACGACCCGCTGTCGGGTAATCAACTGCGGCACAAACTTTCTAATCTGCTCTATGGTTACTGTTGCAGCTTGGTGAATCAGACCTTCAGCCCCTTCACCACCATCCACCTGCAGGGCAACCAGCAGCTCTGACTGCACAGTCCGGCAGACAGCCCCCCTGCCAGATGCCAGCAGATAGCGGCCTTCACCACCTGAACGCTGCTGTGCAATCCGGTCTGGCCAGGCCACTATAAAGAGTGGGGCCAACATCGCATCGTCATGCAAAGCGGCAGGAGATTTTCCTTCTACCTTCATCAACTGCAACAACTGTTTTTCTGTTTGCTCAATGGCTGTTTTAGCTGATGACCGGTTCGAAAGTTCAGCCGCTATTTTGCAGGCAATCGCTAACAAACCTAAATCCTCACCGGCACAGAGCATCCGCGCAATGCGAGGATGTAACGGTAAACGCACCATACGTCTTCCCAGACTTGTAATGGTGCCCCCCTTATCAAGAGCGCCGAGCATCTGTAACAGCTCTTTTGCTGCAGCAAGATGTGCCTCCGGGGGGGAATCCAGCCAAGCAAGGGAATCAGAGGAGCTTCCCCAGGCAGCCAGCTCCAGCAGCAGCGGTGACAGATCTGCAGTCTGAATCTCGGGAGCTGTGAAGGGGGTCATGGCTTGAAAGCTCTGCGGTTCATAAAGACGGTAACAAACACCAGGGCTTGTCCGTCCGGCCCGGCCTGTCCGCTGCAAAGCAGAGGCCTGAGAGGCACGTACCGTTACCAGCCGCTCCAGTCCGGTGGCCGGGTTAAGCTGCAGACGACGCGACAGCCCGCAATCTACGACAATCCGCACACCATCAATGGTCAGGCTGGTCTCGGCAATATTGGTAGCCAGTACCACCCGGCGCTCTAGCCCTGGCAAGATAGCCCGCTGCTGTTGTTCAAAGGGAAGATCGCCGTACAATGGGCAGATCACAACAGCGTTCAGCCCTTCCAGCTCCCGCTGTGCAGCCCGGATCTCACCAGCGCCGGGTAGAAAAGCCAACAGATCCCCCTCTTCTTCAGACAAAGCAGCCTTGATTGCAACCGCCATCCGTCTGGGCAGCGTTGCCCGTTCAGAACTGCCAACATAGCGCACCTGCACCGGAAAAGCCCGACCTGCAGATGTTATAACCGGCGCATTTCCAAGCAATCTGGCTATCGGGTCACAATCCAGTGTGGCAGACATCACCAGCATTTTCAGGTCTGGACGCAGCACCGCCTGGGACTCAAGACAGAGCGTAAGGCCCAGATCAGCATGGATGGAACGTTCATGAAACTCATCAAAGATTACGCACGCCACCTTTTTCAGCTCCGGGTCATCCTGCAGACGTCGGGTCAGAACCCCTTCAGTAACCACCTCTATCCGGGTTTTGGTCGATATCTTTTGTTCAAACCGGATGGTGTAACCCACCGTCTGCCCTACCCTCTCTCCCAGAGACTGCGCCATATAGCGGGCTGCAGATGCTGCGGCGATTCGACGCGGCTCAAGCATGATAATCCTGCCAGCCTCCGGCGGAATTATCTTAAGCAAGGCCAGCGGAACGCGGGTGGTCTTGCCTGCACCGGGTGGTGCAGAAAGTACGGCATTTGCATGAAGCTGCATTGTGGCAAGTAATTGAGGCAGGCTAAGATCAATCGGAAGATTACTCATAACGTCAGATTCTATCCAAAGGCGAGGTAACTCCCAACCCGCCTTTATTCAGCACATGGGTATAGATCATCGTGGTCTGCACATCCTTATGTCCCAACAGCTCTTGCACAGTACGGATATCATAGCCAGCCTGCAGCAGATGGGTGGCAAAGGAATGGCGCAGGGTGTGAGGGGTTACATTCTTGGTCAGCCCCGCTTCAAGCGCAGCCTGCTTGATCGCCCGTTGCAGCGCCTTTTCATCCAGATGATGCCGACGGGTAACCCCGGAACGGGGATCAACCGACAACCGCCCGGAAGGAAACACGTACTGCCAGATCCAATCACGCCCGGCATTGGGATACTTGCGGGCCACACTCTCAGACAACCAGACCTCCCCCAACCCCTTTAGCAGATCCTGCTCATGCAACTGCTTCACTTGTTTCAGGTGCTCCTGCAGTGGCACAATCAATGACTTGGGCAGCATCGTCACACGATCCTTGCCCCCCTTCCCTTCACGGATCAACAACTCTGCCCGGCCAAAATCAAGATCCAGCACCCGCAGCCGTAATCCCTCCAGCAAACGCATGCCGGTGCCATACATCAGGCGGGCCAGCAATCCGTACCTCAGCGGCACATGGGCCAAAAGCGTCTGCACCTCCTTCTCTGTCAGCACCACCGGCAAACGCTTCGGTTTCTTGGCCTGCTGCACCTCATCCAGCCAGGGCAATCTGATATTAAGCACCTCTTTATACAGAAACTGCAGCGCCGCCTTGGCCTGATTCTGGGTAGCCGCCGCCACATTCCGCTCTGTTGCCAGATAGGTTAAAAATTCTTCAACTTCCCGCTTGCCCATCTCTTGCGGATGTCTTTTCTTGTGGTACAGTATGTAACGTTTTGACCAATCAAGATACACATCCTCTGTCCGACGGCTGTAATGCTTCAGGCGAATGCGATCACGCAGCTGATCGAGCAACTTTGGTTTTGCAGGTTGGGGTTCCATAGCAACCTCCGGGTAACAAGTCAGATTTGTTGTGAATTAACTGAACTTCAAGTACAGCAATGCTGTATTTGGCAGGAAAATAATATGCTACAAACAACCTATACAAACGCCAAAGTCAACTTTGCCGAACTCTGTAATGAAGTGGCCGACAATCGTGAAATCGTCGTTATTCGCCGCCGTAAAGGCAGTAATGTAGCTCTGATTGCCGCAGACGAACTTGAAAGCCTGGTTGAAACAGTGCACCTGCTGCGATCCCCAAAAAACGCTGAAAGATTACTTGCTGCTTTGGAACGCGCCTTAAAGGCCTCTGAAAACGAAATACACGGTAGCACCAATTGACTGACGTTTTTTACTGATGATTTATGACGTTTTTATTTTTTGTTAGTTGAATATTAACAGACAAATAAAAGATTTCAATCAGCACATTTCGACAAATTTTCGTTTTTTAAAAATAAATTAGGGTGTCTAATAAACGTTAGAAACTTTGTGTGGTAGCGTCCTTCGTGGCACCTAAAGTCAAAAACGCTTCGGCCAGCTAGGCCGCATTAAATCTGGGCTAGCGGGCTTTTCGCAACAAGTTAAAATTCAGGGGTTGTTTGGTAAGCTGTAGCAGCAGTTAGGCAAGATCAGGCTGGCCGGTTAGTCCGGCTTCTGTGGGTGGTTTCTGGCAGCGCAAGGTAAACGCAAACTTGGTCAAGTTCGTCCTCGCTCCTAACGGCTCAATCAACTCGGACTGGCTTACTCTGCGCTGAATTGCAGCAGTTTCTCAGTCGGAAGTATGTCGGTAAGTCAAGCAGCATCACTCCGGCATCGCCAGCCGGTTATCTCGTAAACGTTAGAAGCCTTTTGTACCAGCGTCCTCCGTGGCACCTAAAGTCAAAAACGCTTCGGCCTGCTAGGCCGCATTAAATCTGGGCTAGCGGGCTTTTCGCAGCAAGTTGAAATTCAGGGGTTGTTTGGTAAGCTATTTCGGCAGGCTGGTAAGTTCCGGCAAGTCGGTTCGTCCGGCTTCTGTGGGTGGTTTGTGGCAGCGCAAGGTAAACGCCAGCTTGGTCAAGTTCGTCCTCGCTCCTAACGGCTCAATCAACTCGGACTGGCTTACTCTGCGCTGAATTTCACCAGTTTCTCAGTCGGAAGTATGTCGGTTAGTCAAGCAGCATCGCTCCGGCGTCGCCAGCCGGTTATCTCGTAAACGTTAGGTCTAGAATACAATATTGGGCTTGGTTCCCCCCAAAATGGTGGTTAGCCAAGTCTGGTAAATAACAATTGGACCCAGGAAAAAGTATGGACAGCAAAGATGTGAATCGAAAGATTAGGGAAGTAATAAAGCCATATCTACGAGATCAAGGGTTCACTGTTTTCAACCAGCGAAACTTCTGGAGATTTCAAGGTGAGGATATCCACGTTATCAATTTCCAGTCATTTAATTCGTATTTAGCAGAGGGCCTAGGTGTTTCAACTTATTCTTACGCGGTCAATCTTGGGCTCTATACAAAACGCATCAACCTTGGATATGCAATAAAACAAAAAGACGGTCTTTTATTGCCTACAGAAAGTCAGTGCAATTTCCGTGGTTCAATTAGATCAGGAATAGAACAGGACATAAACAGAGATGATCTTTGGGCAGTAAATTCTAGTGGGTCTAACCTTGAAATATGCATGGCAGACACACTTGAGCAGATACGGAAGTATCAAAAGGATTGGTTTGATGAACTTGCTGAAATTTCTAGGAAAATAAATGTTGTTGAAAATGAAAGGCAGAAAATGGAAGTCCTTTGGGGATGGGGCAACAACCCGTCACCAATGAGGTCGCTGTATTTAGCTTGCCTGTGCTACGAAAGTGATCGAGCAAAGTCATTGAGATATATCGACGAAGTTGCAAGCGGATCAAGTTTCAGAAGTCTTTTTACAACTAGGGAAGAAGGCATCGAATACATTGAAAAGATTCATCTAACATTGTTCCCAACCTGATTTTTCGGCTATTTATGTCGCTTGCAAAGTAATACGCAAAAGTAATGACCTAACGGCTCAATCAACTCGGACTGGCTTACTGTGCGCTGAATTTCACCAGTTTCTCATTCGTCAGTTGGTCGGCAGTTCAGGCAGCACCGCTCCGGCATCGCCAGCCGGTTATCTCGTAAACGTTAGGGGTTCAACTATGCCAGATTTAACTATCAGTAACATATTGTATTGGGGCTTATGTATATTCGTTTTCTACGTTGGAATTGACATTTGTAAGACCCAAGAGGCAGAGTTTTTTTTAGGCTTTATGCCATGTAATCCTACCGGGATTATTGCAGTTATTATTGGCATTTTAACCTTGGCGCTTGGGACAACCATGTTGGTTGAGTCGGTATTCTTCTCAGTTGTCATTTTGTGCCTGCAATTTCTCGTAGATGGTACCAATAAACTATATTCAGCTCACAAATATTCGGACACATCCAAAACTATAATTTATTTCGCCGGAACCGTTGAAGTTTTGGCCGCAGGTGGATACTTAGTCACACAAAGTATCCCTGCATTCCTAAAGTTCACCCCCTAACGGCTCAATCAACTCGGACTGGCTTACTGCGCGCTAAATTTCAGCAGTTCCTCAGTCGTCAGTTGGTTGGTTAGTCAGGCAGCATCGCTCCGGCATCGCCAGCCGGTTATCTCGTGAACGTTAGACCTCAACAAACTCAAAGGTAGGAGAATAATATGTCATCTCGATGGACGTGTTCACAATGTGGAAGCAGCAACAGCAGCTATGTTGTTAAATGCGAATGTGGAATTGACGTAAACAGCTCGCAAAATGTTCCATCTTCAGTATTTGAAGCAAAAACTGCTTGGCAATCCGGGGCAAAATTATTCCAATGCGTAATCCCGCTGTCTGCTACTGTTGGATCTTCAACATTATTAGCCGAAGCATCTTCAGCCACTGAACAGATTAATCAAATGCCAATTCTCGATTTAATCGAGGCTGAAGGATGGCGTCTTGAGCATGTTAACTACGTCTATAGACTTACTGGCAGTGAGAGTTCTTACAAGGATTTCGTAGGGAGCCAACACTCATTTATCTCCGGCACGACTGACGGCATATACCTTTTTAGAAGAACAGATCGGCAAGTCTAACGGCTCAATCAACTCGGACTGGCTTACTGTGCGCTGAATTTCACCAGTTCCTCAGTCGGAAGTATGTCGGTAAGTCAAGCAGCACTGCTCCGGCGTCGCCAGCCGGTTATCTCGTAAACGTTAGAGAACACTATGAAACGATGGCAACTGTTCATACTTTTAACAACCCTACTTATTCTTGTTAACATTGCCACATGGGCCGTTATAACCTCGAACCAGAGTAGTGGAGTTTATCCAGTTAACGCAGACTCTATAGGCATCCCAATAATCGGGACGGCTTTCATTTCAATGCTTACTCTCCCGCTTATTGCCACCATTTGCTTCATGCCGCTTTCAAAGTTCTTAAAGCGTCTTTGCACCCATGGCAAAGCGTGGGGCATCGCGGCAGCTATTATTTTGCTGCTTCTATATGTGGGTATTGGCCTTTTCGCAATTTCGGGTGTCGTGTCATGGATCATTCCAGACCATTATTTAATTGCAGCAAGTTATCTGCTGTTTCTCACGGCTTTAACAGCCTCTTTCATCCGAGACGTAAGGATGGTGTTCTCTAACGGCTCAATCAACTCGGACTGGCTTACTCTGCGCTGAATTTCACCAGTTTCTCAGTCGTCAGTTGCTCGGTTAGTCAAGCAGCACCGCTCCGGCGTCGCCAGCCGGTTATCTCGTAAACGTTAGAAGCCTTTTGTACCTGCGTCCTCCGTGGCACCTAAAGTCAAAAACGCTTCGGCCAGCCAGGCCGCATTAAATCCGGGCTGGCGGCCTTTTCGTAAGTTGCAATTCAAGGGTTGTTTGGCAAGCTATTTCGGCAGATCGGCAAGATCAAGCTGCCCTACACTTCCGGCCCCGGTGGGTGGTTTTCGGCAGCGCAAGGTAAACGCAGGCTTGGTCAAGTTCGTCCTCGCTCCTAACGGCTCAATCAACTCGGACTGGCTTACTGTGCGCTGAATTTCAGCAGTTCCTCAGTCGTCAGTTGGTTGGTTAGTCAGGCAGCACCGCTCCGGCGTCGCCAGCCGGTTATCTCGTAAACGTTAGAGGCTTATGAAACTAATCGACTTTCCACTTGCTTGGCGCTGGACAGATAAAGAACACTCCCTCCTACCTGATCACGTTCTTTTGCAAATCAGCCCACAATCCTCTGAGCAATCACAAAAATTGCACCAGTTGTCGTTAAAGTTTCTGGGGCCTGACTCACTTAACCAGCAACAATACACAATTGAACAACTTTCTATAGATGCGCAAGCGCCTAAGTTCATTACAAACTGGTTGCTTGCAAAGCATCAAAACACAGATACGCCGGTATTTCTCTCATGGGCACCACACATGGCAGTTATTACAAGCTGGGGTATTTTGGCCGAATATTGGGACGACTTTTACTATCCAAGCTCTGACGACCTTGTAGTCTGGCCGGAACATATGGGTTGGGTGGCATTTTTTCATCATTCAGAATTTATCCAGTTCGGCAAACGCCTCTAACGGCTCAATCAACTCGGACTGGCTTACTGTGCGCTGAATTTCACCAGTTCCTCAGTCGCCAGTTGGCAGGTTAGTCAAGCAGCCCCACTCCGGCATCGCCAGCCGGTTATCTCGTAAACGTTAGAAGCCTTTTGTACCAGCGTCCTCCGTGGCACCTAAAATCAAAAACGCTTCGGCCAGCTGGCCAGCATAAAATCAGGGCTGGCGGGCTTTTCGCAACAGGTTGAAATTCAGTGGTTGTTTGGTAAGCTGTTGCAGCGGTTCGGCAAGTTCCAGCAAGTCAGTATTTCCGGCCTCGGTGGGTGGTTTTTAGCAACGCAAGGTAAACGTAGGCTTGGTCAAGTTCTTCCTTGCTCCTAACGGCTCAATCAACTCGGACTGGCTTACTCTGCGCTGAATTTCACCAGTTTCTCAGTCGTCAGTTGGTAGGTTAGTCAGGCAGCACCGCTCCGGCATCGCCAGCCGGTTATCTCGTAAACGTTAGACGCCAAAAGGAATGAGAATGAACGATGTATATGTGGTCCAACATTCATATGAATTAGACGGTTACGATGAGACAAAGTTTATCGGCGTATACTCATCTCGGAAAAATGCAAATGAGGCAATCAAGCGATTAAAGCTGAAGCCTGGATTTTGCGACCATCCTAAAGCATTTACTATAGGCCGCTACACAATTAATGAAGGTTCTTGGCAAGACGGATTTAATACAACAAGTAATATTTTGGTCAAAAACATGTCTGGCATTGGGCCAGAGTGGGTTGTTGTTACCGGCATTGCCCTTATCGACGGCAACTATATAATATCTAAAGACAATGGTGAGTCTGACGAGTATTGGCAATTTAAAGATAAAGACATTGTACGTTGCGAAGTTACTTCAGACCGCAACATATATGCTATCGAGCTAATTAATCAAAACGTCTAACGGCTCAATCAACTCGGACTGGCTTACTGTGCGCTTAATTTCACCAGTTTCTCAGTCGTCAGTTGGCAGGTTAGTCAGGCAGCATCGCTCCGGCATCGCCAGCCGGTTATCTCGTAAACGTTAGAAGCCTTTTGTACCAGCGTCCTCCGTGGCACCTAAAATCAAAAACGCTTCGGCCAGCCAGGCCGCATTAAATCAGGGCTGGCGGGCTTTTTCACAAGTTGTAATTCAGGGGTTGTTTGGTAAGCTGTTTCGGCAGGTCGGCAAAATCAGGCTGGCCGGTTCTTCCGGCTTTTGTGGGTGGTTTGTGGCAGCGCAAGGTAAACGCCAGCTTGGTCAAGTTCTTCCTCGCTCCTAACGGCTCAATCAACTCGGACTGGCTTACTCTGCGCTGAATTTCACCAATGCCTCAGTCGTCAGTTGGTCGGTTAGTCAGGCAGCACCGCTCCGGCGTCGCCAGCCGGTTATCTCGTAAACGTTAGGCCCAAATATTCAAAAAGGGGATTTGTATGAATTTTATCAAACTCATTTGGCTTCCTATAACTGACATTAATTCTGCGTCAATGGCAGCAAGACGCTATTCTTTTGTAATTATTGGCTTGTCCTTGCTATCAGCTATCTCACTCGCTTTGAGCTATTCATGGATAACAGTTAAGCTAAACAGACCATTCTCAATGGGTAATCTTTCAATTGGTATTATAAGCATAATTATTTACTTCCTAATTGGCATATTCATAAAACAAAACAACAGGTCAGCAGCTATATTACCAATACTATTAATGATTACCATAGGCACTGGTCCAAATATCATCATTGGCGCAATTGAAATGGCCAGAGTAATTGCTACAAATAGCTCACTCAAAGCAGTAGATTACACTTCTTGGTACGGAATAGTATTAACAGTAGTACTATTAATAATTTATACAAATGGTGTAAGGGGCGTTTTTCAGTATCACAAATATTTGTGCAAACAGGCCTAACGGCTCAATCAACTCGGACTGGCTTACTGTGCGCTGAATTTCACCAGTTCCTCAGTCGGAAGTATGTCGATTAGTCAGACAGCACCGCTCCGGCGTCGCCAGCCGGTTATCTCGTAAACGTTAGAAGCCTTTTGTACCAGCGTCCTCCGTGGTACATAAAATCAAAAACACTTCGGCCAGCTAGGCCGCATTAAATCTGGGCTGGCGGCCTTTTCGCAACAAGTTGAAAATCAGTGGTTGTTTGGTAAGCTATTGCAGCGGTTTGGCAAGTTCCAACTGGCCGGTTCTTCCGGCTTTTGTGGGTGGTTTGGGGCAGCGCAAGGTAAACGCCAACTTGGTCAAGTTCGTCCTCGCTCCTAACGGCTCAATCAACTCGGACTGGCTTACTGTGCGCTGAATTTCACCAGTTTCTCAGTCGTCCCTTGGTTGGCAGTTCAGACAGCACCGCTCCGGCATCGCCAGCCGGTTATCTCGTAAACGTTAGAAGCTTAAACGAGCGGTGTCGGTAATAGCGGGCTTTTGGGTATAAGCGTTTCCAGCAGTCCGGCAAAAGTCAGCTTGGGTAAAAATGTCAAAATCAATTTCTAAAAATCGTATAGAGCGTAGGCTATGGCTCATCTGGAGCCTTTTACCAGTTCCGCTGGCTAATCCACTCATACTGCCGGTTGGTCTGGTATTAGCATATTACGCAATACTGCCCAGTTTTATTGGACTTCATTTCACACATGAAACACTTACCTTTCCAAGCCCAGAGCAAATCAACGCTTACGGTCTGAAATTCTATAAATCGCTACTATCAAAAAGCTTACTGGCCCTTGTCATTTCAACAGTGAGCTGGATTACGGGTCTCGCTGCAGTTTTTTTAACAGCAAGAAACATCAAAAAAGAACTTCAAGAAGCAAAAGACGAATCAAAATCTATAAAAATCGGCATTGTTTTAACCATTTTGTCTATACTGAGCGGAACCTTTTTAGTCCTTTCAGTTGGCATAATTGGCTAAACGCCAGCTTGGGTAAGTGCTTCTCTGCTCCTAACGGCTCAATCAACTCGGACTGGCTTACTGTGTGCTGAATTTCACCAGTTTCTCAGTCGTCAGTTGGTCGGTTAGTCAGACAGCATCGCTCCGGCTTCGCCAGCCGGTTATCTCGTAAACGTTAGGGGTCTCAATGCATCCTTATAGCTACAAAATATCTCTTCGTGTAACTCACCCCAATATTGACCCAAAAAAAATTACAATAACTCTCAAACTCAAGCCGGATCATGCCTGGAAAGCTGGAAAACCTCGCAAAACACCAAAAGGCACCCCTCTTGAAGGTGTATATAGCGATAGTTATTGGTACACCAACTTAATACCAAATGGAGAGCATTCTTCAGAGGGCACACTACTTGAAGATTATTTGACTTACTTCGAGGAAAAACTTCGTCCTTCAGCGAGCTTCTTCGATCAAGTAAGAGCCGAAGGCGGGCGTGTCGAATTATTCATTGGAATTTATGGTACACGAAATTATGGGTTTGAATTTTCACCATCGTTATTAGAATCAGTTGCCAAACTTGGTCTTTCTTTGAGCTTTGATATCTATCATTACCCACAAAAATGGGGTTAAACCCCTAACGGCTCAATCAACTCGGACTGGCTTACTCTGCGCTGAATTTCAGCAGTTTCTCAGTCGTCAGTTGGTCGGTTAGTCAGGCAGCACCGCTCCGGCGTCGCCAGCCGGTTATCTCGTAAACGTTAGGGTTTTCCAAAGGAGTCTATTGTGGTCAGTATCGTTGAATGCAGCTCTATTGAAGACGTCCGTACAAATATTGACCGCATTGACCGGCAAATTGTCAGCCTTCTGGCTGAACGTGGAGCCTATGTTAAGCAGGCAGCAAGATTCAAGAAAACCACAGACGAAGTCAAAGCACCTCAACGTGTAGAACAGGTAATTGCAAAGGTCACAGCGATTTCAAAAGAACTAGGTGCAAACTCATCTGTCACAGAACAAGTTTACCGTGCAATGATTTCAGCCTTTATTAACGCAGAACTTGCTGAACATACCGCACTCAACGCTCAACCCTAACGGCTCAATCAACTCGGACTGGCTTACTGTGTGTTGAATTTCACCAGTTTCTCAGTCGTCAGTTGGTCGGTTAGTCAGGCAGCAGCGCTCCGGCATCGCCAGCCGGTTATCTCGTAAACGTTAGAGCCTATATGCAAATAACTGGGGGTAATTAAATGAGTTTTTTGATGTTTGTTCCACTACTTATATTTATACTCATCACAATTGGTCTTGGTGCTATCACTGCCTCAATTGCAAAAAAGAAACATCGTAGCAGAGCATTGTGGTGGGTTGCCGGCAGCTTAGGTTTTCCAATAGCACTTATCGCAATTTTATGTTTTCAGGACTTTGACAATATTCCTGAGAATCAAAAGCCAGCGTCCGTATTAAAAGAAAGGATTGTTCTTGCAGTTGTAGTCCTACTCTGGTTATCGCTTATTGTAATGCGTATACTGGCGGTACTCCAATAAAGCAAGCTGCGTTTCCCGGCTCTAACGACTCAATCAACTCGGACTGGCTTACTGTGCGCTGAATTTCACCAGTTTCTCAGTCGGCAGTTGGTAGGTAAGTCAAGCAGCACCGCTCCGGCGTCGCCAGCCGGTTATCTCGTAAACGTTAGGGGTTCAATTTCATGAATCAATATGCAGCAAAATTATTGTTTCAATGGCGTCCTATCCGTAACGGGAGAAACCGGCAACGCCGTGTATGCGAAGAGCGTATTATCATCTTTGAGTCGGCATCACCTGATGCAGCATATAATCACGCCCAGAAGACCGGCAAAAGTGAAGAATATAGCGAGTCAAAACCTGAAGGTGCTGTTCACTTTGAGTTTGTCGGCATCTTAGAGCTAAAAGACATTTCTTTAAATTTTGCAGAAGGTGAAGTTTGGAGCGAAATCCGTGAAATGGTTTCTCCAATGGAACGCAAGGCAGACCTCATCCCTGACAAGCAGAAACTTGACCTTTTCTGCAAAGTTGCGCCAAGTGGCAAGGCCCGTCTCAAGTACGTCTAGGCGCCGCCCCTAACGGCTCAATCAACTCGGACTGGCTTACTGTGTGCTGAATTTCAGCATTTTCCAAATCGTCAGTTGGTCGGTTAGTCAAGCAGCGCCGCTCCGGCGTCGCCAGCCGGTTATCTCGTGAACGTTAGAAGCCTTTTGTAGCAGCGTCCTCCGTGGCACCTAAAATCAAAAACGCTTCGGCCAGCTAGCCCAGATAATATCCGGCTTGGCAGGCATCGCAACAAGTTGAAATTCAGTGGTTGTTTGGTAAGCTGTTTCGGCAGGTCGGCAAATGTCAGCAAGTCAGTAGTTCCGGCCTCGGTGGGCGGTTTTCGGCAGCGCAAGGTAAACGCAGGCTTGGTCAAGTTCTTCCTCGCTCCTAACGGCTCAATCAACTCGGACTGGCTTACTGTGCGCTGAATTTCACCAGTTTCTCAGTCGTCAGTTGGTCGGTTAGTCAAACAGCATCACTCCGGCGTCGCCAGCCGGTTATCTCGTAAACGTTAGAAGCCAATTTTGAGATTATATTACGTAACTCGGACATAATATGAACAATAGACAGTTGTGGTTTATATCATCTTCGGCATTGTTAGCTGCAATAAATGCAATATGGCTAAACAGTTTTATTAACCACCGTTACATTACACTCAAAGAGGGCACCATAATAAATGGTAACCAGGCGTTATTGTGTATTATGTTTGCCTTAGCTCTTTTATGCTACAGCATCTTTTGTTTAATAAAATATTGGTCAAACAAAAAAGCTATAAAAATAGACACATCAATTTCTAGCGTGCTCATAAAAAAGAAAAATACTTTTTTAGGCCAAACAACGTCCATAACTGTTGCGTTTAACAGTGGTTTTGAATGTTCTTTTTATTGTTCAAACGGAAAAGTTGCTTCAGCTCTGCTTTCTGAATTTAAAGAAGGGCAAATGGCAAAAATTAAAATTAATGATCCAAGCGGAAATGATTGCAGCCTTACTCAAAAACATGCTTCTGCTTATGGCTCCTTAAGAACATAACGCACTGGCTAATTTGCTCCTAACGGCTCAATCAACTCGGACTGGCTTACTCTGCGCTGAATTTCACCAGTTTCTCAGTCGGAAGTATGTCGGTTAGTCAGACAGCGCCGCTCCGGCATCGCCAGCCGGTTATCTCGTAAACGTTAGAAGCCTTTTGTACCAGCGTCCTCCGTGGCACCTAAAGTCAAAAACGCTTCGGTCAGCTAGCCCGCATTAAATCCGGGCTAGCGGGCTTTTTCGCAACAAGTTGAAATTCAGTGGTTGTTTGGTAAGCTATTGCAGCGGTTCGGCAAGATCACGCTGGCCGGTTCGTCAAACGTCGGTGGGTGGTTTTCAGCAGCGCAAGGTAAACGCCAACTTGGTCAAGTTCTTCCTCGCTCCTAACGGCTCAATCAACTCGGACTGGCTTACTGTGCGCTGAATTTCAGCAATATCTCAGTCGTCAGTTAGCAGGTTAGTCAAGCAGCATCACTCCGGCGTCGCCAGCCGGTTATCTCGTAAACGTTAGGTTTTAATATTACGGAGTCATTTTTGATTCAACGCAGTAGAAAACACATAAAGTCGTCAGCGGCATCTGCAATGTTATGGACAATTGTAGGGGTTGCTGGTGCAATAATTACTGAAGTAAGCGGCTACCACAAATCAAAACCTCAGCCAACGCCGAAGCCATTTTCTGAGGTCATGCAAAGTTGGCCGGTATTTATCACGCTTGGTTTACTTGCATTCATTGTCATTTTCTTATTCAAGCTACGCGAAAAAGAGCAAATCAACAAAATCTGCCCAAAATGCGAGACGGTATCCAGCATTTCAGTGGAAATAGACAATGCAAAATGCGTAACGTGCAAGGTGCCACTTGAAGACCTTGAAGGTTACTACGAACGCCATTCACAAACCTAACGGCTCAATCAACTCGGACTGGCTTACTCTGCGCTCAATTTCACCAGTTTCTCAGTCGGAAGTTGGTCGGTTAGTCAGGCTGCACCGCTCCGGCATCGCCAGCCGGTTATCTCGTAAACGTTAGGGGTTTAAATTGGAATCAATAACCCAAATTTTAAATATTATCGCACTACTGTCCGGTTAATAACTGAATAAATTCAGCTGTATTTCGTCATCAGTATCGATTTTTGCCTTAGCGCCTCTGTGACCACCGATAAAATGGGCTTTTTCTCAAACAGATTGACCTCGAGAATCTGTAGAAAAGTGTAGAGCGAGCACTGGACGCCAATCGTTTTTTTCGTTATCGCAACC
>Ga0209373_10003033_pt1 | contig 16039 bp, 7 predicted proteins | sample Higcelweek5metaG_FD_187173 | JGI IMG/M metagenome (GOLD analysis project Ga0209373, IMG submission 187173) | Freshwater pond sediment microbial communities from the University of Edinburgh, under environmental carbon perturbations - High... | ecosystem: Environmental > Aquatic > Freshwater >... | reverse complement strand
AGCGGTGTTGCTCATTCATTTAATTATTACCCAGTTTCGTACATGGAACCAACAGATGGTTTTTCGGTTGCCGGTGTTGGATTGGGGATGTATGTTGTTGGAGGTGAGAAAGCTTATCGTTTCTGTCCGCGGTTCCCAAAAATCAACCCGACTTCGGTGAAAGACCTTATGCGCGACTCTCAAAACCAGTTTTATGCACTCGATATGTTGTGCCCCGATTTTGATCTTCAGGCTGATGGAGAGATGGCAACCATCCAAAAATTCAAGATTAAAGAAGCTGAAAAAGATGGAACTATCGACTTTTGTGCTTCGACTTACGATTATGAAAACGATTGTCTTGTTCCGACTTTGGATATAAAAGGTGCCCGAGTAATTGATTTTGCCAATATTCTGAAATACAATACAATTCCTCTTGCCGATTCTTTAAGCTTGTTGCTCACTATTTTCAAAGAGGCAATGGGGACTCCTGTTGAACTGGAGTATGCTGTCGATTTGGAGAAGTCGCCAGCGAACAAATTGCCTACGCTATATCTTCTGCAAATTAAGCCATTGATTAGAAAAGATGACATGTTGGATGTTAAGATAGAAGATTTTGACAAGGATCGAGCGTTGATGTATGCCACAAAGGGGATGGGAAATGGCAAAATTGACACCATTCGCGATGTTATTTATGTTGACATTGCCGCCTTTGATCGGACACAAACCAACGAAATGGCCGAGCAGCTAGGCAAAATTAACGAGCAACTTGTTGGTGAAGGGAAAGAGTATATTCTTATTGGTCCTGGGCGCTGGGGTACTCGCGATCCGTTTACTGGAATTCCGGTTGTTTGGTCGCAAATATCTAATGCAAAGATAATTGTAGAGATGGGACTCGAAGATTTTCCTCTCGATGCTTCTCTTGGCTCACACTTTTTCCATAATGTTACCTCTATGAATGTTGGCTATTTTTCGGTGCCATATAATTCGAACGAGGCATTTATCAACCTCGATATTCTTAAAAAACTTCCGGTTGTTAGTCATACAAAATTCATTAAACATGTTCGGTTTTCGAAACCAGTAACTATTTTTATGGACGGACATAAACGCGAGGTTTTAATAACTCAATAGCTTACAATTATGATTAGGAATTTATTTTTTTTGTTGATGTTGTTGTTTTTAACAACTTCGTGCGGAAAGGTTTATTTTTCGTCGCCGCAACCAGCCAACGGAAAAGTTGTGAAGGTTTTTGACAACAAAATTCAAGGCTTCTATTCCGATTCAATTTTAGATGTGAAAGTCATTAGTGATTCAATTTGGATTAATAATCAGAGTTTTAAACTTACTGCTGAAATGCCAGGCGAAGATCAGGCTTTGGTTAAATTGTATAAAGATTTCTATTTTGTAAGTCTAAGCGATTCTATATATTTCACTGTTTTCATGGCTAGTTTTTATGAAGATAAACTTGCTATTTACATGCTTAATCCCGATCAGCGTTCAATTGAAACCCTAAAACGCGTTGTCGATGTAAAAACTCTTGACGAAGGAAAAGCATCTTATTTGATTACTCCTTCGAAAAAAGAGTTTAACGATGTAATTGATTGGGAATTGTTTGATTTAGTGTGTATTCTGAAAAAGAAAAAGGGTTAGTAATGTCTTATTTTCGAAGAATCTTCTTCGTGTTGCTTTTTTTAGAATTCTAAAACTTCTCTAAAATAAAAATGCCTTCAACTGTTGCTGAAGGCATTTGCTTTATAGTAATTTCTTGTAATTATTCGATGTTGGAAGTACACGCATTAATGTTAAGTGTACTGTCGTAGTTGTAAATTAATTGGCAATATGCAACTTGAGATTTGAAAGAGATTACTCTCTGTCAATTTTAACATGAATTGCATTAAAACCTTTTGGACCCTTTTCAACTTCAAAAATTACTTTGTTGTTTTCTTTGATCGATTCGGTGAGGCCATTTGCATGAACAAAAATATTTCGGTTTGTTCCTGACTCTTTAATAAAACCATATCCTTTCGATTCGTTGAAGAATGTAACAATTCCTCTTTTTGTGAAATCGGCAGGTTCTTTGTCAGTCTTTGGAATACTGATTTCAATATCGTCTAAACTGATTTTTGTCTTTCTTGTTGGATCTGGCGGAGTATCGGTAATCATGCCATTTTCATCAACATAGGCAATCATATTGTCTAAGTTGTTGCCATCAACGCTTACTCTTTCAGATTTTTTCTTCTCTTTATCTTTTCTTTTCTTTTCCTTATTCTTTCTAACTTCTTTTTTGTTAAATGTTTCTTGCGATCTACCCATGTGTATTTTATATTTTAATGATTATTCGAAAAATCAGCTGGAGACTTTTTGAAATTTGGTATTTCAGAAGTATGTGAGCAGATATTTGTTACAAAAGTAATTAAATCTTTGGAAATCAATTATTGAAATATTATAGAAATAGAAAATAAACCGTAATATATTAGTAGTCAACAATTAAACAATGTATTGTAGATAGTTTGAAACGAATATGCTGTAAATGCTACAATAGGCGATGAACGTAGTTAAGTACATCAAATTAAGATTGTCTAACATTGAAATAAATAGAACTTAATTTTTTCAATTGTATGATCTTTTGTCCTCATTACTCGACGATTACGAGGTTGCGGATATGTTCTTAAATATATTTTCGTATTTATCAATTTTGATTTTCAATTTTCTTGACCCCTTTATTTTATAAAACATTGATCATGAAAATTTTCGGCAAATTCATAAGTTCTTAAAAAATAGCAATATATGTATTGTGTGTTTTTTTCGATCAAATTAGGAATTTATGTAAATGCCTAATAATTACATAATTGATAAATTCATACTGTTATATAATGAAAGATTTGAATGTCTTTTTTTTGTAATTTGTATATCCACATTAAAACCTATTAAGTTATGAGAGAGCCAGAATTCATTAGTAGAGAAGGCATTCCAATTCTTTATGTCGACTTTTCTAATATGAAAACGAAGGAGGAGGTTTTGAATTTAATAAGTTTAGCAAAGAAATCAATTTCAATCAGACCTCCTAAGTCAATTTTTACCCTCACAAACCTTTCTAATATGTATTTCAATACAGAGGTTTATACTGCCATTTCAGATTATGCCAGAATGAACGAACCGTATGTTAAAGCATCTGCAGTGGTTGGGTTGAGTGGTTTAATGATGATTTTTTACAATGGATTTTTAAAATTATCCAAGCGCGATGTCCGTGCTTTTTCCACAGAAGAAGAGGCTGTTAATTATTTGTTGGAGTATAGTCGCTCCGAGTCTCTTAGTAAAAAGCAGGAAAGCGAAAAATTGTTATTCAAGTAAAGGAAACAGGGGAGAGAATGTTTCTTCAGAAAAGTGTAACATTTTTTTGTTGGTTTATGCAAAAAAAAGAGGTTGTTCCTTTAGTGGAGACAACCTCTTCTGTTTTATTTAAATTGTAGTTTATTCTGCTGGATATTTGTCGTAACCATAGGTTTCAACACTATTGTCTACTTTACTAACCAATCCTTGTAGAACTTTGCCAGGGCCGAGTTCTGTGAAAGAAGTTGCGCCCTCAGCGACCATGTTTTTTACTGTTTGAGTCCACCGTACAGGGCCTGTTAGCTGTGCAATCAGGTTCTGTTTAATTAGTTGAGGGTCGGTTTGTGGTTTTGCATCTACATTCTGAAAAACAGGACAAACGGGCTTGTGAATGTTGGTTGCTTCAATGGCTGCGGCAAGCTCTTCGCGGGCAGGTTCCATCAATGGCGAGTGGAAAGCACCACCAACAGGAAGTATCAAAGCACGTTTGGCTCCTTTAGCTTTCAAAAGTTCGCAAGCTTGGTTCACAGCGTCAACAGCACCCGAAATAACCAGCTGGCCAGGACAATTGTAATTAGCTGCTACCACAATGCCTTCAACTTCGGCGCATACTTGTTCTACTATTTCGTCGGCCATACCAACAATTGCAGCCATTGTCGATGGTTGCGCTTCACATGCTTTTTGCATTGCTTGTGCCCGTTTCGAAACCAGTTTCAGCCCGTCTTCGAACGATAGAGCACCTGCGGCAACTAATGCGGAAAATTCACCAAGCGAATGGCCTGCAGTCATTTCAGGTTGGAACTTATCGACAAGCACTTTCGATAGAATTACCGAATGCAAGAAAATAGCAGGCTGGGTTACTTTTGTCTGTTTTAGTTCGTCGGCTGAGCCTTCGAACATGATTTTTGTGATTTCAAAACCAAGTATCTCGTTTGCTTTTTCGAAAAGCTCGCGTGCAACGGGCGAATTGTTGTATAAATCTTGGCCCATTCCTGTGTATTGAGCTCCTTGACCAGGGAAAACGTATGCTTTCATTTATGATATGTTTTTAAGTTGTTGATTATCTTTTTGGTCGAAAGAAATATCTTTTAATTAATATCTCCTCAGAATTTCCCCAAAAATATATTTTTTGTGCCGTTTTTACCCTCAATATATTGGTTCACTATTACGAATGAAATAGGAGATTTATAGATCGGGATAAGAAACTATTATAAAACAGAAACTTGGCCGTCAAATTTTGCAACCTCTCTTTTTTCTAAAATTTGAATTCTTTGAATGATTAGGTTGAAAAATGATGAGACCATAACATGTTTTTGTATTTTTGAGAGAGCTGGGATGTTTGACTTATATGTTTGATTTTGAGAAATACAGATAATTTAGTTGGATTCTTTTCGATAAGAATAGATCATAATTACAGGTGAATCTGTTGTAAAGCTATTTTCGATCTTTTGATTTTCTTCACCAAAAGATTGATCTTAGCTTCTGATTTTAATAGAGGGGGAGATTATTATGGGGATGATTTTTAAAAGACACATATTTTGTGTCTTATTTGATCGGGTATGTTTTATTCGCATTAAGCTAAGTAAAGTAATTCTTATTTTCTTTATTTTCTTTTTTAACTCAAGTTTAAGTTTTGCTCAAAAAAAATCTTTCGACATTTCTGTTGGAGAATTCAGTGAGATTACTGATTCAAAAGAAAAATCTGCTTTAATATTTAAAGATGCCAAGAGAGTAAGGGAACTAAATATTAACCCATCACTTCAACGTCGGGGGTATGTTGCCAGTGACGATACTTTAGTGCTTGATTTATTCGATGATAAGAATTATCGTGCTTTGGTTAAAGAGGTCAATGTTGATATAAATAGTGTATTAACAATTAATGCGAAGATTGAAAATAGTGAATTTGGAACTTGTTTGCTTTCGACCTATGATGGGAAAAGCTTTATGGTTATTGAAATTCCTGAAAAGCATGAGTTCTTTATTATGAATTTTGATCATCAGCAAGGTAAATACTTTTTAAAACAGCTAGATGGATTAAAAATGGATAAACTGGAAGGTGCTCCATCTTTAATCCCTCCTGTTGAAGGGAAGTCTTCAAGTTCAAATCAAGGGAAAGAGGATGGTGAGATGAAGAGTGTTACCTCAAATGAGGGTTCTGTTGCTCTTGAAAGTGAATCAACTCAAGATACAATTACTGTTTTAATTGTTTATACACCTTCTGCAGCAAGTTGGTCAACATCTAACGAAACGAATATCAACAATACGATAAGTGCGCTTATGACCAAAGCTCAGCTTGCCCTTTCAAATAGTAATACTTTGCTGACAATTCAGTTGGCACATTCCGAACAGGTAAGCTACACCGAGTTAAACAATGGTACTGATTTAAATAATTTGACATATACATCAGATGGTTACATGGACAATGTTCATGCATTGCGAGATGCGTATTGTGCTGATGTGGTGGTTTTGCTGGAGAACATTGGCTTTACTGGTGGACTAGGATGGATATTGTCTTATTCTGGAGGGATGCCTGCTTATGCTTTCTCTTTGACAAGGGTGCAGCAAGCCAGTTGGACTTATACCACAATACACGAAATTGGACATAATATGGGGTGTCACCATCATAAGGAACAGACAACACAGCCAGGACCAGGACTGTATTCTTATTCTGCAGGTTGGCGTTGGACCGGGACGGATGCAGGTCAATATTGTTCTGTAATGACTTATGAAAATGGAAGTTATTTTTCTGATGGAATAACACATACTCAGGTTCCTTATTTTTCAAATCCTAGTATTCAATTCAAAGGTGTGGCAACAGGCAATGCAACGGATGGAGACAATGCACGTACGTTGCGGCAGACAAAGGCTGTAGTAGCTGCTTACCGATCGGGTTGTGTTGTGGTAGATCCTGTTCCACAAAATCTTGTACTGGCTGATACAACAATCAATTCAGGCTTTGTGCACTGTTTCAATGCCTACGATACGATCACTGCTGCTGGCGAAACTTCTGTTGTGTTTTTAGATGGGGCAAGTGTTGACTTGATTGCTGGAAAATCTGTTATATTGAAACCTGGTTTTTATGCTTTTTCTGGAAGTTCTGTTCATGCCCGCATTACTCAGGATAGCTCGTTTTGTTATCCATCGTCTAGTACTTCTATTGTTGAACAGCCTGTTTTAGCACCTTCAGAAGATGATTCTTCTTTGCCTGTTGAAATTATTAATGATGAGAGAACAATTAAAGTTTTTCCTAATCCGAACAGTGGTATTTTCAATATTGAACTGAGAAACATTAATGAGAGTTCAGAAGTTGTGGTGTATAATATTGTTGGATCTGAGGTTTTGCGATTGAGGACCAGCGGTAGTGAGAGGTATTTAATTGATTTGTCGAAGCAAGAAAAAGGAATTTATTTCGTTAAAGTTATTAATGTTGGTCAACAGTTTGTTTGTAAGGTGATTGTGAAGTGATAGTGATTGTGAATAATGGAAATTGCATTTTATTAAGGTTTTTCTCTAAAATACAAATATGCTCCTTTCATAAAACGAAAAACTGTAGCACATAAATCTGAATTCGGAAAAAAAACAATTCAATGAAAAGGAGCTTTTCTTTTCGGAATAGTTGCAAAATGGGTTGAGAGCAGTGTCTAATTTTTCCCCCAATTAGTCAAGCAATCAATTACCCCATTTTCAGCATCAATGCCAATAAAGTAGTTGTTGATGAACCCCAGCGAGTCGGGCAAACACCATTGTGAGTTGTTCGAAATTGATGGGTGAACATGTTTTTCTTGTTCATTATCAATCCAATAGTTGTCAACTCCTGAGGCATCGATAAAAATGGCATGCTGATTTGCTTCAAAATTGTACAAACTCTTCTGTGGAGAGCGATAATTGTCTTTCCGGTCGCAAGCGCCAAAGAACTCTTTTGTGCTGCCAACACTGTAACTATCGTTGCCCCCAAGTTCGAAAAAGAAGGTGTTTGAGCGTATCATTGAACTTGCTATGCTAAACTGGCGGGCTTCATATTCATCGTTCCCGCCTTCATCAACAAAAAGAGTATTGCAAAAATCCCAGCCAAAAGAGAGAGCCGCACCCGATGTTTCAGTCAAAATGTGTTTGTCGTCGCCTGCTAAATCAATAAGCGAAGCCATTGCAAAATGTGCCGCCGATGCTTGAGCAAAATAGACACTTTTATAGGTGTCGTTTCCTTGGGCATCGAACAAAACGCCTGTGCCAAACCAATAACCAACAGCCTGACAGAAGTTGCCAGCAATGTAAGTATCGTTGCCCTCGAAGTCGAACAACCCGCCAAAACCACCGGCCCACGAATGCCCGTCGCTTAAATCGGCACGCCGACCTTTGCCTGCACCTTGCGCATAGTTGTAATTGATACTGCCTTTTGAATGATAATCGGCTCGGCCAACACATTTTGCCGGATTGGTTTCTGCAATGTAGTTGTCGGTTCCGAGGTAATTGATTAGCACCCCGCAACCGTGTGCCCCGCCCATTCCTTGTCCGTCGCCATAAAGGTAAAAGTTGTCATCGCCTTCAATATCAATATTTAAACCAATTCCAAAGTAGCCACAACCCTGACCAGAGTTTTCCATTTTGTAGGTGTCGGTTCCGGTTTCGTCGTAAAGTATTCCTGTGCCGAAAAGCCCAAAACCCTGTGCATTGTTTGCCGCATTGTAAGTGTCGTCTCCTTTTAAATCGATAAGAATAGCTGTGCCCATTATCCCTGACCCTTGCGCAAAAATTGTCTCTTTATTGCTGATATATTTATCTTTGCCATCAAAATCGATAAGAACAGAAAAAGGGAGTGTAGAAGATGTTGCTGCTATTTCGCCGGAATATGTGTCGTTGCCTCCTAAATCGATTACGAGTAGGGGCGACGAATAGGAGTATTCTGAATTTGACTTATCCGAAATAATTATCGAGCCCAGCGATGTTGGTATTTCGACATGAAAGTTGGCTGTTACTTCATTCGTTTTAAGCAACGAATCGACAACAGAAGCAAACTGCTCGCAACTTCTGATAATCAACATTGAAGCGTAGTACAGCGACTGTTCGTCGAGCCCCTTCATAATATCTTCGAACAGATAATATTCTTTGAATTCGGGCTCTTGTACCTGATCGTAGTTTTGGAGGGAAAACAACTTGTCGATTGTTTGTTTATCCACATTCCTGACAGCCAGTTGCTGGTATTCCATTGCTTTTGTAAATCCGTTCAGCAACTTAGTTAGCTGAGGTTGAAGCCATAGTGGAATTTTATTTAGTTCTGTTTCGACCTGTTTTTTGTTGATTTCTTTATGCGAATTGCACTTATTGAGTCGTGAAATTAACTGCACCGAGATTTCCATTGGTTCTTCAATCTCAGTAATAAACCCTCGAAACCCGGTTGTTTGGTTTGCCAATCCGGCAGCATAAAACAGCTTCGACAATAACAGTGGCTGTTCGCTTAACTTCGGAGTTTGTTTATCGGCCTGTATTTTTGCGGCTATAAACCGAGTGTAATCGTATAGCTTTAGTGGATTGGCAAAAAGATCGTCGAATGCCGGCGATTTGTATAACATTGCATGCGGATAGCTTGTCCAATAGGTTTTTGGTTCGATGCCCAGTTGAAGTTCGCTGCGGTTTATTTCGCCCAAGGCCTTCGCTAGCAAGTTAGTTGTAGTCTGCCCCATTAGTGAGGCAAAAGCTGTAATTGTAAGAACTATGAATATGAATAATTTACGCATTTAGTTCTTTTTTAGTATTCTTCAGAACAAGCGAGTAAAACATTCCAATTAAGGCAACAATTATCAACCCGACATAAGGGCTCAAAACATGAAACCGTACGTTGAGGTGTTTTATTTCGGTGAAAAAATCGGGGTGCACGTTCCTTATCAACACAAAAAAAGGAGCATCGCCCTGTGCGGGCATGTAGTACGAAAACTCACCAGCAAGGTACATCACTATTAATGAAACGACAACGGCAACCGAGGCAATTATTTCGGCCGACAAGTACCATCTTTTCTGAATATTTCGCACGGAATAAAATCCGAACGCAAACAGTATAACCAGCCCCATTCCGGAACCAAGTTGGTTTAGGATAACATCGTTAAAGTCGTAGTAATCGGTGTTTTGAGGGGCTAAAATTAGGTATTGGTTTGCTTCGTCAATAGCTCCGGCCAATGTGCACCAAAATAGTGTTTTGTTGTAGTTGCGAAACAGCGGAAACACAACAAAGCAAAAACTCGCATATTGCACAAAATGAATAATTTCGACATTGTGAACAAGTAAAATGTTAAACGATACAATCATCATTGCAATAGTTGTGGCCAACCCAATTAGCAACCGGTTACGATAAGGATGTTTTATGATTTTCAGTGCAAGGAAGATAACAACAGCACACAGCGCCACAATACCAATCAGCAAAACCGTGTGCTGATAATAGGCACGCGACTTTGTTTTAAACAAGGCCACAATTGCCCGTCCTACCTGTTCGTGAGGCAAAACGATAAGCAAGTAGTAAATAATCGCAATAATAAGATTTGTAGTTTTGTGGGCCGTGAGCCAATTAAAGATTTTATTCATAGAGAGAAACGGAATTGCATTTGGAAATAATCAGGTCGAAATTGAAAACCGAAAAGTAACTTCTTTGCATAAATTATACAAGAGATAGAATTTCCTGTGTGTGTTTAATCATTCATGTTTATAATGTAATTAAGCGAATGAAAGGTTGAAATAAATATTGATTGATAATGCCGAAGGTATGGCAGTATAATATCACCACTTTGTGGTTGTAAATCGGTTCTTTAACTAAATTTCTACAATTAGAACAACCCTTCGGGTTTTAAAATCCAACTCTTGATTCGCATTAATTCGGGGAAAAAGTGTCTCGAAGACACTCCGGAGTGGCAATGATACACTCAAGAGAGGCTTGTGGGCATAACAAAATGGCAAATTGCCAGAACAGAACGGCTCGGAGACATAAAATAAGGGTAAAATGCCATACTGGTATGCCTCGTGAATATAAGTTTAAGACAAAGTGACATATCGATAAGGATCAAAGATATAATGTAATGATAACCAGCCACAACGTTGCTTATTCTCAATTGAAAATCGGCAGAATGAAGCAAAGTTAATACACTGTACATCAGCTTAGATGGACAGTTAAGCCTATCAACTTAAGGGTGTCTATTGTAAAAAGAAAAAAATGATTATCATGTAGTTGTAAAAAAAAATAATTATTCTAAATTGCATTTTTTTACGATAATAGTGTAAAAGCTAAACCAAACTAAATATAATGAAAAATCTAATTTTACTTTTTCTAGGCTTGTTGCTTGCCACAATAGGGCAGGCACAAATTGCAACAAAAACTGTAAACCTAACATCAGCTGGAACACTTTCTACAGTTTTAACAGCCAATGAGCTGAGCTCAACGGTTGGCCTAACACTTACCGGAACTATTGATGCACGTGATTTTAAGACGATGCGAGATTCTATGCTTATGCTAGCTGAGATTGATTTGAGTGGGGCAACGATTGTTGCTTATCATGGGATAGAGGGAACTCAGTTCGGCTCTAATAATTACTATGAAGCGAATATGATCCCTTATGATGCATTTTACAACAATCAAACAATTACGTCTGTAATATTGCCTTCTACTGTAACCGTAATTGGGCAATATGCTTTTTTTGGTTGTAAAAGTTTGCCAACAATTGAAATACCTTCAGCAGTAAGAGAAATTAATGGAAATGTTTTTGCAGGTTGCAGTGCATACATCGTTGTAGACAATAATAATGCCAATTACTCAAGCCTTGATGGAGTGCTTTTTAATAAAGAAAAGACAACTTTAATAGCATGTCCTGTTTCAAAAACAGGAGTATATGAAATTCCATCATCTGTAATTACTATAGGTTCTGGGGCTTTTAGATACTGTAATTGCCTTACATCAACGGAGATACCTTCGAGTGTCAACAAAATTGACGAAGATGCTTTTGGTAATTGTAATCAGTTGGCATCGATTACAATCCCTTCGGGGGTAAACGATATAGGAATCTATGCTTTTGCATTCTGTCGAAATTTAATATCAATAACCGTTTTTAGTATAAAACCACTTGATTTGACGAATTCTAATGGTGTGTTTGAGGGGATTAACAAATCAACATGCACACTTTATGTTCCTTTCGGTTCAAAATCGGCTTACCAGAATGCTGTTCATTGGAAGGATTTTACCAATATTGTTGAAATGCAGGGACTTTTCGCTTCAACTGCTTCTGTTGGTTTTGATCCGAATGCAAGTACCAAGAAAATATATGTAGCATCTAACGTGGAATGGACAGCAAGTTCAGATCAGGAATGGCTCACTATTGATCATGAATCAGGGAAAAGCAGCGATTCAGTAGCTTTTACTGTTTCTGAAAACACAGAAGGGTTAAGAACGGCAAATGTTACAATTAATCCATCAGGACTTAACAGTGTGGTCGTTGAAGTAACCCAGAGTGGGGTAGTAGAAGTTACTGCAGGAGGTTTAAAAGCACTACTTGCAGGACAGCTATCGAACATTTCAGAACTCGTTCTTTCCGGCTCCATTGATGCTCGAGATTTCAAAACTATGCGCGACGATATGCCCCTGTTGACTGATATTGATTTGAGCAGGGCAACGATTGTTGCTTATGAAGGAGTAGAGGGAACACAGTTTGGTTCTAATAATTACTATGAAGCGAATATTGTCCCTTATTTGGCATTTTTCAACAACCAAATAATAAAGACTGTAATATTGCCTTCTTCTGCTGTTGTAATTGGGAATAACGCATTTAATCATTGCTGTGGTTTGTTTAGTGTAAAAATACCTGTAGGAACAGTTACTATACAATATAATGCTTTTGCTAGCTGCTCAAATTTGCAATTAATTGAAATACCTTTCACCTTAACTTCAATTCAAAATGGAGCGTTTCAAAATTGCACAGGTTTGCAACTAATTGAAATACCTTCAACATTAACTTCAATTGGGAATTATGTTTTTATAGGTTGCAGGGCAAACATCATTGTAGACAGCAACAATGCCAATTATTCAAGCCTTGACGGAGTGCTTTTCGACAAAGAAAAGACAACTTTAATAGCATGTCCTGTTTCAAAAACAGGAGTATATGAAATTCCATCATCAGTACAGACAATCGACCTAGCTGCTTTTAGATTCTGTAATGGCCTTACATCTATAGAGATTCCTTCTAGTGTCAACGAAATTGGTGAAGGAGCTTTTGGTGATTGCAATCAGTTGGCATCGGTTACAATCCCTTCGGGGGTAAACTATATAGGGAACAATGCTTTTGCATACTGTCAAAATCTTGCTTCAATAACTGTTTTTAGTTTAACGCCACTTGATTTAACGAATTCTAATGGTGTGTTCGAGGGAGTAAACAAATCAACATGCACATTAGATGTTCCTTATGGTTCAAAATCCGCATACCAAAATGCCGTTCAATGGAAGGATTTCCAAAACATAGTTGAAATGCCGGGGTTGTTACCTTCAAAAACATCATTATCATTTACCCCTTCAGCAGCAACAACAAAAATCTTCATCGCATCAAATGTGGGCTGGAGTGCAGAAAGTTCAGCAAACTGGCTAAGCATTAATTCTGCTTCTTCACTGGGGAGCGATTCTTTGTCAATAAGTGTAACCCAAAATTCCGGTGATGTTCGTACCGCAACAATTACAATTCATCCAACAGGATTACCTGATCAAACAATTACTGTAACCCAAAATGGTGTAGTACAAGTTACTGCCGGTAATCTGGCAACTGTGTTAGGTGATCAGCTTGCAACAACAACAAGCATTACTTTAGTTGGAACCATCGATGCCCGCGATTTCAAAACAATGCGGGATTCTATGCCTATGCTAGCTGAAATTGATTTGAACGGGGTAACTATTGTAGAATATAATGGAACTGAAGGGACAATTAATGGCACTGGTAGTTATTATCCTGCAAATGAAGTTCCGCAGGAAGCCTTTAGAAATAGCAGAGGAGAAGGAAAGACAACCCTTGTTTTAGTTATATTTCCAACAACCATTTCATCAGTTGGGTACGAAGCATTCTTTAATTGCAATAATCTTGAATCTGTAATTTTACCTAATACTTTAACTGAAATTGGCCCAAATGCCTTCATGGATTGTTCAAAACTTAAAGACATTAATATTCCGGCCTCTGTCACTGTAATCGGAGATGGTGCGTTTAGCATTTGTGCAGGGCCATTTAGTGTTGATGGAAGCAACCCTAATTATTCTTCTCTTAATGGAGTGTTGTTTGATAAAAATCAAATAACTCTTTTACAATGTCCAAATACACAAACGGGAGTATATACCGTACCCTCATCTGTCAAAACGGTTGGTAATGGTGCATTTTCTTATTGTTACAACCTTTTATCTGTAATAATTCCAGAAGGTGTTACAACAATAGGTAAGTGCGCATTCTACGAATGTAGTAACCTAACTTCAGTTTCTTCTATACCTTCAACAGTGTCAAATATTGGCAATTATGCGTTTGCATACACCTATGCGCTAACATCAGTCACTGCAAATTCTTCTGCTCCGATTGATTTGACCATGATAAATGGTGTTTTTAATGGAATAAACAAGACAACCTGTACATTGTATGTTCCTTATGGTTCAAAAGCTGCATACCATAATGCCGATCAGTGGAAAGATTTTCAGAATATTGTAGAAGCAGACGGTTTTATCCTAAGCGCTACAACCAAGAATATTGAAGCCATAGCAGGAAGCGACACGATTAGTATTAAAGCTAATGTTAATTGGACAGCTACTTCGGACCAAGACTGGTTGACCGTTACACCTAGCACAGGAACAGGAGACAAAGCATTGACTTTTACAGCTCTGGCTAATCCTTCAACTACAGCTTCGCGTACAGCAATAGTAACTGTTTCTGCCGAGGGTATTCCCTCCCAAACATTAACAGTCACTCAACAGGTAGCCATTGACCCGACAAAGCTTGATGCTTTCGAACCCGATAATGCCATTGCTACAGCCAAAACCATTACAAGCGGACTTATTCAGCAACACAGCATTTACCCTGTTGGCGATGTCGATTATGCTAGTTTTGAACTGACCAATGCCCCTGCAGAGGTAAGCATCCGTTTTATTGCCAATGCAGGTAGCAGGAATATTCAATTGATTGCCTCTGATGGGACAACCATTTTGAGCCACGATTATGAGCAAACCATTCGCACCTTAACCCAAAACGGCACCTACTATATCCGTGCATGGAACCCCGACAACCAGTTGGTGGAAAGCTACCAGTTGAGCCTTGCGGTGAAGCCGCTTGTGGTGGACAAGTACGAGCCCGACAACACTTGGGAACAGGCCACCGAATTGTTGCCGTTCTTTGAGCAAGACAACCACACCATTAAACTCGATGGCGATGTGGACTATTTGAAGTTTACCGTTAACGATGCTCCCCGCACAGTAACCGTAGATGTCTTTGATTCACGTACCAATTATTGCAGCTCTCTTGGGGTATGGTTTTACAGTACCGATGGTATTACCCAATTGAATTACAGTAGTGGTGGAGGCAACTATTGTGATGCTGCCCGTTTAACACAGACTATAACCACTAACGGCACATACTATTTTAAAGTAGCCGTGCCGCAAGGAGAAGGTGGTACCAGAGAAAGCTACACCGTGAAGTTGACCTCCGATGGCCTTGCGCCAGTGGTGTATTGCAACCCTACCGACTCGTTAGCTCTGGTTGCCGTTTACAATGCCGCCAATGGCAACAACTGGAACCGCAAGCAAGGTTGGCTTACCGACCGCGTACAAAACTGGCAGGGCGTAACCATGAGCCCCGAAGGGCGTGTAGTAAAACTGAACCTGACAAGGAATAACCTAAGTCAGAATATTCCTGCAGAAATTGGCAACCTAAAAGCTTTAAGGCAATTGAACTTGGGAAACAGCCGCTACGTTGAAAACGAAAACAATTGGAACGATTTCAACGGCAGAATACTTCCTCTATCGATGGCTAATTTGACCAATCTGGAAGTATTATCTTTGGATGGTTTACAATTCTATACAGAGCTGCCCGATATCTTTACGAGCATGGTCAACCTTAGGGAGCTGTACCTGCAAGAGAATTATTTCACTAATGCCCAATTACCTGCCAGCCTCCTTGCTTGCAGTAAGTTGGAACGGTTGGAATTCCAGTACAACAACTTCACCATTCTTCCTAATTTAACAGGTCTTGTTTATTTGCATAATGTGCAGGCCGGTATGAACCGTTTTACGTTCGAAGACTTGGAGCCCAATGCTATCATTTCTAACTTCAACTATTCGCCCCAACCGAAAATTGGGCAGCCAAAAGCGTTTAACCCTGTTGTAGGGAGTAGCTTTAGCCATACTTTGGAAGTGGGAGGGGAACACAACCTTTACCAGTGGTACAAAAACGAGCAAGCAATCGATGGGCAAACCAGCAATACCCTGCGCATTGAAAATGTAAGTGTAGCCGATGCCGGTATCTATCATTTGAAGGTGACCAATAGTGTGGCCACCAACCTGACGCTTATAAGCGAGCCGATCACGCTTTATCAAAACCAGTTGCCCATTTACCAGGCACTGGCCGATTTCTACAACAGCACGGGTGGCCCCAACTGGAACAACAAAGACAACTGGTTCACCGATGCCCCTTTAACCACTTGGTACGGGGTGTACTTTAATGACAATGGTGAGTATATTTTGGAAATTTAC
>Ga0209373_10003032_pt1 | contig 16040 bp, 14 predicted proteins | sample Higcelweek5metaG_FD_187173 | JGI IMG/M metagenome (GOLD analysis project Ga0209373, IMG submission 187173) | Freshwater pond sediment microbial communities from the University of Edinburgh, under environmental carbon perturbations - High... | ecosystem: Environmental > Aquatic > Freshwater >... | reverse complement strand
TTTGTTCCCCGCGTTCCAGGCAAGGCAGGCATGTATGTCTGTGGCGTTACGGTCTACGATTTCTGCCATATCGGCCACGCCCGGGCCGGCATCGTCTTTGACATGATTTACCGCTATCTGCGCTTTTGTGGCTACGATGTAACCTATGTCCGCAACTATACTGATATTGATGACAAGATCATCAACCGCGCCAATCAGGAGGGTACTGATTACCGCACCATAGCCGACCGCTATATCGCCACCTTTGATGAGGATATGGACCGGCTGGGGATGCTGCGCCCCACCATTGAGCCCAAGGCTACCGATCATATTGAGGATATTATCAACATCATTCAGCGTCTGATTGACAACGGTCATGCCTATGCCGTTGATGGTGATGTCTATTTTGCGGTGGAGACCTTTCCCGCCTATCTGAAGCTGTCTGGCCGCAATCTTGACGACATGCTGGCAGGTGCCAGGGTTGATGTGGATGAGCGCAAGCGGAACCCGATGGATTTTGCGCTCTGGAAGGGATCCAAACCGGGCGAACCGTTCTGGCAATCTCCCTGGGGAACCGGACGTCCCGGCTGGCATATCGAATGTTCAGCCATGAGCATGCGCTTTCTGGGGCCTTCGTTTGATATTCATGGCGGTGGCAAGGACCTGGTGTTTCCTCACCATGAAAACGAGATTGCCCAGTCTGAAGGGGCAAACGGCTGCCAGTTTGTCAACTACTGGCTGCATAACGGGTTTGTGAATATCAATAGCGAGAAGATGAGCAAGTCGCTGGGTAATTTTTTCACCATCCGTGACGTGCTTGAGCTGTTTGATCCTGAGACGCTGCGTTTTTTTATCCTGCAGGCCCATTATCGTTCTCCTCTGGATTACTCCGATCAAAACCTGCGGGAGGCCCAGGCCGGACTGAGCAGAATCTACGAGGCTCTGGCTGCACTGGATCAAGCTCTGGCCGCCCCCTCTGGTGCAACGGCGCAGCCCGCCGCATCAACTCCAGAGCTAGAAGAAAAGGTTACTGCCCTGATGCCCCGGTTCAGGGAGGCGATGGATGATGACTTTAATACCGCCCAGGCCTTGGGGGTGCTCTTTGATACGGTGAGAACCCTCAACCGTTTTCTGGCTGAGGGGGGCGGCAGCTATGACGGCGCCCGTTCACTACTTGAGCGCCTGCGGTCTGCGGTTGCAGAGATCAGCACCGTCCTGGGTTTATTCCAGACCAAGCCGTCCGGTTGGCTGGCTGCACGGGAGGCAGAAAAGGCACAACACCTGACAATCAGCCCCGATGAGATTGAGCGGCTACTTGCAGAACGGTCTGAAGCACGTAAAAACAAAGACTTCAAACGGAGTGACGAGATTCGCGATATGTTGTTGGCCAAAAATATTCAACTGCTGGACACACCACAGGGAACGTCCTGGAAGATAAAGTAACGTCAGGGGCCGGAAAATCTGCTTTTCCAGCCCCTTGACCCTGACGTATCGCGTGGTATGCTTGGCATCGGAGCTTGCCGAATGGAGATCAATAGGTCTATAGAATGGGAATGCTGCTGGGATCGTGACGATATTGTCATGGGGTATTGCCCTAATATCAGTGAAGGTGACGAAGATCTCCTTGTCTCACGTAGCCGTCGCATTCTTGAAAAATGTTGTGAGTGCGATAACTTCAAACGGGACATCGTCCGTTTTCGGGACAGCGGCCATCCATTGGCCCCGGTTTTTTCTATCCTGCATGCTGATTACCGTCGCCAGAAGAGCCAGATCCAGTCCCTGGCCAGCTTTCTTGATACAAAAACCCTTGAGGTCCGCTTTCTGCATGAATTGGGTTCCGTGCTGCAGAGTTCCGTAGATCTTGATGAAGTTTTGTCCATTGCTTTAACCGCCATAACCGCTGGCAAGGGGTTCGGCATGAATCGGGCCTTCCTGCTGCTTGCCGACAAGGAACGCCACATTCTGAGGGGGCATCTGGCCATCGGTCCCCGTTCTGCTGAAGAGGCTGGTCGAACCTGGCAGGAGATTGAATCCGGCGACCAGGATCTGCAGGGGCTTTCCCAGGCCTTTCGAAGGGACAAGCTGAATGCTGAACGGGACAAGTTCCATGATATTCTGGAGCGCCTGTCAATCCCGCTGGATAATGAAGAGCATATTGTTATTCAGGCACTGAAAGAGCAAAGACCGCTTCTGATCACCGATGCCCTCTATCGTCAGGATCAGGATGGAGAGTTTGCACGAATGCTCGGCGTTGATTCCTTTCTGGTACTGCCACTGATCGCCCGTAATCGCCGTGTCGGGGTGATTATCACCGACAACTTCATCACCCACCGCCCCATTAACGAACAGGATATGAAGTCAATTGAGAACTTTTCCTTTCCGGTTGCCTTTGCCATTGAACGGGCCTCTCTGTATGAACGGGTTCAGGAAGAGGTGGATAAACTGAAGCAGGCCAACCACCGGCTGCAGGAGCAGCAGGAACAGTTGGTCAGAATGGAGAAGATGGCACTGGTCGGGCGGATTACCTCCAGTATCGCCCATTCCATTCGTAACCCCCTGATGGTGATTGGCGGTTTTGCCCGCAGTATTATGAAAAGTACGCCGGCAACCGATCCAAAGCGCAGTTTCATTGAATCAATTGTTACCGAAGCCCATCAGCTGGAACAGGTACTGGGAGAGATTCTGACCTACTCCGATGCCCTGTTCCCCACCTGTGATTTCTGGGACCCGAATCAGCTGGTAGAAACATCCCTGCGGGATATCCAGGAACGGGTAATAGCGCAGGACTATACCTGTCACTTCCATGCCGGGGACCGGCTCCCACCGGTTTACATTGACTTTAAACAGACCACCTACTGTATCCGCAACATTTTACTCAGCACCATTGACGGTCTCCAGAACGGTTTCATTACAATCAGCACAAAACCAGAGGGAGACTATGTGGTTGTTCGGATTGTCGATCGAGACCGGACCCTTTCAGAAGATGAACTTGAGGCGTTGCTGACCCCCTTTACCGAGACCCGCGAGATGGGCTCAGGCCTGAATATGGCGTTAAGCCGCAGCATGCTGGACAAACAGAATATTCCGCTTGTGGTGGTGGCTCCACCCGAGGGGGGCGTGACCTATACCATTAAACTTCCAACCTGCAAGGAGGAAAAGACATGAACAAGCTACTGGTCGTTGATGACGAAGCAAATATCCGGTTACTTTACAGCGAAGAACTGGCTGACGAGGGGTATGTAGTTGAGACCGCAGCAACTATCGCAGAGGCTACCGAGAAACTGGGACAGCAGAATTTTGATCTGGCGGTGCTGGATATCAAGCTGAAGAATGAAAGTGGAATTGAACTGTTGCAGAAGATTGTCAAGGAACGCCACGATATGCCGGTGATTCTCTGCTCGGCCTTTTCCTGCTACAAGGACGATTTTTCTGCCTGGCTGGCAGATAGCTATGTGGTTAAATCCGGTGACCTGACCGAGCTGAAGGAAGAGATCAAACGGGTACTGTCAAAGAAGGCCCAACGCCACGCAGCTGGTATGTAAAAAAAGGAGGACACATTCATGAAAGCAGTGATTATGGCCGGCGGCTTCGGCACCCGCATCCAACCCCTCACCAGCAGCATGCCAAAACCGATGATTCCGCTTTTTAACCGGCCGATCATGCTGCATATCGTTGAACTGCTTAAAAAGCATGACATCACTGATCTGGTGATGCTGCTGTATCATCAGCCTGAAGTAATCAAGAAATTTTTCCGCGACGGCTCTGACTTCGGGGTCAAGATAACCTATGTCACCCCGATTGAAGATATGGGCACCGCCGGTGCGGTCAAGGCGGCGGAGAAGTATCTGGATGAGCCTTTTCTGGTCATCTCAGGTGACCTGTTGACTGACTTCAACCTGAAGAAGGTGATTGATTTTCATACAGATAACAAGGCGATGGCTACGATTACCCTGACCTCGGTCAAGGACCCGCTGCAGTTTGGCGTGGTCATTACGGACAAAGCGAAGCGGATTACGCAGTTTCTGGAAAAACCGGGCTGGGGCGAGGTGATTTCCGACACTATTAATACCGGTATCTATGTACTGGAACCAACGATCTTCAACTATATTCCAAAGGGAGAAAACTTCGATTTTTCCCAGGATCTGTTCCCGTTGATGCTACAGAACAATGACCCGCTGTTCGGTTTCTCGGCCAAGGGCTACTGGCGGGACATCGGCAATACCGATTCCTACCGTGAGGCCTACCACGATATCTTCAAAGGCAAGGTAAATCTCAAGATCGATGAAGAAAAGCAGGATTTTGTGGGCAAGGATCTGCGGGTTGGCGCTGACATAACCCTTGAGGATGCTACGGGTCTGTCCGGCACGGTTGTCATCGGGGATAACTCCCAGATCAGGGGTGAAGTCCAGATCAAGGATTCTGTAATCGGCCGCAACTGCACCATTGAGCCGGGGGTCAAGCTGAACCGTTGTGTGCTCTGGGACAACGCCTATGTCAAGAAGGGTGCAAAGATCACCGACAGCGTGATCTGTGCCAATGTGCGAGTGGGACAGAATGCGGTGCTGGATGAAGGGGTGATCGTTGCTGATGACACCTCCATAGGTGATGATGTCAGGATCAAGGCCGATGTAAAGATCTGGCCACGCAAGATGATTGAGGCAGGCTCCACCGTAACTGCCAACCTGATCTGGGGTGAAAAATGGAAGAAATCACTCTTTGAAGGGGCGATCATCAAGGGACTCTCCAATGTGGAACTGACCCCGGAGTTTGTTGCCAAGCTGGGCTGCGCCTATGGAACCACCCTGCCCAAAGGGAGCTATGTACTGGGCGGCAGGGATGCCAACCGTTCTTCCCGCATGCTCAAGCGCTGCTTTGTGGGTGGTTTGCTGTCAGCCGGGGTCAATGTGCGGGACATGACCATGACCTCGCTGCCGCTGATCCGCTACAAGCTGAAGACCTTTGGCGAGGTGGGTGGTTTCCACTTCCGTCAATCCAGTGAAGATCCAGCCTCAATGGAGATTATCTTTCTGGATGGCGATGGCCTGGATTTTTCCAGCAACATGGCCAAAAACCTGGAGCGGATCTTCTTTAAAGAGAACTTCCGGCGTGCCCACCACACAGAACCGGGTGCCTTGATTGATATCCCCCAGGCCATAGATTTTTATCGTGAAGGCTACCTGCGGGCACTGAATGTGGAGATCTGCCGCAAGGCCGCCTGGACCGTGGTGGTGGACTTCAATTACTCTCCCGCCAGCCAGGTGCTGCCGATGCTGCTGAATGAGCTGGGTTGCAACGTGATCGCCCTGAACGCCTATGTGGATGATGGCCGTGGCGGCTGCGTTCCCAAGCCGAAACAGGAAGGGCTCAGGCAGCTCTCCGCCATTGTCAGCTCACTGGGGGCGCAGGCCGGTTTCTGGCTTGAGCCTGCGGTTGAGTCAGTTACGCTGCTGGATGAAACCGGCACCATCTACGATGGCATTAAGCTTTTAACACTGGTGGTTGCGCTGCAACTCAAGACTGATCAGCGAGGCACCATTGCGGTGCCGGTACAGGCACCATCAAACATCGAACAGATGGCGCTCAAGAAAAAATGCAGCGTCACCAGAACCAAGAGCAGTGACCGGGCCATGCTGGAGGCAGCTTCTTCATCCGAGGTAATCCTGGCAGCGTCCCCGGATGGCCGCTTTGCCTTCCCCCGTTTCCAGGCTGCCTTTGACGGTATGTACACCGTTGCCAAACTGGTTGAACTGGGAGCGATTGTCGGCATCCCTTTCTCCCGTATTCTGGAAGAGGCGCCTGCCCGTGCCTTCCTGCAGACGAGCATCCCCTGTCCCTTTGAGATGAAGGGGGGGATCATGCGCAAGATGAGCGAAGACTCTCTGGAGCAGGAAGCATCCTTTATTGACGGCATCAAGGTCCAGTTTGATAACGACTGGGCACTGGTACTGCCGGACCAGTACAGCTCATTTGTACATATCTTTGCCGAGGCAAAGGATGATAAAGCGGCTGGCAAGCTACTGGACGAATACCGGACCAAGGTTGAAAAGTGGAAAAAAGAGCTGGAGTAGCCAACCATGACCATTCCGATTGACGTCGTATTCATCTGGCATATGCACCAGCCTTTTTACAAGGATCCGGTCAAGGGAGAGTATGCCCTGCCCTGGACCTATCTGCATGCCATCAAGGATTACTATGACATGCCAGCCATTGTTGAAGATACGCCCGGCGCACGGGCGGTCTTCAATCTTGTGCCATCGCTGGTTGAACAATTACTGGATTATGCAGCCGGTACTGCGGTAGATCCCTTTCTGATAAAGGGACAGATGAATCCGGCAGATATGTCGCAAGAGGACCGGATCTTTCTGCTGGAAAACTTCTTCTCCGCCAACCGACAGCGGATGATTGAGCCGCACCGCCGTTACCTTGAGTTGCTCTACATGGCTGGCGAGGGCAAGCCAGGTGCCGTACGGGAGCGGGAACGACATTTCAGTCACCAGGATCTGCAGGATCTGCAGGTCTGTTTTTTTCTGGCCTGGACCGGAGAGGCGGCCCGCCGACGTTTTCCTGTCTTTCAGGAACTGTTGGCCAAGGGCCAGGGCTATACCGCCGAGGACCGGGCGCTGCTGTTTGCCACCCAGCGCAAGCTGTTAAACGAGATCGTACCACTCTATAAACGGCTGCATGAAGAAGGACGGATTGAACTCTCGGTTACTCCGTATTACCATCCGATCTTGCCACTTTTATGTGATACCCATCTGGCGCGGGAAGCGATGCCGAAAGTCACACTGCCCAACGAGCGGTTGCGTCACCCTGAAGATGCCCGTGCCCATATCTGCCATGGCCTGCGTTACTTCAAAGAGATCTTTGGTATCACACCGCGTGGCATGTGGCCTTCAGAAGGGTCGGTCAGCGACGAGGTGTTACGCCTGATTGCCGAATGCGGACTTTCCTGGGTTGCAACCGATGAAGAGGTGCTGGCCCGTTCACTGGATGGCGGCCTGGGACAGAATCATGAAAGACTCTACCACCCTTGGCGATTTGCCACCAACAGTGGCGATCTGGGCATCTTTTTCCGTGACCACCAGCTTTCCGACCTGATCGGCTTTACCTACAGCCAGTGGGATGCCCGTCGGGCTGTGGCTGATTTTAGCGGGCGTCTGCGACATATCGGTCGTCTGATCGGCAGCGAAGGCAAGGTGATTCCGGTGATTCTGGATGGGGAAAACGCCTGGGAGTTTTATCCTGACAACGCCTATGATTTCCTTTCAGGTCTCTATGCGACTCTGGCCGAAGCCCCGGATCTGAATCTGACCACCTGCAGCGATGTGCTTGACAAATCAAGTTTTGAAGGCCGTTTGCACCGGATTCACCCAGGCTCCTGGATAAACGCAAATTACGGGATCTGGATCGGACACCCTGAGGAGAACCTGGCTTGGGATCTGGTGGCAGCTGCGCGTAAAGCCATTGTTGAACACCAGCCTGAGGCTGCACGGCAACTGGCAGCAGGCGGTATGGACGGTGATGCTGTGGCCCGCATGCTTTGTACCTCGCTCTATGCTGCCGAGGGAAGCGATTGGTTCTGGTGGTTTGGCGACGATCATTTCTCCCCCCACAGTGACCGTTTTGATCGTCTGTTCCGCCAGCATCTGACCAACGTCTACACCCTGTTGGGGATAAGCCCGCCACGGGAGCTGCTGGAGCCGATCAAGAAAAAGAGCCCGGCTGGCCTGGTGCGGGAACCAGCCGGATTTATTGAACCGGAGATCAATGGCCGGGTCGGGGATTACTTCGAATGGCTGGCCGCCGGTCTGTTTGATCTGACTCGTCAGGGGTCTGCCATGCATTCCTCCGACCGGCTTCTGCAAGGGTTCTACTGGGGCTACAACCGGGAACGTCTTTTCTTCCGCATTGACGGCATTCAGGAACTGTCCCGCCTGTTAAAGGAAAACGACATTCTGGCGTTACAGTTGATTGCAGACCGGGAGTATCGGCTGCCGATGTGCCGTACAGGCCGGGAAGGGCTGCTGTTAGTTCGGGAACAGGGTGGCTGGATTCCCACCAACGACTGCTGTCACTGGGCCATTGACCGGACCTGTGAACTGTCTGTTCCGCTGGAGGGGATAAAACTGACGCCTAAATCCAAACTGTTTGCCAGTATGACCCTGACCCGTGACAGTGAAGAGATTGGCCGTTGGCCCAGTGATGCACCATTAATGCTTAATTATGAAGGGCCTGATTTAGAGGCTAATGACTGGTTGATATAAAAATCAGGGCCAAAGGTCAGTGGCCAAGGGTCAAGAAGCTGGTTTTCTTGCCCCTGGCCCCTGGCCCATTGCCCCTTGGGGGAATACATGTCTGAACTACGCTGGGATCCGCTGAAACTGCACTGGGTTATCATTGCCACTGAACGAGGACGCCGTCCACGGGATTTTCAGGCTGAGCCGGAACCGCTACCAATTACCTCCTGTCCGTTCTGTTACGGCAATGAAGATAAAACCCCACCGGAGATTTTTGCTATCCGCTCCAACGGCATGCCCAACACCCCCAACTGGAAGGTGCGGGTGATCCCCAACAAATATCCGGCGCTAAGGATTGAGGGAGAGCTTGAAAGTCGCGGCCATGGACCCTACGATGTCATGAACGGCATCGGCGCCCATGAGGTAATCATTGAGACGCCGGATCACAAGAAATCCATGGCTGATCTGACCCCGACTGAATTGACCGATGTACTGATCACCTGGCGGACCCGCCTGCTGGACCTGCGCCGGGATTTCCGGTTCCGTTATATGATCCTGTTCAAGAATCACGGTGCACGGGCCGGGGCTTCGCTGGCCCATTCCCACAGCCAGCTGATCGCCGTACCGATGCTGCCGCCGGTGGCCACTACCGAACTGAAGGTTTGCCGCACCCACTATGCTGACAAGGAACGCTGTCTGTTCTGTGATCTGATCAGTTTTGAACTGGAGCAGGGTACCCGCGTCGTGCGCGAGTTTTCCAATTTTGTCACCTTGGCCCCCTATGCTGCCAGCTTTCCGTTTGAACTACGGCTTTACCCCAAACGGCATAGCCACGATTTTGCCTTGATGAATGATGCACATCTGGCAGAACTGGCAGTGGCATTAAAGGATATGTTGATGCGGGTCAAACTGGTGCTGAAGGATGCTCCCTACAACTTTATCCTGCACACCTGTCCGCCAATGCACAAGCGACCGGGTAAACCAGCCATGTGGACCTCACTGGAATATGACTACCATTGGCATATTGAGCTGGTGCCACGCCTGACCTCCATTGCCGGGTTTGAGTGGGGAACCGGTTTCTTCATCAACCCGACTTCACCGGAGGATGCCGCCCTGTTCCTGCGTGAGGCCGAGGTGTAGTGCCGGTCAGCAGCAGGCTCAAAACAACGCTTGACGCGCTGTATGACAGACGTTCACAAGAACATCTGGCCAATGACCCGCTCTCCTATTGTCACCGATATACTGATCCGGCTGATCAGGAGATTGCAGCGCTGATTGCAGCAGTATTTGCCTACGGTTCAGTCAAGGTGATCAAAGGCAACCTGACCCGCATCTTCAGCATCATGGGAGACACTGCTCCAGCAAGGTTTATCGATAATTTTGACCCGAAAAAGCAGAGGCAGCTCTGCAACGGTTTTAAACATCGCTTCAATAACGAAGCTGATCTGACAGCGCTGTTCTGGGCTATCAGGTTAATGCGGCAACAGCAGAGCAGCATTGAAGGTTTCTTCAGTCAGTTTCATGCAGCAAATGCCACAACTGTGGAGCAAGGCTTGAACGGTTTTTGTACTGCGGTGCTAGGTCTGGATTATCAACCGATCTTTGGCAAATCTGGTCTGCCCCGGAAGAGTAGCTTCAGCTTCTTATTTCCATCACCGGCAGGAGGTAGTGCCTGTAAGCGACTATGCATGTTCCTTCGTTGGGTGGTCCGTCCTGCAGACGGAATTGATCTGGGGATCTGGAAGCTGATACGCCCGAGCCAGCTGATCATTCCGGTGGATCGACATATCGAGCGGATTGGCCAGATGTTGGGGTTAACCTGCCGTCGTACCCCGGATTGGCGGATGGCATCAGAGATTACCACTGCACTCAGACAGTTTGATCCGAATGATCCGGTTAAATATGACTTCTCACTCTGTCATTTAGGCATTTCAGAAGGCTGTAACGGACAGTCGGGAACAGTATGCCTGGGTTGCCCGGTACAGCAACATTGCAGACCGTTACAACGTGGCGTCAATGGATAAGAAATTGACACCTTGCCGCCATTCTGCTACACAATACGCTGATTTTTCAGACGTTCAGAGCAATCTTGAGATAACCCTCCGACAGGGAGCTGGCGATGATTATTCAATGTGAACAGTGCCGGACTAAATTCAAGCTTAATGATGAGAAGGTTTCTGACCGTGGGGTAAAGGTTCGCTGTGCCAAATGCCGTCACGTCTTTACCGTGCGTAAGGACGTGGCTCCGGCTGAAACAGCCGCTGCAGCCTTTAACTCCCAGGAAGACACCGTCCGTGTGAGCGATCCCGCAACACCGGTACAAGGTGTTGTGGCAGCAACTCCGGAACCAACGGTTACCTTTGATTTTGGCACAGCACCGGTACAGGCAGCTGAAGTGCCAGACAGTTCCTTTGATCTGGGACAGACTGATGCAACAGCAGATGGCGGTTTTGACTTTGGAGATGTCGCTTTTGGAGATGCTGCTCCCGCAGCAGCTTCCCTGTCCGATGTGGATTTTGGTGAAATGACCATGGTCATGCCACCTAAAAAAGTGTCTGAACCGGCTCCTGATTTCAGTCTTGATTTTGGTACTGCCCTCGTGCAGCCAGCAGCGCCTGCTTCAGACGCAGTCTTTGATTTTGGTGATGCCATTACAAGCAGTACTGACGCCACAGCCCAAAAAGTTGAGTTTGATTTTGGTGATGACCAGCAAACGTCATCAGTACCACCTACTGATGATGTAGACCTGGGTAGTTTTGATTTTGGTGATGCAACGGGAACCGCTGCAGTACCTGCGCAAGACATTGACAGCACTGATTTCAGTGATTTTGCTGCTGCCGTCAGCCACAAAACCAGTTCTGGTAATCAAGACTTCAGTTTTGATGAACCTCCGCCTCCGTCGGCAGCATCCCAGAATGACAGTTTTGATTTCTCCGGTGTGGATTTTGGTTTGACAACGCCAGTGACAGCAGCCTCTACGGTTCCAGAGGCAGATGCATTCAGCCTGGGTGAAATGGATTTTAGTGGTGACACTTCTGCAGTTATGGTTGCTACTTCAGAACCGGCAGCGGCTGGCAGTCTGTTTGCTCCGGTTGAAGAACCGTCAGCCCATCATGATGCAACGGCTGCAATACCTGATATCACTTTCGAAGCACCTTCCCCGGCTGAGGAAGCACCTCCCTTGCCAATTACATCCCGGCGCCGTCAAAGCTCTACAATTTCACTTGTTGTCGGTGTTATTGCGGTGCTGGTTGTAGGGGCACTCGGCTACCTTGCTGTTTCAATGCTCGGCAAAGCACCTGTGCCAGTTGATGAAGGCAAGATTACGGTTCAGAATGTGAAGGCCTATTTTGTTCCCAAAGCTGCTGCAGGCGAATTACTGGTGATAACCGGTGAGGCCCTGAATAATCACAAAAAAGCCAGAGCTGCCCTGCAAGTTAAAGGAATGGTGTACGGAGCCAACAATCAGACCCTTGCCAACAAGACCGCCTATGCCGGTAATCCGCTGAGTCAGGAACAGCTGTCATCCATGACCGCTGAAAAGATTGATGCTGCCATGAACAATCAGTTCGGCGACTCACTTGTTAATCTGGAAGTGCAGCCGGGCAAGACAATTCCGTTTACCGTAGTCATTATCAATCCGCCTAAAGACGGTAAGGATTTTGGGGTCGAGCCGGTTGGGTCCACCATAGCTGCCAGCAAGTAGCAGAAGCTGGCGTTGAACATAGCAGAAAAAAGGAAGGGCTGCCCGGAGATCGGACAGCCCTTTTAACATCCATGGTGCAGTTCAACAATTACACGATCTCCACCAGCTTGATGGAAAAGGTCAGATCCTGCCCGGCCAGCGGGTGGTTGGCATCCAGAGTCACGGTGGTTTCCGTAACCTCGGTGATCAGCACCGGCATGGAAGAACCATCCTGCAAAACCACCTCCAGCTGCTGCCCTTCAATGGGATTAATCTCTCCATCCATCTCGGCACGTTCCACCACTGCTACCATCTGATCGTTACGCGGCCCGTAGGCTTCATCTGCCGGGATAGTAACCTTGATGCTTTCGCCAACAGCCAGCCCCAGCACCGCCTTTTCAAAGCCAGGAATTACATTCCCTTCACCAATAGTGAACTCAAGGGGGTCACAACCACAGTCGCTGCCGGTGCCGCAACCGCCTGAACTGCTGCAATTACAGCCACAACTGTCCTGTTCCACAACCTCTGAAGAATCAAAAATACTGCCGTCAGTAAGGGTGCCGGTGTAATGTACCCGGACGGTATCGCCCTGTTTTGCCTGTGCCATAAGAGTTCTGTCCTTTCGACAAAAATACCCGTTCCATGTCTGGAACGGGAGCTGGTTACGCAACAGCAATGAGCTGTTCGATCTGTTGTAGCGTGGCTCCTTTGATTCGAAGCCTTTTGTGTCGCGATGTCTCGCCGGAGATAATGGTGATGGCTGACTTGGGGCAGTTGAGCTGTTTTGCCAGAAATTCTCTGCACGCCAGATTGGCAGCGCCATCCACAGGGGGAGAGGTCAGCTGCAACTTCACTTCTCCTTCATGGATTCCACAAAAACGGTTGCGCGAGGCCCGGGGCTGCACAAAGACCCGCAACAGCAAGGAATCTCCTTCTGTGGACCAAGGTACTGCCGGGCTACTGCTCTCCACTGCCGATCATCCTGGCATGATTGTCAAGCAATGCCTTAAACTCCATTTCAAACTGAAGCCGCTGACGGCGAACATCCTGAATCCGGCCCTGCAGATCGGCCACCTTTCGTTCTGCATCATCAACCAGTCGCCGCGCCTGCAGTTGAGCTTCAGAAACAATCAATTCTGCTTCCTTTTGGGCATTTGATTTCATCTCTTCGGTAATACGCTGGGCAGCCAGCATGGTTTCCCGCAGATCCTTCTCTTTCTGAACATGGTCACCAAGCTCACGGGACTGACGGTTTGTCTGTTCCTTCAGCTCGGTATTTTCTCGAATCAGCCCTTCCATCTCGGAGGCGACCGTCTGCAGGAAACTGTCCACATCGTCAGGGTCAAGTCCGCCCAGCATCTTTCCTTTGAACTGTTGCTGCCGTATGTCAAGGGGTGTAATCTTCATCAGGTGTTACCTCAATTTCAGGACCATACTGTAGTTGACCAGATACTGATACAGCGTATTCAGCACCACTATCTGGAGGACGTAAATCAAGGCAAAGGCCACCAGTGGCGAGAGGTCCATTGGCCCCATGTTCGGCATCATACGACGGATGCGGGACAGCAGTGGTTCTGTCACACGGTACAGAAAATTTACAATCGGGTTGTAAGGATCAGGATTAACCCACGAGATCAGAGCGGTAGCAATCAGGATATATTTGTAAATTGTCAACAAGCCGTCAGCCAACTCAACTATCTTGGCGAGCGCATAAAGAATATTTCCAAAAAGAATCATAACCTGTTTAACCTCCATACCAACATGGTTTTGTACTATGCCGTAATCTCAAAGGAAAGTCAAAAGCTCTCTCGTTGCCACCTTGCCAGCTGCCTCTGATTCTGTTATTGCTATTTTATTTTAAGAGGTTGCCATGTCTGTGCAGAACTATTTGGAAGTTGCTATTGAGGCGGCCCTGGCCGCCGGACAGCTGCAGCGCTCCCGTTTCGATTCAACGTTTTCCATAGATCTGAAAGGCGCCAAGAATCTGGTGACCGAGCTTGATCTGGCATCCGAGGCATTGATCGTGGAAAGGATTCTGGAACAGTTCCCCGATCACAGTATCCTGGCTGAGGAGGCTGACTATCCAGCCGGTAATGGACAGCACACCTGGATTATCGACCCCCTGGACGGCACCACCAATTATGCCCACGGCTATCCTTGGTTCTGTTCTTCAATCGCCCTGACTGTCGGCGGAGAACTGATCGTTGGTGTGATTCATAATCCGATGAGCGACGAACTGTTTACTGCCACTGCAGGCGTCGGGGCTTTTCGGAACGGGCGTAAAATAGCCGTTTCCTCTCGTCAGCCATTAGCAGGCTCATTGCTTGCAACCGGGTTTCCCTACGACTGCGCCACTGACCCTGAAAATAATTTCAATCAGTTCATTCGCTTTCAAAAGGCAGCCCGTGGTATCCGTCGAGCCGGTGCAGCCGCCCTTGATCTGGCATATCTTGCTGCAGGCCGTCTCGACGGCTTCTGGGAGGTCAAACTAAAGCCGTGGGATGTGGCAGCCGGTACCCTGCTTGTCCGTGAGGCTGGAGGTAGTGTCACCTCCTTTGACGGATCTGACTACGACGTCACCAATCATCGTATTCTGGCAAGTAACGGCCTGATTCATGATGAAATGATCGCCATCCTTGCCCAGGAGAACAACGTATGAAACGGCCTGTTATTGCCCTGTTGCTTTCCGGATTGCTGTTGCCTGGGCTGGGACAGCTGTATCTGGGCAGACGTATCAAAGGTGTTGCCTTGATCATGGCAATCAACCTCTTATTGCTGATCGGCCTCTTTTTTTTCATGAAGATCTCGAGTCCGGTTATCGCTGCCCATTTGAGCGGCTCCCCGCTGACGCCAGCATTGATTCTTGAGAAAATTGAGCCCTTTGCCGTCTGGGCCAAATTGTTACTTGCCGCTTTTTTGTGCCTGTGGGGCTTCGGCATAGTTGATCTGCTCAGCGCGTTCCGGGAAGGTGTTGCGGCAAATAGTAACGTTCCCGACAATTGACAAACAGCGTTTGTCTATGCAAAGATGCACCATTCTACGAAGGGACGTTTGCACCCTTGGTGCGACAAACTACATACATGATACATGCACAAATAATTGGCAGTGGTGCAGGCCTTCCTGATCGGGTGGTCGGCAATGATTTTTTCTCCTATCTTGTTGATGATGCTGACGAATGGATCTCCTCCCGCACCGGTATCCGTGAACGGCGATTTGCCAGCCCGGAAGAGTCAACCTCGGATCTGGCTACACGGGCTGCCCTGGCTGCCCTGGCCAATGCCGAGATCAGCGCAGACGAGATTGATTGCATCGTAGTCGGCACCTCCACGCCGGACATGATCCTGCCAGCCACAGCCTGTATGGTACAAAAGGAAATTGGTGCCAGAAACGCCTTTGCCTTTGACATCAACTCGGTCTGCGGCAGTTTTGTATTTGCCCTTGATACGGCGGACAGCTTCATTCGGGCTGGCAAAGCCCGTACCGCCCTGGTGATCGGTGCTGATACCTACTCCAAGATCTTGAATTTTGATGACAAAACCACTGCTCCGCTGTTTGGTGATGGTGCTGCTGCGGTGATTATCCGTGGCGAAGAGAATGCTGAAAAAGGTATTTTACAGTCCTTCATCCGTACTGACGGCAATGGCTGGCCTCTGATTCAGGTTCCTTCATCCGGGTCACGCAAGCCGATTACTGCCGAGAGCATTGCTGCCAAAGAAAACACCTTCTACATGGCAGGAAAACCGGTCTATGTTTTTGCAGTCAGCGCCATTCCAGAACTGATCCAGACGGTTTGCAGCAAGGCAGGTATTGAGCCTGCCGATCTCGACTGGCTGATTCCCCATCAAGCCAACCTGCGAATTATCGACGCTGTTTCCAAGAAGCATAATATTCCCAAGGAAAAGTTTCTGGTAAACCTGCAAAAGTACGGCAACACCTCTGCTGCATCGGTCGGCCTGGCCCTGAATGAGTTCAGGCTTGATGGTACGATAAAGCCGGGCCAGCTGGTACTGGTAATGGGCTTTGGCGGCGGTCTTTCCTGGGGTGGACTGCTGATCCGCTTTTAACCTCGCCTCTCCGTTCATCAAGACGTCCTGGGGACAGTTTTTCAGCCTGTCCCCAGGGGTAACTGTCATCTATAA
>Ga0209373_10003031_pt1 | contig 16042 bp, 13 predicted proteins | sample Higcelweek5metaG_FD_187173 | JGI IMG/M metagenome (GOLD analysis project Ga0209373, IMG submission 187173) | Freshwater pond sediment microbial communities from the University of Edinburgh, under environmental carbon perturbations - High... | ecosystem: Environmental > Aquatic > Freshwater >... | reverse complement strand
CCAGCGTCCATCAACTGGCGCCGTTGGCCTTATGCGCTATAATTCAACGCTTGATGCGTTCGAAGGCTATACGTCAGTCGGTTGGGGCAGTATTGGCAGCGGCGGCGGCAGTGCGGCCCTTGGCCTTTCTTCGGCGGCCAACAGCCCCTATCGCACGGGCGAACTCTCGACGGGTCTGTTCTCTCCCGAAAGCGGCAGCGTGGCGATCACCTCGCTCGGCACGGAAGTGCTGCGCACGACGGCCAGCGGGTATGTCGGCATTGGCAATACCGTGCCAGCGTCGAAGCTGGATGTGACGGGCGATATCAATGCGACGGGGAATCTAAGTCTTGGTGGAGCGGGGGTTAGCTCGACCTATGGGATTAATCTCTCTCAAACAAGTGCCGACGCGAGCAAGGTCGGTATTTACAGCAACCAAACCGTTAGTGGTACGCTTACGGCGGCGCGAACGAATTATGGGCTATATTCAGCCCTTTCAAATACAGCCGCGAGTTCTTATGCCAACGCAATTTACGGCAGCTATAACCAAATAACAAACAACGATGGGGCTAAGGCGTCAACCGCCGTTGGTGTCTATGGTGTTGTTCAAAATCAAAACACCGGTGCTGGCTATAGAAGCGGGGAAATGACAGGCGTCAGTGGTTATGTGGGAAATCTATCATCGGGAACAATGGAACAAAGTGCTAATGGGGTGAGCGGCACCGTTTATAACTCTTCTTCTGGAACGATGTACTCTGCCGTTGGGCTAAGAAGCACTATACAAAATAATGGGTCCGGGATGATGAGCTATGCCTACGGGGCGACCAACAACATCGCAAATGGGACTGGAACCATAAATAACGCCCTAGGCAATAGCATCTATATTACGCAGGGTACAGGCGGAGGAACGATTAATAAAGCTACGGCCTATTCGGCTACACTTAGCAGCTCTGGGGATGGGACCTTCGGAACGGGGTATCTCTTCTACGGTGTTTATTCAGGTCCATTCACCACCAAATGGGGCCTGTATCTGAGTGGCGAGACAAGCAATTACCTGTCCGGCTCTTTGGGGATCAAAACGGCGGCGGTGAATGCCGGAAGCGTGCTTGATTTGTCAGGCGCGACGGGCACAGCTTTCAGCTCGATCCTTTTGCCGCAAGACACAACGGCCAACCGCCCGACGACAGGCGTGGCGGGGATGATGCGGTATAACACAACATCCGGTGCGTTCGAAGGTTACACCGCCAGCGGTTGGGGCGGTTTGGGTGGTGGTTATCTTGGGGCTTCGGCGGCGGTGACGAGTCCTTCACGCTCTGATGATGTAACAACGGGGTTGTTCAGCGACACCGCCTCGACGGTGAGTGTCGCAACGGCGGGAACTGAACGTCTGCGCGTGACGGCGGATGGCTATGTCGGTATCGGCACAACGGCCCCGACCTATCCGCTTCAAGTCGGCACAGATGCCACGAATGGCAACGGCGCGTTTGTGTCAGAGTCTGGGGCTTGGACAAACGTTTCGGATCGTCGCGTGAAAGAAAACATTCGCCCGCTGACTTATGGGCTGAGCGACGTGATGAAGTTGAAACCCGTGGCCTATGAAATGAAGGGCACGCATGTCAAACAAATCGGGTTCATCGCCCAAGATGTCGAACCTGTGTTGCCCGAAGTTGTCGAGGTCAGCAAAGAAGGCCGTTATGGTTTGAATTACGGCAACATGGTTGCGGCGACGGTTAAGGCGATCCAAGAGCTGAAGAGCGCGAACGACAATCGCGACAGCAAACTGGCCGCGCTCGAAAAAGAAAACGAAACGCTCCGCGCCGAAATCCAAGCGTTGAAAACGCAGCGCCTCGGTGCCGTTCACCCTGAAGAAAAGAACCAGCCCGTGGCGCAGGCCACTGAGACGCGCGAGCTGTTGATGCTGACGATTAAGATTGGCGGCGGGTTGATGGTCCTTGTGTTGCTTGGCCTCGGGGCCTGTGGGCTCGTGCTGTGGCGCGGTCGCAAGAGGGCGGCGTAAAAGAAAGGGTTCAGGGGTCAGGGTCAGGGAAGCGTTTTTCTGATGGCAAAAACCAAACGGGATGCCCGTTTTCACGGGTATGACACTGTTTTTTGTGTCCGACACCCCTCCCAAAACTTCTGCGAAGAATGAACAGGCTTTAACCGTTCGTGGCCGTCTTTGTTGTTTTATGTTGACTACGCCACGCGCCCACCGTTTCCTGAACCCTGAACCCTGACCCCTGACCCCTGAATCACATGCTTTCCGAAGAGTCTCTTGACCAATTCAAACGCGCCACGGCGGCGACGATTAAAGCTATGGGCCATCGCCCCGAGCTTGAGGTTGCCTTTATGCGCGAAGGTGTTGAGACAGGTGAAACGCGGGTCAGGCTGCCGGAAGCCACGGAAGAGAGGGCTCAAGCCACCTTGCGCGGCGCGGCAGACACAGCGGCGGTGCGTCTGCGGCATCATCAAGCTTCCCTTGCGGCGCAACCACGCACGTCCTCGGCTGCGGCTCAGGCCTATGAGGCTTTAGAGCAAGCCCGCTGCGAAGCGCTTGGCGCACAAAAAATGCTCGGGGCGCGCCGTAACATCAGCGCTTTTTTGGAATCGGAATGCCGTCGTCAGGCCTATGACAAAGCGCAAACACCAAAAGATGTTCCTATCGCCGAGGCGCTTCATCTCCGGGCCTACGCCACGCTTACTGGGGCTACGCTGGGCGCGGCGAGTCTTACGGCCGTCTCTGTGTGGCAAACGGTTTTAGATGAACGCCTAGAGCCGTTCTGGCCACGCCTGCGCAAGACATTAAACGACCAAGCTACGTTTGCGGCCATTGCGCAAGAAATGCTTGCCGCCTTAGCCCTCGCGCCGCGCCCTAGCGATAAACCGAAGGCGAGCGAACCAGAGCAACCCAAGCCGCAAGAAGAAGCCAGCGAGGACGCGACAAAGGAAGATCAACCCGCCAGCGCAAGTTGCGGCTCCGGCGAAGAGGCCGCTGCCGCGCAAGATCAAACCAGCGGCGAAAGCGGGCCAGAAGAATCTGCACAGGAAGATCAAACCAGCGAAGAAGGTGAAGGCGAAACAGAGCCGCGCTTTCACAGCGGGCCGGTGACGACCTATCGCGTGTTTACAACGGCGTTTGATGAAGTCGTGCGCGCGGAAGAGCTTTGCCCGCCCGAAGAATTACAGCGCCTGCGCCGCTTACTCGATCATCAGCTGAAACCTTATCAGGGCGCGGTGGTTCGGCTGGCAAACAAGCTGCAACGGCTGCTTATGGCGCAGCAAGTGCGTTCATGGGATTTCGATGTGGAGGAGGGCGTTTTAGATCCGGCGCGCTTGTCGCGTATCGTCACCAATCCGCTTGAGCCGCTTATGTTCAAGATTGAAAAAGAAACCAGCTTCCGCGATACGGTTGTGAGTTTGCTCATTGATAATTCCGGCTCGATGCGCGGACGGCCCATTACGCTTGCGGCGATCAGCACAGATATTCTAGCGCGTACGCTTGAGCGCTGTGGTGTGAAAACGGAAATCCTTGGCTTCACAACACGCACGTGGAAGGGCGGACGCGCGCGTGAACTGTGGATCGCCAAAGACAAGCCGCCGCTTCCCGGACGGCTCAATGAAGTGCGTCATGTGATCTACAAACGCGCCGATACGCCATGGCGCCGCGCGCGCCAAGCCATTGGCCTGATGCTGCGTGAAGGCCTGCTCAAAGAAAACATTGATGGTGAAGCGCTGATGTGGGCGCATCAACGGTTGCTGGCGCGTCCAGAAGAGCGCCGGATTCTCATGGTCATTTCCGATGGCGCTCCCGTGGATGATTCCACGCAGTCGGTCAATCCGACAAGCTATCTTGATACGCATTTGCGCAGCGTAATCGCGTGGATCGAACGCGACTCGCCCGTGGAATTGATGGCGATAGGCATTGGCCATGATGTCACGCGCTATTATCGCCGCGCAGTGACAATCGCCGATGCGCAAGAGCTTGGCGATACCATGACGCGTGAACTCGCGGCGTTATTTGGAGCTTAGCAAAACGGTTTATGTGAAGCCCTCATACGCCGGGCGCGTTTCTCCGAAACGCTTGGCTTCGCTCGCCTAAGCGAAACTTGTTTATGTAAGCCCTCAAACGCCGGGCGCGGGCCTCCGTCCCGCTTGGCTTCGCTCGCATAAGCGAGCGGGCCCTGTTCGGGCCTTGAAGAGAAGAGAACATCACGCCCAACCTAACCCACGTCACTCCCGCGAAAGCGGGAGTCCAGGGTCGCATGAATAAGCCTCTGTTTTTGTAACCCTGGATCTCCGCCTTCGCGGAGATGACAAAGTTCTTTTGTTGCGTTCCGAGCCCTGTTCGGGCCTTGCAGAAAGGAGGTGGCCTTTTCCCTTCCCACCAATCGTCATTCCGGCGAAGGCCGGAATCTAGGCGGTTTTTCCTTTTGCTTCCTAGCGCCACAAAGAGAACCATCGTTTCTCGTGTCGCGGCTGTCTGGGCCCCGGCCTTCGCCGGGGTGACGCGGTGTGTTGACGGTGGTGTCCCTTCCATCGCCATGCTCGGATCAGCGGGAGTCCCTTTCTTATGCTTTCTTTTCGGTAAACTTTACCGAAAAGAAACGCTACCCCTTCCCAAAAAAGGTAGGAGTCTTTCGAAAACCGCGCAAGCATAGCGGCCTCTTTTTTGGTGGCCAAATTTCTGGTATTGTTTTCATAACGGGTTGGAATTCAAGAGCATTTGAAAGTTTTATGAACGGTTAATTTTTTAAAATTCGTGATTTTAAACAGGGGGGAATAACAATGTGTAAGCGCATAAAAAAGCTCGATGAAGAGCTGAGCGCGCTTGCCACGGATAGGGAGGATTACACTCCTGCCGTGCAAGCGCAACTGGTCGGCGCCGCCTATGAAGGCACGCCGATCCAGGAAAAGGCCTTAGTCTATGTTTATGAGGGCCGCGAATATCTGGTGCCGTTTATCAATGTCTGGGATGGCGCGCGTGTTTTGGAAAGCACCGTGCACTTGGATCGTGCGGAGTGCGTTATTTCACGCCCCCATGCGACCAGCCGGATCAGCGAGATGTTGCGCTCGAAGAAAATCTCGCCCGAAGCGCGGGTGGCGATTTTGAACGGCATCTATGCATGGTTCCTGCCGGAAAAAGGCTACCATGTGCGGATCGTGCCTTTTGCAAACGCAGAAGGAACGGAAGCACGGGCATAAACGAAAACGCCCGCGCAACCTTTGAGGCGGCGCGGGCGTTTTAAGAGAAGGCCCAAAAGATTTAGCCGAATTCGCCCGGTGGCGGGTCGATGGGGAGGTTCAGGTCTTCGAGAAGAAGATCTTCGTTCGTCAGCTTCATCTGGCCGATGGTGAAATGTTCCGGCGCGCCGATTTCGGGATCAAACACGTCCATTTCATAAGGGGCGACTTTGATGTCTGTGCGGAACAGGGCGTTCTTGAAAACGACCGTCGCGGTCAACGTGAATAAATTATCGCGGCCAATGCCCTTATATTTGACTTTCATCAACTGGGCAGCCACATCGGCCTTTTCCTTATCGGAGGCACTGTCGAGCCACGTTACGTCCTCAGGGTTTTCCACGATGATGAACCGGCCCAATTGGCCGCGCACATAATGGAAGAAGAACTTGGCATAGGTGACAAGCGTTTTGCGATCCAGCTTGATCGGCGCTTTTTCATTGACGAGATAAATCGGCTCATTCGTCCAATTCATGATGTTTAGCTCGCCGGGCTTGTAAAGCACATAGCGCACGTTGGGCGGCGGCACACTCATGTCCGTAAGGGCGTACAGCTTGTGTTCGTCGTAAAAGGGAAGCTCGGCCACCTGCACAAGCGTTTTGTCCATCGGCACGGAGATCGGGAGCAAGTCTTTCGCGATGGTTCGCAAAAAGCGACCCGCTTCATCCGGGGAAAGGGCGGTAAAGGTCAAATCGTTCATAACGTCATCTCCAGTTCACGGAAAAGGAACCCAAGGGGCGGGTGGACTATGGCATAAGCAAGTTAGCGAAAGGTTACGGCCTCGCTTGCGCGGCTAACGGTATTACCCTTTAATAACGGTTGCAAGTTCGCTGACGGTGTCGCTGGCGCTCAAGGATACGCGGGTGCCCAAAAGCTTCAGAACAAGCTCGCGCATGGCCGCTTGATCCCCAGAGTGTTGCAAAGCGCGGCCTTCGCCGATCAGCCCGGCAAACTCGTCTTGATCGGCGAAGAGCCAAGACTCCCGAGCCAAACGGTCAAACCACGCATTAACATAATCCGGGTTCCGCCAAGCGACGGTAAAGAACAAACGGCGCATTTCAGTCAGGCACAAGTCGGCCGCCGGAAGGGCCGAGGCGTTTTCGCTGTCGATAATCTTTTGAACCTTGGTTGCAAAATCGTCGAAGGCTTTGCTTTCGTTTTCATCGGCGCGGCCACGCACGACGCGGTTAAACAGGGCGCCCAGCTTGCCCAATTGCCGTTGCAAAAGGGCCGAAGCGTATTTGCGACCGAGACGAACCGTGTCTTGACGGATGAAGCGAGCTTCCTCGGAAACCAAGCGCGCCGTTTCGGCATCGGCGGGATCGTCGGCTAAAATTTCGCGTTGTTCGTCAAGCCGTGTTTTCAAAAGCCCAATTTCCGGCCCGGATTCCGGCCCGACGGCGGCGATTAAATCGCCCCATTCTTCTTCGGCGCGATCAAGCACGGCGGCGGTAAACTTTTGGCCGCGTTCGCCTTCATAGGAAATCTGTCCGGCTTGCGGCGCGTAAAAGCGCGGGGCTTCAAGAGCGATCTTGCTGGCTGGCAATTGCACCGAGGCTTGCAAAATGCCGCCTTGGCTCATGCGCCAATCGAAAACCATCGGCTCGCCCATGCGAATAACATGGCCTTTGGGTAAATCTGAACCTTCCACACGAAACAAACCAACGCACAGATTCAGTTCAACGCGTTCGGGATATTCAACTTGGAAAACTTCAAACCCGATAAAGCCGGGGCTGCCGGATTTCAGCGTCGTGCCGCTCTTCAAATTGATCTGGCCTGAGGCGGGAAGGGGATCGCCTTTTTTCACGAGCGTGATAAAGCTGTTTTCCTCAGCTTCGATGGATTTGCGCACCTTGACGGCAATGGTCTGCGCGGCGGGCAGTGATTGCGGCGCGGCGACCACGCGTGTGATGGAAAGGCTTTGGGTTTGGCCTTCAAGCGCGGTGCCCGATTCATCGAGAATCTGCGCTTCAAACGTTTTCTCACCAACGGAAGCCAGCGGCACAGTAAAGGTCAGCCCATCCACAAGCGGAAGAATCTGCGAGCCCCACGCCTCGCCGATCAAGCGGATCTGCTTGCCTTCAGCGCCTGAGGCAACCTGCACTGTGACAACGGCCTTTTCATTGGGTGTGCGGGCGGGATAGACAAAAGAAAGTTCAGGGGCGCGCGCCATTTCCGCGTGCGCTTGCGTGGGCTTGGGCGCGCTTTCATCCTTGGCTTCGGCTGGCGCCGCATCGTTCCATTGGCGGCTTTCGCAGAAATAGGCGGCGCCTTCGGCCACGGCGGTCATCGGATCTGTTTTCAAGTCGGCGACGATGTCGAGCGATTCCGTAACCATTTTGCGAATAAGCGGAATGCGCGTTGGCCCACCGATAAAGACGATGCGATCGACTTCGGCTGTCGCAACATTATTTTCTTCTAAAATCGTACGGATCAAATCAATTGTATGTTGTACGGGCTGGCGGATCAGCTCTTCGAACTGCGAGCGCGTGATTGGCGCATCAAGAAACAGTTCTGTCTCGCTTTGATCCATCAAACGTACTTCATCGTCTGATGCAAAAATTGAAGCTTCCTCATGCGTTGAAAGATCAATCTTCGCCTTTTCCGCCGCCAGCTGCGCAATGCGCGCCAAACGCCGGTACGCCGGATCGCGCAGGAAATTTTCAGGCAAATCGAAATTCGCTAAAAGCCACGGGCGCACGATTTCATGCAAAATAATGCGGTCAAAATCGCGGCCACCGAGCATATTCACGCCCTGTTGCGCGATCACCCGCACTTCACCGTCGTTCGCTTCAAGTAGCGCAACATCAAACGTGCCGCCGCCAAAATCATAAACCAAGAACTTGCCCGAACGCTTGGCGTCGGCCATCGCGGCCATTGCGGCGGCAACGGGTTCTTGAATCAAATCCACATGCGTCAGGCCCGCAAGCTTGGCCGCGCGCAACGTGGCCTCAGCCTGCATTTGATTGAACGAGGCGGGGATAGAGATCACCGCGCCTTCAAATTGATCGCTGCCGGATTCTGTTGCGGCTTGCCCTAAAAGTTGACGAATAATTTCCGCGCTGCATTCTTCGGGCGTGAGCGTCACGTCCGCGCCGCCGATTTCAATCGGCGTGGCTGTGCCCATCAAACGCTTGAATCCTGAGGCAACACATTCCGGTGAAACGAGCGACTGATCGTAAGCGCGACGGCCATAAAGACGATGCCCGCGCTTGTCGATATAGATTACGGAAGGCAAAACCTCGCCCCCGTCAGCGGGACGAAAAACCTGCAGCGAGCCGTCATGGACTCCTGCGATGGAACTATTGGAAGTGCCGAGATCAATGCCGATATACATGGGGTCCATCTAACACGAAATAAATTAAGAATTATTTGGCATTTCGTTACGAATAGGTAAAGCAAGACGTTATGGTTAATGCAAGGGGCTCTGAAAGTAAAAAAAGCATGAAAATCGGTGGGGGAAAAGCTATAAACGGCACATTATTTTAAGCGAGAAAAGAAAGAACAGGATTTATGTCCGAAAAATCAGTTGAACAGAAAATCAAAAATCTATCTGCCGAAGAACGCGCACGGCTGGATAAGGTGTGGGAACATTTTAAAAGAGCCAAGGCGGACAACAGCGAATGGCAGGCGGCCCAAAATGTTTTGCAGTCCATTTTGAAAAAAGGGAACCTGACGCCCTACGAATATCTGTCACACAAAGCGCAGCAAGAAAATCCGTCGCCAAAGGATGCTTCGACGCAAGATTCTGCACGAGGATTTGGCGATCGCAACGTAGCAAATCTGGTGAAGATTGCTGAGGCGCTGGCCTTTAACGAAGGTTTTAGGCAAGGGGTTGCGAAGGGTTTGCTCGTTTCGGTCGAAAAAGAAATGGCGGCTGACCGCAGGAAAAGGGATGCCGCTCGGGAAAAAGAGGAAAAAAAAGATCGCCGCGCAAGGGAGAAAAAGGCGATGGCTGTGCCGTTTTTGATTGATGCCTGCGTTCTGGGTTTTGCCTTTTCGACAATTGCAGGAAATGCCAGCGATCCACGGACGTCCGCGATAACCTATGTTGTTGGCACTGGCGTCGTGGGGATGCGGTATATTTCAAAAATGATAAGGTCCTTTCACGATGGATCGAACAACGCACGTGCTTTGTGCGGCGTTGGCCATGTCACGACGTGGACGCTTGCGGCGAGCGCGGCGATGGGGGTTGTGATCGTCGGCAATATTCTGACAGAAGCGAACTGGAACGTTTCCGTTCCGCAAAAGGTCACGTCAAGCCATAGCGAAAAGGAACGGCAGCAAGGCCCCGAAGCTAAAGGTTTCCGTATCGAACGCGGTGATGCTGGGCGGCCTGTTGTGACTATTCTTGCTCAAAAACCAAACACCAAGAATTTATAAGGAGAAAACAGATGACAACGAGCCTTACTCAAGAAAAGCCGAGCCTTTGGAAAAAAGCGGCAGGGATTTTTAGAAAACCGGCCAATATTGTGGCGGGCATAGGAACCGGTGTGATCTTGGGGTGCTATGGATTGTGTTTTAATAAGGGGCCGGAACTTACAGTAGCTATGGCAGCCTTTAGCACGTTTATGTTGGGAATGCCGTACGTTATTGTCCACAAGGATAAAAACGTGAAGGCTGCTATCATCAGATATCCTTTGGTAGCGTCAGCGGCGGTATGTCTGGCCTCTGCTATTTTTGTTTATGGCTTTCAATCATCGACGGCAGAGGAAGGGCCGGCTTTTGCCGAATCTCACCAGCAGCTTCAAGACGCTTTTGAAAAAGGCACTTCTGGCGTAAAGACCGCAGAGGTTGCTATGCCCGGCCTTTATCGTGGCCCTGATGAATGGGTTCGGAGAGAAGGGGTCTCTAAGCTTGAAATGAAGGCTTTTTTCTCTGAGGCGAAAGAACTTTCTAATGAGAAAAACTGCGGCGAGTTGGATGGAAAGCGCGTTTGTCCTCAGGAGCTTGTCATAGACGCCGAGCGTGCTCGTGCGGTGGCTCTTCGCCATGAAGGAATCTTGAAGCCGTCGTTGCGAAGCATAGGGATCGTGAGTTCAGAAAAAGTGAAGACGAGGATTGCTACACTTGAAACGGAGAAAGAGTATAAACAAGGCGTGATTCTTTTGCGAGGCAAGAACCGTTATTTCGTTCCTGTGCGTGCGGAAATCGTGACGCCTTGAGTTCCGTTTTGTTTTGAAAAAGGGCCGGAACGATCATAAAAAAAGAAAACCAAACGGGATGCCCGCCTTCGCGAGCATGACGGTGGTGTTTGGTGGCGGGGGTGGCTCTCTTTTCCTTCAAGAAAAAACAAAAAAATCTTGTCATCTCTGGAAAACCCGAAGGGTTTATCCGGGATCCAGGGTCACAAGACAAGCTCTTATTCAAAGGACAGAAATCGCCATGCGACGAGCGGTTGTTTGAAGTTTAAAGCGCCCGGACATAGTTTGGTAAAATGGATTCAAGCGGTGTTGGGGGAAGGCCTAAGCTTTCCAAGCTGCCTAAAGTCGAGACGCGTGGACCGAGGTGCCGGCGCGCGCCGATAACGCTGTCGGTTTTCAAAAGCTCGACTTGATCGCGGGTTAAGGGCGGCACAGGCAGGCGTTCGGCAAAAAAGGCCATGAGCATTGCCAAAGACCACGGTACGCCAATCAAGAACCGGCGCACGCCCAAATGGGCTAAGATGAGCTGCATAAGTTCCTTAAAGGTATAAATCTTCGGCCCGCCCAGCGCGAAAAAGCGGCCCGCCGTTTCGGGGCGGTCGAGGCAAGCCATCATCGCGGCGGCCACGTCGCCGACGTAAACGGGCTGAAACCGCGTCGCGCCACCGCCGATCAAAGGCAGGACGGGTGAAAACCGGGCCAGCCGCGCAAAGCGCTCGATAAAGCTATCCCCCGGCCCAAAAAGAACGCTGGGGCGGAAAATCACAGCCTTGGGGAAAAAGGCACGCACAGCTTCCTCGCCCACAGCCTTGCTGCGGGCATAGCGCGCGGTGGCTTTCATATCTGCTCCCAAAGCGGAAACATGCAAAAAATGTTTGACGCCTGAAGCCCGCGCAATCCGCGCCAAGCGAGCTGCTGTTTCGACATGGGCGGTTTGAAACGTGTCTTTGCCTTTTTCGGCCAGTATGCCGATCAAATTGATGACCACGCTTGATCCGGCGATGGCTTGGGCGGCGCTGGCATCAGAGCGCACAGAAACCAAAAGCGGCACGATCTGGCCAACTTGGCCTAATTGCTTGAGATATTTTGCTTTTTCGACGTCTCTGGTCGGTACGCGCACAATATAGCCTCGTTTTGCGAGGGCTTGCACGACGGCGCGGCCTAAAAAGCCCGTCCCGCCGAAAACGGTTGCGGTGCAGTTTTCAATCATGCGGCCTCTCTTTTCACGGAGAGCGAGGCAATCTGCCGCGCCAGCGCATCAACCATAAGCCACGGCGTGTAATCTATATCGGTATCCAAATTGGTCGGCCCGCCAGTTATGGCCATGATAAAGCGGATCATTACCTGTTCCCATGGCTTATAAAGGCTATAGGTCAGCCGCCCCGCCAGAACAGCGCCAAGGGCTGGTTTAAGCCCATGTTTTTGAACCCATTTTTTGAAATATGGGTTGTTGCGCGGCGAGCTTTTGTTCGATTTCCGGGCTGTCAGGTTAACGGAGACCATCACAAGCCTTTGTTCCTCAAGATAGTCTTTGTTTTCCTCCAAAAACGCTTCGATCACTGGCAAATGAAAGCCATAGCGAATGGGCGATAGGATGACGATCGTTGACGGTTCAGGCCACAAAAACGGGTCAGCCTCGGTATCGTTGAGGTTATAAAGCGAATACAGCAAGCCCCGCGCGCGCCATTCCGTCGCAAGCCGTAGGGCAATGCGTTCGGTATGCCCATCATGCGAGGCATAAAGAAGTTGAATCGGGGCGGGGGTGGGCATCAAGGGCGTGGGCCTTTACGGCTGGCTTGCAAAGCGTCGAGCGCACCTTGAAGAATATAGGCCGCAGCGGCTTTGTCCACCGTTTCATTGCGTCTTTGGCGTGACATATCATCTTCAATCATCATGCGCGTGACGGCGGCGGTTGAAAGCCGCTCGTCCCAGAACACGATGGGCATCTCAGGGCAGGGCGGATCGCTGCGCTTCATGAAATTCGAAGCAAAAGAGCGGGCCGCTTGGGCCGAAGCGCCTTCGGTGCCATCCATGTTTTTGGGCAGGCCAATAATCAGCCCGCCAATGTTCCGCTCCCGAATAATCCGGCCCAAAGCGGCCAGATCGGCGGCCAGCTTGGTCCGTTTAATCCCAACAAGCGGTGAGGCGATGGTTTGCGCCGGGTTGGCGATGGCCACACCGATCACGACCTTCCCGGGGTCGATCCCCAAAAGGCATTGACCGGGTTTGACAAGCGAAGACAGGTCGGAAAGGTTGCACAGAGCCATACCTGATGATAGCTTGCTCAAGGTTTTTTGCCACCCTAATAATCGTAGCCACGGCGCAAAAGAGGCCGAGGCTGAGCACAGGAATGAGTTGCCCCTATGTCGATGGATATTGAAACCGTCCGTAAGATTGCGCGCCTTGCGCGTCTCAAGATTCCGGCCGAACAGGAACAAAGCGCCGCCGATGATATGACCAAGATCCTCAATTGGGTCGGCCAATTGGACAAGGTTGACGTGACCGGCGTTGAGCCTTTGGCTAACGTCAATGATGGCTGCTTGGATTGGCGCGAAGTGGACGAAGTGACCGATGGCGGCTATGCCCAAGATGTCCTCGCCAACGCGCCCGAGAAGACCGCCGATTTTTTCACTGTTCCCAAAGTGGTTGAGTAAACAACATGACGAATTTAACAGACCTGACCGTGACCGAGGCGCTCTCTGGCCTTGCGAAAAAAGACTATAGCGCTGTTGAGCTGACTGAGGCGCACATTGTTGCCGCTGAAAACGGCCAAAAAGAAACCAACGCGTTTATCGTCACGACCTTCGATCAGGCGCGCGAAGCGGCCAAGGCTTCGGATGCGCGCCGCGCTGCGGGCCATGCGGGCGCGATGGATGGCATTCCCATCGCCATGAAAGATTTATATTGCACCAAGGGCGTGCAAACCACGGCAGGAAGCAAAATTTTAGAAGGCTTCGTGCCGCCGTATGAATCGACCGTTTCGCAAAAACTGGCCGATGCAGGCTGTGTGACGCTGGGCAAGGCGAACTTGGATGAGTTCGCGATGGGCTCGGGCAATATCACGTCCGCTTATGGCCCCGTGGTCAGCCCATGGTCGGGACCAGAACCTTCGAAAGCGGCACGCAAATTGATTCCCGGCGGTTCTTCGGGCGGCAGCGCGGCAGCAGTTTCAGGCCGTTTCGCGATGGCGGCAACGGGTACCGATACGGGGGGCTCAATTCGTTTTCCTTCCTCTGTGACGGGCATTGTCGGTATTAAGCCGACTTACGGTCGTTGCTCACGTTATGGCATTATTGCTTATGCTTCCTCGCTGGATCAGGCGGGGCCCATGACGCGTTCGGTTGCCGATGCGGCTTTGATGCTGCGTGAAATGGCGGGTTATGATCCCAAGGATTCGACCTCGATGAAACTGCCGGTGCCGGATTTCACCAAAGCACTGGGTCAATCAGTCAAGGGCTTGCGGATCGGCATTCCCCGCGAATACCGGATTGACGGGTTGCCGTCCGAAATCTCGGCCTTCTGGGATAAGGGCGCGCAAATGTTGCGCGATGCGGGCGCGGAGATTGTTGAGATTTCTTTGCCGCACACGGAATACGCCTTGCCAACTTATTATATTATTGCGCCTGCCGAAGCTTCTTCGAACCTCGCGCGGTATGATGGCGTGCGCTTTGGCTTGCGCGTGCCGGGCGACAACCTGATCGACATGTACGAAAAAACACGCGGCGCTGGCTTTGGCGTTGAAGTGCGCCGCCGTATTTTGATGGGCACTTATGTGCTCTCTGCCGGGTACTATGATGCCTATTACAAAAAAGCGCAGCAAGTGCGCCGCCTTATTCGTCAAGATTTCATCGACGCGTTCAAGAGCTGCGATGTCGTTTTGACGCCAACGGCGACGTCAACAGCTTTTGGTATCGGCGAAAAAGACGACGATCCGATTCAAATGTATCTAACGGACGTGTTTACGGTCACGCTCAATCTGGCGGGCTTGCCCGGCATTTCCGTCCCCATCGGCCTTGCCGCCGATGGTCTGCCGATGGGCTTGCAGCTGATTGGCCGTCCGTTCGAAGAGGAAACGCTTTTCAAGGCCGCTTCGGCGCTTGAAAAGGCGGTTGGGTTTACGGCCAAACCGGCCTTTGTGGGGTAGTAATAAAGAGGCTTCAAAAGAGCGGGGCCGCATGCTAAACATCGGCCTACCCAAGATAAAAGCGAGCAAAACGAAATCGCGGACGAAGAAATTGCGGGTGTAGCTCAATGGTAGAGCAGGAGCTTCCCAAGCTCACGACGAGGGTTCGATTCCCTTCACCCGCTCCAACAGAAAAGCCCCCTTACGGGGGCTTTTTCTATGGGAGGATTTGAGCAGGGATCGAACCCGAGCAGAGGGTTTGACAAAACGCGAAAGCGTTTTAGACGATGCCGCGAAGCGCGGGAGCCCGGAGGCGAATGGCCAATGAAATGACTCTAACGCCAAAATGTACAAGACCATTTAATAAGAGAAAGTTTTGCTTCTTGCCTCATCAAATTCAGAATAACCTGTATTACTCTTGATCTAACTCTATCCCACAGAGGAGTTCCATATGAGTTTTCTCGGAAAAAAGGCCTCTGCCCAATGGGCTTTTTTGTCTGTTGCCAGGTTTATACTTGCCGTAGGCGTCATGGTTACGCACCTGTATAGCTTCTTTCCTAAAGGGACCTTAGCTCAGTCCTTGGGGTGGGCGGGGCATGCTTCTGTTTTCGGCTTTTTTATGATCAGCGGGTACAGCATTGCAGCAAGCATTCAATCTCGTCCTCAAGGCTATTTGATGCGACGATTGAAGCGTATTTTTCCAGCCTATCTTATGGCTTTATTGTTTTCGTTTCTTTTAACATTAGGTGGCGCGTTTGAAATTGGAAACGGTCAAGCGTTTGCGCCGCCATCCATGTCGGTTCTTTTAGGAAATCTTTTTATGTTACAGGGGCCATTTTATCCGACCTTTGATACGAACAGGGCCCTATGGTCTCTTTCTATCGAATGGTGGTGCTATTTTACGGCACCCCTTCTGGTGTTAGCTCGGCCTCGCTATGTTTTGGCCTTTGTTGTCTGTCTTGTCGGCTCGATTTTCGTCCGCGCCGCCATTTTCGGCGGGAGCCATGTTTTTGCTTCCTTTTGGACATTGCCAACTTTTTGGCTCAGTGCGTGGGTTGGTGGTTTTTACTTTTATCGGACGAGGAGCTTTAGTGCTTATCTTCTTATGCTTGTTCCTCCCCTTGTTTGGTTTGCTGTTTTTTTAAGGATAGGGTCCGGGCCTTTTGTTTTACTAGCTCTTTCAAGTTTTCTCCTCGTCTTTGCGCAACGGATTGCAATGCCGAGTAAAACTGTTCAGCGCGGCATGAACTGGTTAGGTGATGTGTCTTATCCTGTTTTTCTTTTCCATTATCCCCTTTTGTGCGCCATGGCGGCGCACACGCGAATCCATAGCGGAGATACAGCGTTTCTCTACGCTTTGCTGATTATATGCTGTGGCTACGCGAGCGTCCGAAAACTGATGACGCTTTGGGCGTGCAGATGGCCTGCTTTTTCAAGCGGCAGCGATTAATTTCCAGAACTTTCGCCCATCAAACGGTCGATCTCGTTTTGATCGATGGCTTTGTGTGGTAATTGGGGGCCGTTGAGGAGCGCTTTTTCGGCATCCTCTGTCGCGTCGTTC
>Ga0209373_10003030_pt1 | contig 16050 bp, 15 predicted proteins | sample Higcelweek5metaG_FD_187173 | JGI IMG/M metagenome (GOLD analysis project Ga0209373, IMG submission 187173) | Freshwater pond sediment microbial communities from the University of Edinburgh, under environmental carbon perturbations - High... | ecosystem: Environmental > Aquatic > Freshwater >... | reverse complement strand
GTGTACGCTGGTAGCCGGATAACTGTTGCAATGTATACTGATCACGATAATGGGCTGTGCCATGCTGATAATTCTGGCGCGCTCCGCCATATCCTGCTGCTTATTATACTTTCTGCTGCCGCAGAGTGCCTCCGAGCTTTTTCTGGTCAGCACCACCTGCGCATCCGTACTTTCAAAGCATTCCTTTAGATACAAAGCAATGGGCAGATTAATGTCAGCTTCCTTTACCCGTGTGTGTATCCCGATCGTTCCTCCGTCCTCCCCGCCATGTCCTGCATCTATCACAACAGTATAACCGTCCAGCGGTCCCTTCTGCAGATTTTGTTCCCCCGATGTCTGCAGTGCATTTGATACTCCCCATGCTATCACAATTGCACAGAGCAAAAAGGTCAGAAAGATTCGTCCGTATTTTTGCATAACTATACCCATCCTTTCATCGGCAGCCGGAAGCTCTGGTCGATTTGGCACAGCCAAATTCCTGCTGTGCTTTTTGCAGGAAAGGGCAATATTTTGCCTTCCTCTAACAGTTAAATATATTGCAGAAAGGCAAGCGAATATGTCTGTATTTTTGTGAACAGCCTGGTTTTGAAACTCGGATGCCTGTCGACCGCATATTTTTCTCCCGCCGGCAAATATAATGCAAGTTTCTTCAGTAAATCCTGCAAGATAATCACATAACGCAAGAGTTATTACCCGCTGATGATCAACACGCTTTGTCAACAGCCGAATTGCCTATTCTGCGCACTTTTTCAGTCCGTTTGTGGATAACTTGTGTTTTGGGGATAGTTTATCCACAGATTTTGCTGCGTATTATAGGCGTTTGAAAAGTTGTCCACAGAAATGTCCATAGTTATCCGCTGCTGTGGATAACCATGGGGATAAAATTATTCTGCAGGATTACCGCCATTCGATACAAAAATGCTTGTATTCCCTATATCTGATTCTGTGCATATTGATCATTTTTTCTTATCCGGTCAGCAATTTTCCGACAGTAATTTTGTTTGAAATTCTTTTTCAAAAACATTATTGCGGAAAATACACTTTTTTATAACTTTAAGGGAACCTCTAAAAACTCCGTTTCTATGATTTTATGCCTCGTAAGCCCTTGATAATTCTTGCTCTGTTTTGAACCGGACAGTTTTTTGAGGTTCCCTGAATTATAAACGCACGTTGTTCGAACGTCACCGTTTGGCTTTTCCATGCTCCAGTATATAAAATAAACCCCCGCATATCTGCAGGGGCTCATCCATTTTCTATTCTTTATACTTCAGGATACCGTTATAAGCCCAGTCTGGCTTTCAGTGCTATCAGCTCTTGATGCAACTCTGCGGGTAATTTTCCACCCGCCTCCAGCTTGGCATAAAACTCATCGATACCTTCGGTTTCCTTTTTCCATAGATCGGTATCCACATTCAGTAAGCCTTTGAGCACATCCAGATCGATATTCAGATCTTTCAGCTCGATATCCTCCGGTTTGGGTTCATAGCCGATAGGTGTTTCAACCGCTTCTGCTTTACCTTCGCAACGATCAATGATCCACTTCAGCACACGCATATTGTCACCGAAGCCGGGCCAGATGAAGTGGCCTTCGTCATCGGTGCGGAACCAGTTGACATTAAATATCTTAGGCGCTTTGTCGCCCAGTTTTTGACCGATCTTCAGCCAGTGCGCGAAATAATCATTCATATTGTAGCCGCAGAAGGGCAGCATCGCCATAGGATCACGGCGTACAACCCCCACCTGACCGGATGCAGCCGCTGTGGTCTCACTGGCCATGGTGGAGCCTACGAACACGCCATGCTGCCATGAAAGCGATTGATACACAAGGGGAGCGGTCTTGGCACGTCTGCCGCCGAAAACGATAGCAGAGATCGGCACACCCTTTGAGCTGTTAAACTCAGAAGAAACGCAGGGGCAGTTAATAGCCGGCGCAGTGAAACGGCTGTTGGGATGAGCACCCTTTTCGCCGCTGGCGGAATCCCACTTTTCGCCCTTCCAGTTCAAGGCATTTTTCGGGGGATTCTTGTCGAGACCTTCCCACCAAACTGTATTATCATCAAGGTTATGCACCACATTGGTAAAGATGGTATTCTTGCGGGTGCTGGCCAGAGCGTTGGGATTGCTCTTTTCGCTGGTGCCGGGAGCAACGCCGAAGAAGCCATTCTCGGGATTGACCGCCCACAAACGACCGTCGGGACCGATGCGCAGCCATGCGATATCATCACCCACACACCAGACCTTGTAGCCCTGCTGCTGATACAGCTCCGGAGGAATCAGCATGGCGAGGTTGGTTTTGCCGCAGGCAGACGGGAAAGCAGCCGCAATGTATTTGACTTCGCCTTTGGGATCTTCAAGACCCAGTATCAGCATATGCTCTGCCAACCAGCCCTCATTGCGGGCAAGATAGGAAGCAATACGCAGCGCAAAGCATTTTTTGCCCAGCAGCACATTTCCGCCGTAGCCGGAATTCACCGACCAAATGGTATTGTCCTCGGGGAAATGACAGATAAAGCGATTTTCTTCGTCCAATTGTGCCTTGGAGTGCAGACCGCGTACAAAATCGTTGGAATCACCCAGCTGATCAAGGACTGCCTGACCCATACGGGTCATGATCTCCATATTCAATACTACATAAATGGAATCCGTCAGTTCAATGCCGATCTTGGAGAAAGGCGAACCCACAGGACCCATAGAGTAGGGAATCACATACATAGTTCTGCCCTTCATGGAGCCATCAAAGATTTTGCTCAGCTTCTCATAGGCTTCAGCAGGAGCCATCCAGTTATTGGTCGGGCCGGCATCCTCCTTCTTGCGGGAGCAGATAAAAGTCCGATGCTCCACCCGCGCCACATCATTCACCGCAGTACTGTGAATATAGCAGCCGGGCAGCTTTTCCTGATTCAACGCATGCATCTCACCGGTAGCTTCCGCTTGGGCACGCAGTCCGTCCAATTGTTCCTTGGAACCGTCCAGCCATACGATCTGATCCGGTTTGGTGAGAGCCTTCATCTCGTCCACCCATTGCAATAAATGTTTGTTTTTTGTCATTTGCAAAAATCCTCCTTCAGCCGCAGAAAAGCAGCAAACTTATCATAATTTATTTTGGGTTTGGCTGAATATGTAAAACCTAACCCACTATAATTATAATGCATAGTGCGCAAGTTTGGCAACTGATTTCTGCAAGTTTTTTTAACAAATTATGCAATTGTTCTTTTAAGGATAGTTACAATTGCCTTTTGGGGCAGGTTTTTTGAAGGATTTACGTCATATGCTTGAAATAGATGCAGGATTGCTGCCCAATAATTGCAAAATGCAGTTTGCGCTGCTTTTTGGTATAATTTTCCTTTTTCTGCCCATTCCTATCCGCAAAAAAGCTCCGCACGGCATAACCGCGGGAGCAAAGAAAATGATACTATTTTTATCGGAATCCGTATTACGCACTTTTGACCGGCTATATTCAGCCGACGCCCTTATCAGCGAAACAAGAGTAAACCGATATAGGTGACCGTATTCACTCCCGAAATATATGGCACGCCGCATTTTTTGCAGAGAGTGCTGACCAGAATTCCCTGAGACTCCATGGAATAGATTAAGGCATCGGGGTGACGGCAGGGCTGATCAGGATAGGTGCAGGTCTCGCAGTTCTGACAGGTACCGGCGCCCAAAGGGAGCATATCCGGATACTTTTCACGGAGAATCTGTGTCTGCGCTGCAAAACGGGTATTGAAGTCTTTCTGTCCTTCCTGCGCTCCTTCAAAATCATAGGAATCCACCATAGGATAAACCTTTTGCACAAGTATCCCGCCCTGATCATAACTTAAAATACGGGCAGCGCAGTCGCCGATTTCGCCGCAGCCGGGAGGACAGGACCAGGTTTTACCGAACTTGCCGCAATAATTCAGTTTGCACATTCCCCGCACCTCCTGTGCAGGCGACATATCTATCATGTCCCCGCTCACCGGTGCGGCTCTGTCAAATCCGGCATCCAGCAGCTGCTGACGGATTTGCGCCAGCTCTTGTTTCTCCATAATGTATCCCTTCTCTTCTATAAAATATGTGAAAACAGTTCTTCCTCATGTAATATCAGTATAGCACATTTATAAAGTTGATTATATAAATATTTTATCTTAATTAGTATTATTTCTGTTGAAAAGAAGTGTTTTCATAGAATGCTCTCAAGAATTTCACATTTCGACATACTATATCACTAGCTTTATAAACGGATTTTTGATATAATGTTTTACAGTAGGAGGCGAAGAAATTTGAGCAATTTGTTTTATGACAGACCACAGCTTGATCAGACCAAACGTAAACTTCTGCGTGCCTATTCACTCCTCGCACTGGCCGCAGTCATTACACTTACTGTTTATATATTGTCCTTTACCCTGCATTCCTTCTGGATTACCTTTGCGGCTGGCTGCATAGGCTTGTGCGGCAGCATTTTTGTGTATTTCTTTGCAGTTTCACCCGTGGGTGCAGAGCACGCTCTGATACGGGAAATACTGCTGGGCAAACAGACGACCGAACAGCTGACCTATCTCTCCGATGGCGGCATGACAGAGCGGGAGGGCGTTCCCTGCCGCATACTGCTCATGCAGGATACGGACGAAAAGGGCAGACTCTTTGAACGGCCTGTCTATGCGGAGGCAAGGCTTGAGCTGCCCGTGCTGCTCCCCGGTGAAGCACTGGAGCTGACCACCTACCAAAACATCATTACATCATTAAAGAGGATTTAATATCATGAGTAAAAAAATAATGGCCTGTGTCACCATCCAATTGACTTGCCGCAGGCTGATCGAATATGCAGCCACGCTTGCCAATGAGATCGGCGGAGAGCTTTTTGTGGTGCATGTCGCAAAAAAAGGCGCAGAATTACTGGGTAACAGCGATGCGGGCGCGGCTACCGATTATCTCTTTGAAACCACCCGTCAGTTCGGCGGAGAAATGACCATATTGCGTTCCAGCGATGTTTTCACGACTCTTTCCGCATTTATAAAAGAACATCACATCAATACTGTCGTACTGGGTACTCCCGGCAAGCAAAGCATTGACAGCGGTCTGTTAAGCCACCTCAGGCAGAGCTTTCCCCATGTGGAGTTTCTGGTGCCAGCAGAATAAAAGGAGAAAAACCAATGAGAGCCATCGTAACCGTACTGGGCAAAGACCGCATCGGCATTATTTCCGCCGTCAGCAATCTGCTGGCCGAAAATCAAGTGAATATACTGGATATCAGCCAGACTATTCTGCAGGATTATTTCACCATGATCATGCTGGTTGACACCTCCCAAAGCGCTGCGTCCACCGAGCAGCTGCAAGCAGCCCTGAAAGAGCTGGGACTGCGTCTGGGATTGGAAATGCGGCTGCAGCATGAAGACATCTTTAACAGTATGCATAGGGTTTAGAAGCAGAAAACAAGCATCGCGTGTCTTTCCCTGCGAACCTTTTATTTCTAAAGGTTTCCCCCTAGAGAAATCCTGTAACCAAATGAACTTGAGGTGAATGTATGCTGAATTTCAGCGAAATCAAAGAAACGCAGCAAATGATCGATTCGCAGCATTTGGATGTGCGCACCATCACCATGGGAATCTCCCTGTATGATTGTGCGGACAGCAATATGGACAAATGCTGCGCCCGAATATATGATAAGATCTGCAAAAAAGCGGAGCACTTGGTCTCGGTCGGTGAAGAGATCGAGCGTACATACGGTATTCCCATCGTGAACAAGCGTATATCGGTTACGCCCATCGCGGAGATTGCCGCCGCCTGCAGAGAAGAGAACTTCGTACCCTTTGCGCTGACGCTGGAAAAAGCGGCCAGGACAGTGGGCGTTAACTTTTTGGGCGGTTTTTCTGCGCTGGTGCACAAAGGCAGCACGCCCGCAGATCTGGCGCTCATTCGCAGTATCCCCGAAGCACTGGCTTCCACCACATGCGTCTGTTCCTCGGTCAACATAGGCACAACCCGTGCCGGCATCAATATGGATATGGTGGCGCAGATGGGTGAAATCGTCAAACAGACCGCCTATCTCACAAAGGATCATAGCTCAATCGGCTGTGCCAAACTGGTGGTCTTTTGCAATGCCGTGGAAGATAATCCCTTCATGGCAGGCGCATTTTTAGGCAGCGGCGAGGGCGACTGTGTCATCAATGTCGGTGTCAGCGGTCCCGGCGTAGTCAAATGCGCTCTGGAGCATATAAAAGGTCAGGATCTGGGACATGTAGCCGAAACTGTGAAGAAAACGGCTTTTAAGATCACTCGCATGGGACAGCTTGTCGCCGAAAGAGCTGCCGAAATGCTCCATGCACAATTTGGTATTGTAGATCTTTCGCTTGCGCCCACCCCTACCATGGGTGACAGCGTTGCGCATATATTAGAAGAAATGGGCTTGGAGTGCACCGGTGCGCATGGTACCACCGCGGCTCTTGCCCTGCTCAATGACGCAGTGAAAAAAGGCGGCGTGATGGCCTCCAGTTATGTGGGCGGTCTCAGCGGTGCTTTTATACCTGTCAGCGAAGATATCGGTATGATTCATGCAGTAGAGAAGGGCGCATTGACACTGGATAAGCTGGAAGCGATGACCTGTGTGTGCTCGGTCGGACTGGACATGATCGCTATCCCGGGGGATACACCGGCATCCACTATTTCGGGCATCATTGCCGACGAGGCAGCCATCGGCATGATCAATAATAAGACCACGGCTGTGCGTGTCATCCCCGTCTATGGCGCAAAGGTCGGCGACAGAGTGGACTTCGGCGGACTGCTGGGCACCGCCCCCGTTATGGCTGTCAGCCCCTACTCCTGCGCAGAGCTGATCGCAAGAGGCGGACGCATTCCCGCGCCCCTCAACAGCCTGAAAAACTGATATGAGCACATCAATTCTTGCGCTGCTCCGGGCAGCGGAAAATTTTATTTCCGGTGAGGAAATCAGCCGCAGCATGGGTATTTCCCGCGCGGCCGTTTGGAAATCCATTAATAAGCTGCGGGAGCAGGGCTGCGCAATCGAGGCGGTTACCAACAGAGGGTATCGCCTTTTGTCCTGTCCCGATCTGGTTTCACCGGAATTTCTTACTTTATCCTCCGCAAAATTCGGTCAAAAGATCTACTATTTGCCTTCCACCCCTTCCACCAATCTTTTTGCAAAAGCGGAAGCGGTAAAAGGTGCGCCTGACGGCAGCCTTTTCCTGACCGACGAGCAAACCGCAGGACGGGGGCGCATGGGCAGAACATGGTCTGCCGGCAAAGACAGTCTGACCTTTTCTGTGCTGCTGCGTCCTTCCTTGGCACCCTCCGAGATCACCACTTTAACATTGGTGGCAGGTCTGGCGGTCGCAGAGGCCATACGCCAACTGACAGATTTGTCTGCGGGCATCAAATGGCCTAATGATGTCGTGCTGAACGGTAAAAAAGTCTGCGGTATACTGACCGAAATGGCGGCCGAGGCAGAACGCATCGCCTTTGCGGTGGTCGGTATCGGCATCAATGTCAATAATGCTGCTTTTCCCGAGGCTTTGCCGGATAAAGACAATGGCGTGGCTTTGCACTGTAAAGCAACATCGCTGGCTTTGGAAAGCGGAAAAGCTATTTCCCGTTCCGTTCTTCTGGATATGGTGTTGCAGCAATTTGAAAAATACTATGCGGTATTTTTGAAAGAAGGAATCACGCCTGTTCTGGAGCAATATTCAGCTCTGTGTGTCACACTCGGCAAGGAAGTCTGCGCTCAAATGCGTGACGGCACAGTGACAGGTACCGCCCGTGCTGTCGCTTCCGACGGCAGTCTGGTCATTGATACGGCAAAAGGCGAACTGCGTCTGCAATGGGGTGAAGTATCCGTACGGGGATTGCTGGGATATTGCTGAATAAAGTTGCATCTATTCGCTTACATACCACGCCTTTCCCTCAAAGCTCTCCCAAGACACCGTGACCGCCGTATATTCAATAATAATGTTTGATAAATAAACCTCTCTGCCGGAAGAGCACTGCGCAAGAAACTCAAAGCCATACGCTCGCCTGTCCCCCATATATTCATCATAGTCATAGCCGCAGCTTACCATTTGGCAGTCTTCACATATTTTTTGCATCATTTGCATTGGTTCGGTCAGATCATATTGTTTTTTCTCTCCTGATTTTTTCCCATAAGCATTATAATATGTACTGTCATATCTTCCATATATAATTTTATAATGATCAAAAATAATGACAGATGTTCCCAATCCCATGGCGATATTAAAATGATTGGCCGCGTTTTTGGGTTCCACGCACAGCGATTTTACATGCCAGATCATTTCTTCATCTTTAAAATCGCACGCTTTTAGTATGCTGTCATGGAATCGAAAAGTCTCCAGTTCGTTTTGCGATACATATTTATTCATAACCCTATCCCACAAATCCCCAAGTTTCTTTTCTTAATCACGCGTTATAAAATGTTCAATATTTTGCGAAAGATTTGAAATTCTATCCTTCAAAAAAACAGGATAAATCATCAAGTTCTCTAGTTCTTTAATACTAGTCCATTGAAACAATAGCCTTGATTCATCGGTATCCAATGATTTAAAAATACCATGGCATGGAATTTGGTCAGGATTGTCTAAGTTAATCAAATGGTAATGGCAGATGGTATGACATTCCTGTTCTCCCCATTTCCAAAAAACTTCTTCCGTCCAAATAAGCCTATCAACGGTGATATCAGCACCCATCTCTTCTTTGTATTCACGCACAAGAGTCTCTGCGCTGGTCTCGCCCCATGCTACACACCCGCCAGGGAGAGCAAATTCGACGTCATTCTCCCCCCGTTGTATAAGGATTTTCCCATTCCGCAATAGCACTCCAGCACTTCTGAAACTAAATAATTTATTACCGTCTTTAAAGAACCAATCTCTGTTTTTCATGTTCAAACACCTCAATAAATATAAATGATTCCTGTTAAATGATACCACATTTTTCTTTACTGCACAATAATCCACTCATATTTTATCATCAGTATAGCGCTCTGAACTGGTCAGTACCGTTCCCTTCTACCTTATACGGAATATTGTAAACCTCCTATAATATTCGGTTTACATTTTTCATATATTCCTGTATACTTCTACTGTGAATAAGCTGTTAGGAGTATTTTTATGCAAAAGAGTAGACTGTCCATACAGGATTTAACGTTCATTCCCCTTTTCACTGCCCTGACCATTCTGGGTGCTTTTTTGAAAATTCCCACGCCTTGGGGAGTGCCTGTTTCCCTGCAATTTTTCTTTGCGCTGTGCGGCGGTATGCTGCTGGGGCCTTGGCGGGGAGCGGCGGCACAGCTCCTTTACCTCGCTCTCGGACTGCTCGGACTGCCCGTTTTTACTGCGGGCGGCGGCTTTGGCTATGTGCTCCATCCAACCTTTGGATTCCTTCTGGGCTTTGTGCTCAGCGCATTTGTAAGTGGTCTGCTAACCCAAAGGATTTTGAAAAAACCCGTTCCTTCTCCTTTGCGCCAAAAAATATACCTTTTTTTAATTGCCGTATCCGCTATGCTCCTCTGCCATCTGACAGGAGCGGTCTATATGTATCTTTTGAAAAGCTTGTACCTGGGCAGTCCGGTCAGCTTCCTAAAAATACTCATGCTGGCTTCTTTTCCTTTCCTGCCCACCGATACCCTATGGTGTGCGGTGGCGGCGCTGTTATCCTCCCGTTTGAGCAAGCTGCGGATATACTAGCTTTTAAAAAAAGCAAATTACCCTTTCGCATAGTACTGTATCTTTTTGGAAATGCTAACAACAATTCCGAAAAAGGTGGTATTTTTATGCCGATTGGTTTATCTTTATTGGTATTGCTGAGTATTTTTTTGCTTTTCCGTTTCGGTGACAGTATCTGCGAAAGCCTGCAGCTCTCTCATGCCGCCCTGCTGTCCTTTTGTGCAGCATGGATCGTCTCCTCCTTTGTACCCGCATTGATGATCACATCCGTAATCGGCGTCAATATCGCCTTGCTGGGTGTGAGCCTGTTTTTCATGTTCTATGTGCTCTTTCGGACGGATACCTTTCGCTTTGCCGCACGGACGATTTCGGCAGGCTTGGTCACGGGGGCACTGCTTTTGTGCCTGACCTATCTGGTGCCGCCCCAACCCCAGGGATACATTTATCAGCCCTATCTGCTCTATGGCATCATCGGCGGTGTTCTGGCATTTGTGCTGTCGCGCAATACTACCGGTGTGGCTGTCTCCGCCGTCATGGGCATTCTGCTGCTGGATACATCCATTATTATGCTGGGCAGTAACGGTAATGCCGTTACCGTTCTGGCAGGCACCGCAACCCTGAATGCGCTGATGGTGGCACTTTTCGTAGGCTGTACCCCCGCTGTACTGTTCGCTTACTTTAAAAACAAGCGAACTAAACTAATGCGTGTGCCATTGCGTTCCCGCCCCAAATATAACTATGAAATGGCGGAGGATATGCAACTGCGCATCACCACTTTAAAAGAGAAAAAAGAAAAAGAAGACGAAACGTCTTCTTTGGATACAAAAATAAAATAAATTTTATGCAACCGGAACTATACTTGCTCCCAAAGCCTGTAATGCGTCTCAATACCGTCCGTACTTCTGTATGGCAGCCATGACGGTGCGCATACTGGTGAGCAGCGAGCCGTTATTGATGGAGCCGGCAGTAGATAAATTCAGACCGCGGGCATCCTTTTCTTTGGCCATTTCACAGTCCCGTTTGACTTCTGCGATGATTTTCTCTTGGTCATTATTCATAAAAGTGAAGGGCGCCAGCTGTCCGTCTATTCTTGTCCCGGGCATATGACGGCGTATCTCGGATACCGTCACGGTAGGACCGAAATTACAGCCCGTCAGATGCAGCCGCCCCAATAGTGGCACCAAATGCCCCATGGCCGAATCGGAATGCTGATATCTTTGGTCTTGGGGGTCGGGCGCAGTCATTTCAAAAACCTTTTTCAAAACAGGATACCCGAAACGCTCATACATCTCAGGTGTCAGCAAATTGCTGTCGTCATCCGCAAAGTAGAAACCATGTTGAAAATGCTGATCATCATATCCTGCCTCTTCCCGAAAGATATGTACATATTGCAGCACTATGTCGCAGATACATTTGCTAAACCTTTCTGCCAGCTCCGGCTCATCAAAGAGCAAAAAGATCAGATTTTCCGCCCCAAAAATAGATGTCGCCAGCGTTACCGGCCCTCTTATGCCGGAGAATTGGGATGGCTTTTTCCCATATGTTTCAAAAATGCGCTTCTTTTCGCTTTCCCAATTCGGCGGCAAAATAAAGCTGCGCACATCCAGCCGGTCTACCCTGTCCAGCATCTTTTCTAATTCCTGCGGCGTTTTGCAGTTACCGTGCAGCCAAGTTGTGTTTCCGTCTGAAAGATATTCGCCGCCGAAAATTTCACCGATCTGCCTGAAAGCAGGAAATGCTTCCTCCTGCGAAGGGAACGTTTCCTGCAGAAGACGCCTGCCTACGATCTTCTCCGCCTTGTCATTATACCGTTTGTTCAGTTCACTTCGCCTTTTTGGTTCTGTATAGCCCCAAGGTCTGCCCTCCTCACCCAGCTCGGCAAAGACGCATTCCTCGCTCATGCGGATACCCAGCGCCACTTGAGGTGCTTCCTTACTGAAGCAGTTATCCTTGTGCGCCAGCGCATCATCCTTCCAAAATTGCTCAATATCCAGTTCCAACATTATATTTTTCTCCTCTTGCTCAATTCCTCTTGATTTTAGCATTTCTGCCCGCTATAATAAATGAACAGAATAAAGTTTTTTTGCACAAATTAAAGATCAGTGAGGACACTCTATGGATGGATCATTCAATCCCGAGATACTGTACTTCGTCTCCAAAAGCTGTGATACACGGTGGCATCTGCCCAGAGAGCGCATCGGCTTTTTTGATCTGACCTTCATTACCCGGGGCGAAGCAGTTTATACGGCGGATGATATCCCTTATGTGTGCAAAGCGGGAGATGCAGTCTTTATACCCGCGGGGCACTTCCGCCAGGCGCAGACCAAAGGCATGGCGTGCTGTGCCTTCAACTTTTCACTGGAAAGCACAGAAAAGCTGCCTTTGGCAACGCTGGTCGAATGGCAGCAACTACCCTCTATATCCGGACTTTTAAAGAATTTTAACCGGGAATGGATTGCAAAAGCACCCTATTCAGATTTAAAATGCAAGGTGATTTTCTTGGATATATTGATCACACTTTTACGAAAGCAATCCTCCCCAAATACCAATAGCCATGTAGAAATAATGAAGAAATATATCTTGGATCACCTGCAGGAGACCTGCTCAATGGAGCAGCTGGCAGAGGCGGCGGGCCTAAACAGCGTCTACTGCGGCGCACTTTTTAAGGAGAGCACAGGGCTCACCGTCAGCGCATACCGCAATCAAATGCGCATTAATATGGCCTCAACCCTCTTAGAGCATGAGACGCTGAACATCAGCGAGATAGCCTATCAGACGGGCTTTGAAGATGTGTATTATTTCAGCAGAGTTTTTAAACAAATTAAAGGTATCTCACCGTTGGGGTTTCGCAAGAGTATGCGATAATCGCTACAATCAAATATCGTTAAAATGACGATATCGTGTTCCTTTATATGAGATCGTCTGCAGAAATGCAACACTGCCAATCATTTATTCCATAAAAAGAGATGGATCCCCATGAATCCATCTCAGCCTGTCGAATAACCTGTTAATAATACGCAATATATAATAATGAGCGGGCAAGGGCGACCTGTGCGGCCGCCAGCCCGCACATTGCGGGGGTTTTCGCCCGTGAATGCAGTGAACAGAAAACCCCCGGCAACCTCGAAAAAGTGCCGCATGGCACTTTTTCGATACGATCAGATGGATCCCCATGAATCCATCCCTTTATACGCTTTTTCGCCTTTTTATCCGTCTATCAGCTCTGTCTGTTCCATTTTTCCTTCAGAATACCGCAGAGACAGTATCTCCATAGACGCCAGTGTGAATGTGCCCTGCACACCGCTGCCGGTGATCTCTATGCGGGTGGTCTGAGGCTTATCATCCGCATTGAATAGCCGTATGATGAATCCGCCCTTCTGTGCCGCTTTCAGCGCGGTCAGGCTGACCGCCGGATTGGAAAGGTGCAGGAAGGATGCGCTCTTTTTACCCTTGCCCGAAGGGAAGAAGGACATACCGAAGGGCTTTTGATTGAGCATTGCCGCCTCCAGATCGATCTTTTCTCTTCTCTCCGGCTCTGTGCCGGCATTGATCACATATTCAAACAGTCGTTCGCCCTGCTCTGCCCGCTCAGAGAAACGATCCTGGGGCAATATGATCCTGCCCTCTATGGGATGGGCACAATAGCCGCAGGAGCGCAGCAGCGTGGGGCGCAACACACCGCCGTCACAGCTGGAGCCGTAGGTGCCGTCATTACTGCAGGTGACCGCATAACTGCCGTCTCCGCAGAGTGTCCACTCCTGTGCCACCGCTTCACCGCCGTCATTGACCAGGGTATCCACGCCGTAAGCGGTCTTGCCGTAATAGTGTGTGTTCTGCAAAGTCGTAGGTATGTTTAGCTTTAAAAGAGTATCCCGCTCGTTATTGATGATGCGGATTCTCAGTGAAATGGCGGTTTCTTCTTTTGACAGCCGATACCGCACAATGGCATAGGAATCGCCGTATTGATAGATGCCTTCAATCACCGTTCTCACCGGACCGTCTTCTATGATGCGGATAGGCTGCAGAGTGTCTCCCTTGATCGCCGCCACTTTGGCTGCCGTTTGGGGAGAAACCAGCTCGAATCTGCCTTTCTGGGTATTGCAGTAAAAGTTAGAGAAGCCCCATGAATCCTCGCAGTCCTCCATCGCCAATATGGAGCAGGCATCTTTCTCGAAGAACTCCTTGCCGCCCACGCAATAGCTGTCAATGAAACCCGTCTGCAAATTAAAGCGCACCTGCATGGCACCGTTGTCAAAAGTGAAATGGGATTGCCGGGTATCCAGTGCGGGAATTTCATGCTTTTCTATCATTTTTGTGAAGCATTGAAAACGATTCACTGCCATGGGCTTTAATTTGGCACGGAAAACTGCCTTTTTACGCCAGTCGATGGGGATATTGCTGGTTTCCTTCTCCACCTGCGTCGGCAGCAATACGCCCTCCTGATAGACAGAGGGATACGCAAAATTGGTGCCGTGATTCTGGTCCGCCTCCATAAATTCTGTTTCGATGATGGTATCTATTTCTACAGGATGGGGATTGTAAATCAATATCGGATATTCGTTCTCGACTGCCGCCCTTTCACCTTCACACAGAGCAAAAAAAGCTCTGGTCTTTATGCGGGAAAGCTCCTCCAGACCGTGATCCATCATGCGCAGTGCCATTTCCTCCACAGGCTGAACGGATGAGCCTGGGAGAATGTCGTGGAACTCCGCATACAGCAGATCCTCCTGCGCCTTTTCGATGCGCTGTACCGGATAGGAGATCAGCCCTTCTGCGGCGGCGTGAGCATTGATTTTTTCGGTGGCAATCAATTCGGATTCAAACTGGCGGTGCTTTTGCTTCAAACGCACTAAGGAAGCATAACAGCCCATATTGCACCGTCCCAAGGTGGTATCCACCTCAGGCAATGTATCATTTTTGATGGCTTCAAAGAACATTTCAGGTGTGGCATGTATCAATTCCACATCCTGCTGACCGGCTTGTGTTTCCTTGATAAAATCCAGGTCCTTGCGGGAAGGTCCGCCGCCGTGGTTGCCTACGCCCCAGAGCATCATGCGGCTGTGCTTATGAGACCATTCACCCTGAAAATCCTTGATATAATAACCGATCTTCTCATTTACCCTACCCATAGCGGAACTATAAAAGCCCCGCGAATGGTGAACAGGTATGGATGCGCCGTTGAAGCCCTTCCAGAGGAAGTTTTCGTCCGGATATTTCATTTCTGCCAGCATGGGACGACAGATGACATAGCCTTCATATCCTGCCTTTTGCATGATCTGCACCAGACCTTTGGTATGCCCGAAGGGATCAAAGTTAATGGCAACGGTAGGCCGCATTCCGAATTTCTCATCAAAATACCGCCGTCCTGCCTCAATCTGGCGCACAAAGGATTCACCCGACGGCATATTACAGTCGGGTTGGAGATACCAGCCGCCCATGATGTGCCATTTCCCTGCCGCCACCAGCTTTTGAATGCGGATAAAAAGAGCAGGCTCATATTCCTCCACCCATTTATAGAGAATTACTTCATTATGATTGAAAACAAAGCTGTCATACTCTTCGCAAAAATCCGCCGCTGCCCGAAAAGTGGACAGCACAGCGCCCACGCCCTCTTCCCACTCCCATTGCCAAACAGGGTCAATGTGCGCCTCACAGACCATAAATAATTTTTTCATTTTTTTGCTCCTTTATATATGATGGGGCTTCAGCCCTTTGAAAGCCGCTTTGATAGCCTGATAATTCTCCTCGGGCATACCCAGACAGGCATAGTCCTCTATATAGCCGATGAAGCCGCCTCCATGGCTGCCCAGCAAGTCGTTCAGCTTATGGATATAGGCATACAGCTCCGCGGGCATACCCTTCAATGCTACATTCTGATGATCGGCGGGACAGTTGAAGGTCACCTTACCGGCAAAATGCTCCGCCAGATATTCCACAGGGAAAATATCCGGTTGATTCAGATTCAAAATATCCACGCCGATCTCTATGAAGTCGCCTATAATGTCCCGTATCTGACCGCAGCAATGAAAATAAATCCGTTTGCCCGCCGCCTTGGCGATGGCAAACTGCTTGGCATAGCGGGGCTTGAATACCTCACGCCAAAGCGCAGGCGAGATCATCAAAGTTTCCTGTGTCCCCCAGTCGTCACCGAAGCAGATGGCGTCCACCCCGTCATAGGTGCAAAATTGACGGATCAGCTCACTCTCGAAGTCAAAAACCGCATCGATCAGCTCTTCAATCCGCTCCCGGTCGGCATACAGATCCATCAGCGTATCTTCAAAGCCTCGGATAAAGGTCACCAAATTAAAGCCGGAGAGTCCCATACTGCCCATCACATAACGGTCAGGGTGCGCAGCCAAAAACGCAGGCACATGGTCATACC
>Ga0209373_10003029_pt1 | contig 16051 bp, 14 predicted proteins | sample Higcelweek5metaG_FD_187173 | JGI IMG/M metagenome (GOLD analysis project Ga0209373, IMG submission 187173) | Freshwater pond sediment microbial communities from the University of Edinburgh, under environmental carbon perturbations - High... | ecosystem: Environmental > Aquatic > Freshwater >... | reverse complement strand
TTGCCCAGGGCCAGATAAATCTCAACGGATTCCGGATTGTTGCGGACGGCTTGCGAGAGTTCTTCAATAGCCGCGCGGGTGTCCTGGTGTGTCAGAGGCTCTGGTCCGCGCGCCGCATCCTGCTCGGAATGCATGTGGCGCTTGCGGCCGAGTTTGAAGAGCGCGTTCCAGGGCAAGCTGCGGGCTCCTAGATGCTGAGGCCGGAACCGGAGGCGGGACCGGACGGGGTGGGAATGGCGCTGTTTTGCTGATTCTCGGGCTGATTGAGCGGGATGGTGCGCAGGGAAAGCGTCTCATCCTCCAACGCGGCGTAACGGGTGCGCAGGGTCTTCAGCTCCAGGCCAAGGCGGATGCGGTCCACCAGGACAAAAGCCAACGTGAACAGCGCGCCCAAAAGGAATCCGCCAAGCACCAGAATGTACAGCGGCAGCGGCACGGAATACAGGTGCGCCGCCACGACGTTGAACTCCAGCACGACCGAGGTGGCCAGGGGCTGGTTGTTCTGCACGAAGAACAGCATGGAAACCACGAACACCAGAATGATGGCCAGGGATTTCAGGTAGCGCATGGGGAATACTCCTTGACGGCGTTGCCAGGCATCAGCCCAGGGCGTCGAAATGTGGCTTGAGGGTCGCGTAGGTGGAGCGCAGGTGCTCGGGGATGACCCTGGTTTCGCTGAACACGGCCATGTACGAACTGTCGCCGTTCCAGCGCGGAACGATCTGAAAATGGATGTGCGCGGCAATGCCGGAGCCGGCGGCCTCGCCCAGGTTGAGCCCGGCATTGATGCCGTGCGGCTTGAACGCGTCGCCCAAAATCTTAACGCACGACTGCAGCAGGTCCATGCATTCGTGAGATTCTTCCGGCGCCAAGGCGGTGAGGCAATTCACATGCCGGAAGGGGGTCACCATCAGGTGGCCATTGTTGTATGGGTAGCGGTTCATGATCACATAGCAGTGTTTGCCGCGGTGGAGAATGAAGCGCTCCTCATCCTCGTCCGTATTCTTCGGCACGCAAAAAACGCACTCGGCCGGTTTGGGGCCAAGTATGTATTCCATCCGCCAGGGAGCCCACAACACGTTCATTTCGTCTCTCACCTTGCACGTTGAATATGCGCCGAAAAGCCGCCGCCAATCCTCTTTACCCCGCGCGGGCCCCAAGGGCAAGACTTTGAACCTTCAACCACGACATGAGCACAAGATCACACCTAGCCGTTGCGTATCAGTTTGTGCGCGACAATACCATTATTATTCCAGTGCATTGCTGGTGTCATGCGCTTCACCTGGATGCGATGATCATTGCCGGTGCGCCAGAGGCTGCGCGTCATGGCTGCTTCGCTTCAGCCAACGCCCTCCGAGACGCCCGCAGCGAACGGTGTCATGCACACTTCAACGTGCTCTTCATAGGCGCTTGAACAACAGCCCGCTGGCGATCAGCACGCAGCATAATCTTCTAAAAGCATGGCGTGCGGGTCAACCCGCCATGAAAAAGATGAAGGTCATCACGAAAAAGAGCGGAATCAGTATGCCGACAGACCAAGCCATGTAGCCAAAAAAGCTGGGCATCTTCACGCCCTGTGATTCGGCGATCGAGCGGATCATGAAGTTTGGCGCGTTGCCGATGTAGGAATTGGCGCCCATGAACACGGAGCCGCAGGAGATGGCCGCAAGCGTGAGCGGCGCTTCGAGCATCAGGTGCGTCGCGTCGCCACCAGCCGTATTAAAGAACACGAGGTATGTCGGTGCGTTGTCTAGGAAACTGGAGAGGATGCCCGACAGCCAGAAGTACATATGGTTCACGGGCTGACCATCGCGGGTCACCAGGGCGATGATGTCGTGGAAGGCCCCCTCGGAACCGGCCTTGAGCATGGCGATGGCCGGGATCATGGTGACGAAGATGCCCAGGAACAGCTTGCCGACCTCCTGGATGGGCTCCCAGGAGAAGTCGTTCAGCTTCCTCGTCTCCTTGGACGTGAGCAGCAGGGAAAGCCCTGCCAGGGCCAGCAGCAGCACGTCGCGCAGCACGTCCTGCAGCGCGATCTCCAGCTGAGCGGCATGAAACACGATGCCTGAATTCCACACGCCGCTCATGAGCACCGCGCCGACAACCCCGAGAAGCAGCACGAGGTTCACGCCGCCTTCAATACCCATTGCAGCCTTGCGGCCAGTGGCGCTGGCTGGAGCGGCGGGGCGGCCCTCCTTGATGAACAGCTGGGCATCAAGGAGAAAGTAGATGGTCAGCAACACGCCCGAGGCAAACAGCATCTCCGCGAACATATGGCTAGTGGTCCAAAAGAAATGGACGCCTTTGAGGAAGCCGAGAAACAACGGAGGATCGCCGAGAGGCGTGAGCGAACCGCCGATGTTCGCCACAAGAAAAATAAAGAACACGATGGTGTGCACCTTGTAGCGGCGGTGCGCCGTGGCCCGCAGAAGCGGGCGGATGAGCAGCATGGAGGCGCCGGTGGTGCCCATGAGGCTGGACAGAAAGGTGCCCACGGCCAAGAGCGCCACATTGGAAAGCGGCGTGCCGCTCAGGCTGCCCGTTATGCGCACCCCGCCAGAAATGGTGAACAAGGCGAAGAGCAGGACGAGAAAGGGCACATACTCCAGCACAATCGTGTGCGAAAGCACGGCAAGGGCGGTGAGCGGTCCAGCGGTGATTGCGCAGGGAACAAGGAACGCCAAAGCCCAGAGGGCGGCGATCTTGCCGAAATGGCCGGACCAGAGTTCAGGCAGGGCGAGGGGCAGAATGGCGATGGACAGCAGCATGCAGACGAACGGCAGCGCCCACCAAACAGGCAGGGCAGCGCCATCAAGGGCCAGGCCGGATGCAAAGGCCGGAGCGGCGCTTGCCGCAATCAACATTGCCGAAGCCGGAACGGCGAAAAGCGTTGAACCGCGCAAGACCATGAATCCTCCGAGAAAACCATGCGTTAGAATAAACAAGACTGTGCGGCCTTGAGAAGACAAGGGGGCACAATCAAACCTCCCGCAGACGCATTCTCGGCCACGGGGTCACACTGTCGGTTGCGTTCCGCGCGCCCTAACGCCGAGCATCGCGTGCGCCTCCGACCGGAGGGATGAACAATATGCCGTCACGCGCTTCAGCCCGCAGCACCCGGTGCTTTGGGCGCGCTCTTGAAGACAAAGGCTTCCTTGCGCACGGACTCCGGCGGCACGCCGCATTTGGCAAGCTCGTCCAGCACGGTCTGCTGCATGGGCGGCGGCCCGCAAAGATAGAACGCGGCGGCGGTTGTGACCATGTGCCGCTTAAGCAGCTCCTGGCTGATTCGGCCGTACTCGTGGGTCACGCGGCCGGGTCTGCTGTCCGCGAACACAGGCTGCGGCTTCTGGTCCTGCGGCTCGACCCGGCTCAGCACATGCACCACATGCAGGCGCATGCTCCTGGTGTAGTTTTCCAACTCAGCAGCGGCAAAGGCGTCGGCAAAGGTCTTGTTGGCCCAAAAGAGCACGATGTTGTTGCCCGCGCCGACATCCTTAAAATGGCGCAGCACGCTCAAAAATGGCGTGATGCCGACCCCGCCGGCGATCATCACGATTTCCGCATTGTCCTCGATGCCGTGGCAGAACTGTCCAAACGGGCCAGCGCACTCAATGGGCGCGCCGGGTTCAAGCTCCGGTATGGAGCTGGTGAACGCGCCGGACTTCTTGATGGTCATCTGCAACGTGTCCGCCTCGGGCGCGCTGGAAAGGGTGAAGGGATGCGCCTCGGTCCACTGGCCGTCCTTGAGCACGCGTATGGCGGCAAATTGCCCGGCCTCGCGCTTCTTGAAGCGTTCAATATCCGGACCGGTGAAATAAATGGACGTGGTGTCGTGGTTTTCCTGGGCGACTTTGACGACCTTGAGTCCCGCGTCTTTCTTGGTCTGCGTTTTCGTCATGCTCCCCCCCTAGCGGCAAATTCATGTGGCCTAGTGGCGAGCATTGCGTCCCCGCGGCCGGTGCGGCCCCAACGCCCTTTCCGTGCGTAGCGTTTCCATAAGGGTCTTGGCAAGCTCCAGCTGCTTTTCACGGGTCGTGGCCCCGCCATCCACGGCGGAGGCGCGCACGCGCCGCAGAATCCGGGCAAAGCTGGGGCCGTCGCTCAGGCCAAGATTCTTCAGGTCCGATCCATCGATGAGCAGCTCCTGGCTGCGCAAGCGGGTTAAATACTGCGAAATGTTCTTGCGCATGACTTCGCGGCGGCTGCGCGCCATGAGGAAGAGCACGCCCTCCAGCGGCAGTTCGTCGAGAATGAAGTAGATGTCGCTCAGGGAGGACTGCCCGTCCTGCCAGTTCATGAGCTTGGCCAGCGCCTCGCCCAGATGGTCGCGCAGGGTGAGGAAGTCGCGCAGTTCGCGTTCGGTGAAGGAAAGCCTGCGGCAGATGTCCTCAAGCTGGTCGCGCTCCGCTCCCATGGTCAGGCCCAGCATGTACAGCCGCCATGTGCTCGCGGGCGGCTCCAGGTAGAGCAGGGCGTACCAGTTATGGACCTTGTGCAGTTCCATCAAGACACGCAGGCGGTCGGCGTCCTGGTTGAGCTGCGGATGAATGGCGGCAAGCAGCTTCAGCTCCTGCAGGCGGTTCAGGCTCTCCAGCACGTTGTCCTCGTTCAGGATGAGCTGCAGCTCATGCGAGAGCCGGATGCCCGAAAGCTTGGAGAACAGGTTGAGCTGCACGGCGTTCTTGATGAGCTTGAGCGTCTGGCCGTCGATGCGGAAGTTGAAGCGCTGTTCAAAGCGCACAGCCCGGAGGATGCGCGTGGGATCTTCGACAAAGCTCAAGGAATGCAGGACGCGGATGACTTTTTCCTTGATGTCGCGCTGAGCGCCGAAAAAGTCCATGAGCTGCCCGAAATGCCCAGGCGAAAGGTTGAGGGCCAGGGCGTTGACCGTGAAATCTCGGCGGTACAGGTCCATTTTAATTGAGGAAAGCTCGACAGTGGGCAGGGCCGTTGGGTATTCGTAATATTCGAGCCGGGCCGTGGCCACGTCGATGCGCTGGCCGTCTGGGAAGACCACAACAGCGGTCTTGAACTTCTGGTGCTCCTTGACCCGGCCTTGCCGGGCCTTGGCCAGCTCCCTGGCGAAACGGATGCCGTCGCCTTCCACAACAAGGTCGATGTCCAGGTTGGGCCGGGCCAGCAAAATATCGCGCACGAAGCCGCCGGCTGCGTAGATCTTGAAGCCCAGCTCCTGCGCCAGGTACCCGGCCTGCTCAAGCAAGGCCAGGATGGAGCCGGGCAGACGCTGGCGCATGACGGCCCGGATGTTCCTGCCGGGCTTGTGGTCCGGCAGCATGGCCTCGGGGATGCGCGCGGATTCATCCACCAACAGGTTGATGATGTCGGTTCTGGTGATGACGCCGACGATATTCTCCTCTTCAAGCACCGGCAAAAAGCGCTGCCGCTTGCCGATGACGACTTCCATGACCGTGTGCAGATCAGCGCTGGCAGGCACTGTGACGAAGTCCATGAGCATGTATTCGACAATGGGCACCTGCTGCAGCCCGTGCCCCACGGCCTTGTCCGCGGTGTGGTAATCCAGCACCCCCACGCAGCGCATGCCGCCAGGCGCGACCACTGCGACGGCCTTGAGGCCGAAGCGGGTCATAAGCTCGGCCGCGTCGGCCATGCTGCGCGAGGACTCGATGACCATGGGCGGCTTGGACATGACAGTTGCGGCCGTTATCTGCGGATTGATGTGGGAGTAGAGCAGGGCGAGGAGCTCATCGCGCACCTCGCTCAAGGTCTTGTCCTTCACCGTGGCCGAGGCCGCGTAGCCGTGGCCGCCGCCCCCGAAGAACGAGCAGATGAAGCCCACATTGACATCGCCCACGCGCGAGCGCGCCACGATGTGGATGCGGTCGCCCATGCGGCCCAGGGCGAACATGACGCGGATGTTCTCCATGTCGATGAACTTGTGCACAAGATACGCGAAATCGCTGATGAACTCTTCAGTGCTCACTTCGGCGATCACCACCGGAATGCCGTGGAAGTCATGGGTCTTGGAGGACTCGATGAGTTCGGAGAGCACGCGGATCTGCTCGGACGAGAGGTCGCGGGCGAGCAGATCGGAAATGACGCCAAGGTCCATGCCGTTCTGGCGCAGCCAGGCCGCGGCGGTAAAGTCCTCCGGCGTGGTGGAGGTGAAGGTGAAGGAGCCCGTGTCTTCGAAGATGCCCAGGCCAAGCACTGTGGCTTCTTCAATGTTGGGCACAATTCCGCGCTTCATGAGCTCGTGGATGATGATCGTGGTGGTGGAGCCCCAGTTGACCACGCGGGAATACTCCGCGGTCACGTCTTCATCCGTGTCCGGGTGGTGGTCGAACACATGGATGCGGATGCCGGGCTTGTCGAGCAAGGGCTGCACATGGCTGATGCGCGACTTTTGCCGCGTGTCCACAACGACGAGCAGCTCCACGTCCTCAGGGTCAATGTCCTTGAAGGACTTGAAATTGAACAGATAGGTGGTGCTTTGGATGAAATAGTTGCGCAGGTTTTTTTCCTGGCTGCCGGGAAAGATGAGCACCGCGTCCGGGTACAGGCGGTTGGCCGCTATCATGGCCGCAAGGGCGTCAAAGTCGGCGTTGGCGTGGGCGGTTATGACGGTTTTGGGACGTGGGCGGACAGGGGCGGCGGTCATTTTTTGTCTCCCGCGCGGCGCGGCTTGGTGGTGGCGAAGGCCGTGGACCGTGGGTGGAATTCCTCGTGGATGCGCATGAGCCTGCCGGATTGGATGTGCGTGTAGATCTCCGTGGCGTTGATGGCCGAGTGGCCGAGGAGTAGCTGCACGGTGCGCAGGTCTGCGCCGCCCTCCAAAAGATGCGTGGCGAAGGTGTGCCGGAAGGTGTGCGGCGAGATGCTGCGGCGAATGCCCGCGGCCTCGGCATAGCGCTTGATGAGCTTCCACACGCCCTGCCTGGTGAGGCCCTTGCCGGAACGGTTGAGAAAAATGTGCTGGCTCAAGGGGCCGAAGGCCGCGCGCTTGAAGTCCAGGTAGTCGCACAGCAGCCGTTGCGCCTCATAATGAATGGGCACCAAACGCTCCTTGGCCCGTTTGCCGAACACGCGCAAAATGCCGGTCTGGGGGTCGAAGTCGCCCAACACCAGCCCGATGAGCTCCGAGATGCGCAAGCCCGCGGCGTACAAAAGCTCCAGCATCACCCGGTCGCGGAAGCCCAGGTTCGTGCTCGGGTCCGGCTGGTCGAGCAGGCAGTCCATCTCCGCGCGGGTGAGGAATTCCGGCAACTGCGCCGGGAGCTTGGGGCTTTCGAGAAGGGCGGCCGGGTCTTCGTCCAGCAGCTTGGACTGCACGGCGAAGGCAAACAGCCCGCGCACGGTGGAAAGGTTCCGCGCCAGACTCGTCGCAGCCAGCTTTTTTGCCCGCAAGTGCGTCAAATAGAGGAACAAATGACGTGACGAACAGGCGTCCAGGCGCACATCCAGGCCATCCAGAAAGGAGAGCAGGGCGGCGATGTCCGCTCCATAGGCGCCCAGGGTGTTTTCCGAGAGCCCGCGCTCCACGGTCAGGTGTTCAAGATACCTGTCCGCAATGGGGTGCGAAAGGACGGGGCCGCTGCCTGGTGCCGTGCTGTTCATCAGATTATCACCGGAGGTCGAGGGTGAGCCAGAAAATGATGAGACGAAAAAGACGAAATGATCGCGCAACCGGGCTCTGATTTTCTGGCAATACCAGGCACATCTAAACTTTTTCTTGCAATCCGGCAAGGCCTGGGCCGCTTGGAGCGGCGGCCCAGCACCGGCGGCTCGATTGACAGCAAGGGGACGGGGCATTACACAAGCGTTTCCAATTGCACCATAAGGAGCCGATCATGTCCGAATTTCAGCTTGCCCAGCGTTTGGCGAACCTGCCACCGTATTTGTTCGCGGCCATCGACAAAGCCAAGGAAGAAGTCCGCGCCAAGGGCATGGACATCATCAGCCTGGGCATCGGCGATCCCGATCTGCCCACTCCGGGGTTCATCATCGACGCCTTGTGCGAAGCGGCGAAAAAGCCGGCCAACCATCAGTACCCGTCCTATGTGGGGCTCTTGAGCTTTCGCCAGGCCGTTGCGGACTGGTACAAGCGCCGCTTTGACGTCAGCCTCGACCCGAATACCGAGATCGTTGGGCTCATCGGCTCCAAGGAAGGCATTGCGCACTTCCCGCTGGCCTTTGTGAACCCAGGCGATCTGGCGCTCATCGCCACGCCGAACTATCCCGTGTACGGCGTCACCACCGAGTTCGTGGGCGGCATTCCCATGTACCTGCCGTTGACCGACGAGAACAACTTCCTGCCCGATCTCGACGCCATCGACAACGACACCTGGAAGCGCGCCAAGCTCATCTACATCAACTACCCGAACAACCCCACGGCCGCCACGGCTCCGCGCTCCTTCTACGAGAAGCTCATCGAGAAAGCCAAGGAGTTCAACGTCATCGTCGTGCATGACGCGGCCTACACCGAGATGTATTTCGACGAGGCCAAGAAGCCCCTGTCCATCATGGAGATTCCCGGCGGCAAAGACGTCGCCATCGAGTTCCATTCCCTGTCCAAGACCTACAACATGACCGGCTGGCGCATTGGCATGGCCGTGGGCAATCCGTCGCTGGTGCGTGGCCTTGCCAAGGTCAAGGAGCAGATGGACTCCGGCATCTTCCAGGCCGTGCAGGAGGCCGGTGTCGTGGCCCTCAATCAGGGCGACGCCTTCAGCGCCGAGCTGCGCGGCATTTATAAGGAGCGCCGCGACGTGGTCGTGGCCGCGCTCAAAAAGGCGGGCATCTCCTGCCGCGTGCCCGACGCCAGCTTCTACATCTGGTCCAAGGTGCCGGCCGGCTTCACCTCCCAGGATTTTGTCACCAAACTGCTTATGCAGACGGGCGTGGTCACCACCCCCGGCAACGGCTTCGGGACCCCGGGCGAGGGCTATTTCCGCATCTCGCTCACGGTGAACACGGATCGGCTGAAGGAGGCGGTGTTACGGATTTCCCAACTCTAGACTGCTACATCTCCCTGGGCTCCAACCAGGGCGAAGGCGAGGCCAACATCGAGGAGGCGCTTCAGCGCCTGGAGCACTACGGCAACGACCTTGTGTTCGATGCCCAGTCTCCCGTCTATAAAACCGAACCCCAGGGCGCGGTGAAGGATCAGCCCTGGTTCGCCAACTGCGTGGTGCGCCTCAAGGCTTCCTCGGACATTTGGGCGCCGGAAGGGCTCTTGTCCACGCTGCAGGCCGTTGAGGCCCAAATGGGCCGCATCCGCGGCGAGGTCGTCGGCGGGCCAAGAATCATCGATCTGGACCTGCTCATGTTCGGCGATGTCGAAATGGACGGCGAATACCTTAAGCTGCCGCATCCGCGCATGCTGGAACGCGCTTTTGTGCTGATCCCGCTGCGCGACATCGCCCCGAACCTTGTATTTAAGGACGGCAGAACCATCGACCAGGTGCTTGCCAAGCTTTCCTATAGCTTGGATGGACGCGCCATTGGTCAGAAATAGGGCGAACGCGCCCCGACAGGACGTGCCAAAATGAGTATCACCAAACTTCTGATACTGGCCATCTGCGGTTTTGTCGTCTGGAAGCTTTTTGCGGGCGACAAGCGCTTCAAGGCGACCAAAGAGCAGGAGAACAAGGAAAACCTTGTAGCCTCCGGCGAGATGGTCAAGGACCCGGTGTGCGGGGCCTATGTCTCGAAAAACAGCGACATCCGCGTGCGCCAAGGCGACGTGGTGCTGAATTTCTGCTCCTACGACTGCCGCGAGAAATATCTGAAGCGGCTTGAGGAACAGAACGGCGCCCCCAAAGCCTAACCAACAAAGACTTCCACTGGCCGGGCCGTAAAGCCCGGCCACACCTTTCTGGCGGAGGAGCTCATGAAAATTTTCCTCGACAGCGCCAATATCGATCAAATCAAGCAAGCCAAAGCCCTGGGCGCCATCGAGGGCGTCACGACCAATCCCAGCCTTTTGTCCAAGGAAAATGGCGATTGGAAGAAAATCATCCGCCAGATCTGCAAAGAAATCGACGGACCAGTGAGTGTTGAGGTCTTGGCCACGGAGTCTTCGGCCATGCTGGCCGAGGCGCGTGAGCTGGTCAAGCTCGCCCCGAATGTCGTCGTCAAAGTGCCTGTGACACTTGAGGGCCTCAAAACGATCACTGTGTTGCACGAGCGCGGTGTGGAAACCAACGCGACGCTCGTTTTTTCGCCCAATCAGGCGTTGCTGGCCGCAAAGGCTGGAGCCTCGTTCGTCAGTCCGTTCGTCGGGCGGCTGGACGACATCGGCCAGGACGGCATGCAGGTCGTGCAGGACATCATGACCATATTCCGGAACTACGACCTATCGACACAGGTGCTGGCGGCCAGCATACGCCACACGAACCATTTCTTCCAAGCTGGGCTTTTGGGAGCCGATGCAGCGACCATCCCGTTGGCCGTGCTTCTGGATCTGGTGAAACACCCTCTGACAGACATCGGCTTGGCCAAGTTCCAGGCAGACTGGGCCAGCAGGTAGGTTCCACTGTGCAAGACATACCTTTTTTGCTGCCCCCTCATTGTCTCATAATGTAAATTATGTTAACTTTCATATTCGGAGCAGGGCTCTCTTCTTCCCTTTGGGAGAGAACTGTGGCAGGACCGTTTCGCCCTTGATCAACCCCCGACCGCTCTGCCTGTCGACAGGGCGCATCAGCCACTGAGGCATTGCAGATGAATAAGGATTTCCGTAAAGCCGCCATCAACGGCGTGCTCCTGACGACACTTCTTGTCCTTCCCGCCGGCGCGGAAGCCGCAGCCAAAAAAAGCGCACCAAAGGCCGCAGCAGCTGAAACAAAATCAGCACAGCCAGCGGCCTCTGATTCCGCCTACGAGCAATGGCTCAAAAAGTACGGCGCTTATGACCGTGTCGCCCAGCCCATCGACGACATCTCGGATACCTCCAGCGCAACAGCCCTTAAGCGCGCCGAGGCGCATCTTCTGCAAGGCGTGCCCGCGCAGGCCCTGGCGGTTGTCGAAGGCATCAAGCCCTACGACGATCCGGCCATGGAGATCCAGCGCCTCTGGCTGGGCGGCAATGCCCACCGCGCCCTGGGGGATCCTTACAAAGCCGTCATCTGGTACAGTCAGGCGGCAAAGCTCATGAAACCTAAGCAGATGAAGGCCAAGCTTTCCTCTGAGAACGGGCTCGACGCTCTGTGGATCGATGTGTGGCGGCGTCAGTATTGGGCCTTTGTGAGCAATCCTTCCGCCTCCCGCGAGGCCCTGGAGTTGACTCTGCACACGCTGCAGGAGCAGGCGGACACCGCCTGGCCCCAGGAAAATTTCTGGACCAAGTCCAAGGAAGCGCTTGACTTGGCCACTGGCGAAACCACTCCGTCAGCTACGGACAAGCCAGCCAAGGACGGCGCGCTCAAAGTCGGCGATGCCGACCGCCTGCGCATCGCCCAGGCCGTTGCCGCCGCGAGTGTCGAGGATTACGCGCAAGCGAAGTCCATCCTTTCTAAGGTCTCTGAGCCCGCTTTACGGGATTTCTGGAGCGCCCTTCTAAGCTTCCTGAACACCGGGAAAACCCCGAACGCCAAGAGCATCGGCGCTGCCGGGTATGCTAAAGCCGCAGGCTTCTGGAACGCGAATCTCCTGGCCGCCTATTCCGCCAACCGTTCGGAGTGGCTGCTGGGCAGCACAACGCCGGCCTGGACCAAGTTCAAAACAAATATGGCGCAGCTTTCCAAGGCCGAGGCGCAGGAGGCTGTGGACAAGGAAATGCAGTCTCTGCTCATTTCCGACGAAATGTCGCGCCTGTTGCGTTCTCTAAAATTCATACTCACCCTTGAGGACGGCGATACGGACGGCGCCAAAGAGATCTGGGACGGCCTCGACAAGCGCAAGCTGCCCATAAGCCTCCGCGTTGCCGGCGGTTTGGCCTTCCGCGAGGAATTGAAATCTCTTCTGCCCCTGGAAATTGGCGCTGCGGGCAAGCTCTCCCCTGCCCTGGCGGCGCTGCTGGCTGCTGGCGGCACCGGCACCCCCCTGGCTGGCGAAGCCCCCTTCTGGACGCGTGTGGAGGTGGGCCGTTCCAGCAACATCAATAAGACCTGGCCGCTTGACCGGCTTCTCGTCCTCTCGGACTGGCAGGCCCGCTGGGTAGCCGGCCCTGGCCCTGAGTTGGCCCGCCGTTCCGCGTTCCTCTTCCCAGATACCCTGTACGGGTATGATTGCCTTGTCTATCTTGCGCAGTCAGCTGTGGAGAACAGGGCTTTTCAACAGGCCGAAACGTACCTGACCCGCATGGCCGTATTGTCGACTGACAAACGCCGTACGGCGATCCGCCTCGGACTGAAGGCCAAGATGGAACGCGAGAGCGGCAAGGACGCCGAAGCCCTGGCCACCTATCAGGAAATTGCCGCCCTCGACATCGACATGGACCCCAAGACCCGCCTCGACATGGCGACCTTCTTCCAATTGAAGAATGATCTGGACAATGGCCGCAAACAGTTGCTCATTCTTTGGGAACAGCACGACAAGCTGACCCGGAACATGCAGGCGGAAGTGCTGTTCTGGCTGGGCGAAGGCGAGCATTCCCTGCGCAACTACGACGCCGCGCTGGATTATTATCTGCGCCTCGCGTATCAATATCCGAAGGAGCCCATGTGGCCCACGGTGGCCATGTACCGTTCGGCGATGATCTACGAGATCAAGGGCAACTTCGAGACCGCCAAGAAGCTTCTCAAGTCTGTCATCGCCACGGCGGACACCAAAGAGGCGCAGGAAGCGGCCCGCAATCGCTTGAATGCGCTCGAAGCCAAGGCCGGCAAGCCATCAGCCAAGGAAAGCGGCGAGCCTGTTTACCCGTTCTAATCACGCACAGAGACTGGACACCAGGAGACTTACATGGCCGAAGACTTCCGAAAATTGCTCAAGGAAGACATGAGGAATTCAGAGACCGGCGAACGCTGGTTTGAAGACCTGGAACTTGGCGAGGTTTTCTTCTTCTCCGTCCAGGCAAGCAGCCTGCACGGCAGCATGCCCGCCACACTTCTGGATGACATCATGGGCTATGAGGCGTTTCAGGTGACAATCCAGGCGAAGCACGGCGTTTTCACCCATGGCCGCCGCGGAGTCTGGCAGCACCTGGAGGATAAGTCCTGGTGGCCGCTTTTTGCGGACGATACACCAATCGTCTATGTGGCGGAGAACGTTCCGGTGGCGACAGCGCAGCAGATTTATGAAGATCTGCTGGCCTGCGTGGCCGCGCACCCTGAAATCGCGCCCAAGAAGTGCGGTTGCGCGCTTAAGCCTTGCTGATCCGATAAGTTGGGGAGAGCGGAAGCATTCTTGCTCGGACAGGGCAAAAGTGCTTCCGCTGCCCCTTGATCCAGAAATGCCAATTGATCCAGAAATTCCATTCCGCCCGCAGTATCCGCTCTCCCAGCTTCGCTTCCTTTAAGAAATCCGCCGAGGTGGTCCGCCCTACGCAGGCTCTTGGCCACCGCTGCTCCGCGCGCGCAAAACAGATTCAATGGTACGGGAAACTTCAAGCAGATTCGCAGCAACATGGTCCGGCCTGCAGGATTCGGACTCGTTGTGCACAGCGCCATACCCGGTGGTGACCAGAAATGTCGTGGCGTGCACACGCTGCCCAAGCTCGACATCGCAGGGCTTGTCGCCGACGACAAAGCTACGTCGCGGATCCAGGTTCAGCTCGGCGCAGGCGCGTTCGATAAGCCCTGGCGCAGGCTTGCGGCAGTCGCACTCCTCACCGGGCGCGTGCGGGCACACATACATGGCGTCCAGCTGAACGCCCTGTTCCTCCAGCAGTTCAGCAAGTCTTCCGTGCACGCGCTCAACATCGCCACGGCTGAAATATCCCCGCCCAACCCCAGACTGGTTGCTCACCAGGACCAGGACAAGCCCGAGCTCGCGCATGCGGCGCAGGCCTTCCGCTGCGCCGGGCAGCAGCTCCACCCCGGACGGATCGTGAAGATAGTGCTTGTCGGCGATGACTGTGCCGTCGCGGTCGAGAAAGACAGCGGCCCGGCCCTGGGCGTGCTGTCGCGACGCAAGGGACTGCCTGGCCCGGGACAAGCTCGCGGTTCTGGGATCCAGGGCATGCGCCGGTGCCATCAGCCCGCACAATTCCCCAACCGCCGCCAGCGCAGACAGTAAATGATCAACAGAAAAGTTGTGTCCGAGCAGAACCAAGTCCAGGCATTCCCGGCGCAGCAGACAAACGCCGCAACAGTTCCAGGCTTCAGAGCCAACCGGCCCGCCTTCGCTAAACCCGGTTATCTTGCCAGAGTCGTCAAGGGGCCCCCGGCCCCAAGGCGATACGCCTCCCTCCGCAAGCAGCAATCCGCCCTTCTCCACCCTTGTCTCAAACCAGCGCAGGAAAAAGCTCAAATCGACATCTGGCTCACTCGCGGCATCAAGGCACAGGAGCAAGTCAGACGGGTACTGCAAGACAGCGGCTTTCAACGCCCCGGCAGTGCCAAGCTCGGCCCTGGCATCGGAATATTGAAGGCGGATCCCGCGATACTCGTTGCCAAGAAAAGACTCCAGAAACGGCGTGTTGCCCGAGCAGAGCACCACGCGCTCAAGGCCAAGGCCGACCAGTCTGTCCAGAAAATGGTACAGAGAGGGACGTCCGAAAACTTCGCGAAGAATGTCAGGGCAAAGTCCAGCGCGCTGGCAGAACGCTCCGCCGTCAAGAAGGAAGTACGCCAAAACACGGCTGGGGCGCGTCATAGGCTCAGAATTTACCCAGCAAGTTGCGGCAGGGAAAGTTGCAGCTCTCAGGAGATCCCAGCCGGGCAAGAGGAAGAGGACCCCCGAGGGGGACCATGTGCCGTTTCAGGCTGTGATCGTGCGCAACGGGAATATGGCGGAGTCCAGGCTCCAGGCGCAGGGGCCGCACCAGGGAACGGACAAGGCAGTAGACAATATAAGGGAGCATCTTCGCCATAATGTCCTCCAAGACCGATAGGTTGGTCTGTCAAAGCCTGCAAGCGCTTTCCACATACACGCAGCGCCAAGCTTTGAAAACATGCCGCGTAGTCCAAGAGCAGCAAAGGCTCCTGGCCGCATAAACGAAAAAAGGAGATCAGCCTAGGCCAATCTCCTTAATCTTTTGTGGTGCCGAAGGGGGGACTCGAACCCCCACAGGATTTCTCCCACTACCACCTCAAAGTAGCGTGTCTACCAATTCCACCACCTCGGCATGAGAAAAAACTATTTGGTCTCGCTTGCGGGCTCGGTTGGCTTGGGAAGCGCCTTCTCCTCGAAGGAAACGCCGCCGGGGGCGGGAGCCTGAGCCGGCGCAGGAGCGGTCATTCCCGCTGCGCCCTGCGTCATCAAAGTACTATCACCCAAATTGCTAGGCTTTGTCAAGACATTGTATGCTAAAGATGTGACGAGAAAAACTGCAGCCAGGACAGCCGTAACGCGGACAAGGAGCCCACCGGCTCCCGTGCTGCCAAAAACGGACCCACTGCCGCCGCCGAAGATCACGCCCATGCCTTCCTGACCAGACTGCAGGAGCACAAAGATGACCAGAAAGACACAGGTCAAAATATGAATAGTAAGAACCAAAGTTTGCAACGCTTTCTCCTCGCGTGATGCCTGTGCGTCCTTAAGCCAGGACGATGCGGCTGAAGTCGTCAGCCTTTAAGCTCGCGCCTCCTACCAGCACTCCATCGACATTGTCAAGTGCAATAATCTCAGCCGCATTGTCCGGCTTGACGCTTCCGCCATAGAGAATGCGGACTTGCCGACTATTGGAACCAAAAATTTCCACCAATTGCGAACGCACCAGAGCGTGAGCTTCCAGGATTTCAGCCGGTCCGGCCACAAGCCCGGTGCCAATGGCCCAAACCGGTTCGTAGGCCACGCTGATTCGTTCCGGATCGACATCGCGGGGAACGTCCGCAAGCCCGGCGCGCAGCTGTCTCGTCAACACCTCGGCAAGCTGTCCAGCCTTGCGCTCCTCGATCTTCTCCCCTACGCAGAGAATGATCTTGAGTCCGGCATTCAGACCAAAAGCGGTCTTCGTTCC
>Ga0209373_10003027_pt1 | contig 16057 bp, 9 predicted proteins | sample Higcelweek5metaG_FD_187173 | JGI IMG/M metagenome (GOLD analysis project Ga0209373, IMG submission 187173) | Freshwater pond sediment microbial communities from the University of Edinburgh, under environmental carbon perturbations - High... | ecosystem: Environmental > Aquatic > Freshwater >... | reverse complement strand
TTTAAATATTTTCTGCTAAATCTAAAGCTTTTTGTAAAGCGCCTAACTTATTATACACTTCTTGCATTTCGTTTTCTTCGGATGAACTTTCTACAATTCCAGCTCCAGCTTGAAAGTGTAAAGTGTGATTTTTACTCAAAAAGGAACGAATCATAATCGCGTGATTGAAATTACCTTCAAAATCTAAAACTCCGATGGCACCACCATAGAAACTTCGATTGGTTTTTTCAATGTTTTCTATTAATTGCATCGCCTTTACTTTTGGTGCTCCGGTTAATGTTCCGGCTGGGAATGTTTTGGCTACCAACTCCATAAAAGTATGATTTTCTTTTAATTTTCCTGATACTTTTGACACCAAATGAATCACGTGAGAGAAAAATTGGACTTCCTTGTATTTATCTACTTTTACTTCGTTACAACTTCGGCTTAAATCGTTTCTTGCTAAATCGACTAACATTACATGTTCGCTGTTTTCTTTAGAGTCTTCGCTTAATTTTTTTGCTAATTCGGCATCATTTTCGTCGTTTCCTGTGCGTTTGAATGTGCCTGCGATAGGATGAATTTCGGCGAAATTATTTTTGATTACCAATTGCGCTTCGGGTGATGAACCAAAAATTTTGAAATTTCCATAATCGAAAAAGAACAAATACGGTGAAGGATTTATGCTTCGTAAAGCACGATACACATTGAATTCATCGCCTTTGAAATCTTGTGAAAATCTTCGAGATAACACCAATTGAAAAACATCACCACGTAAGCAATGTTTTTTGGCTAACGAAACGTAGTTTTTGAATTCATCATCGGTTAAGTTTGAAGTTCCGTTTCCTGATTTTTGAAATGAAAAGGAAGCAAAGTTTTTCGATTGTAATAATTGTTCAATTTCAGCGATATTATTGCTTCCATCAAAACTATGACAAAATAAATACGCTTCGTTTTTGAAATGATTAATCGCAATAATGTTTTGATATACAGCGTAAAATAGTTCCGGAATTTCATTTTCTGATGATTTCTTCTCAATCGAAATTTTCTCAAAATATTGAATCGCATCATAAGCTAAATAGCCAAATAATCCTTGCGTAATGAATTTAAAATCTGATTTTTCCGTTTGAAATTGATTAGAGAAATTTTCGATTTCTTTTGCTACGTTAACACCAGTATCAATTGGAATAATCTCTGAAAATCCATCAGGAAAATTTGTTTCAATTTTTTGATTTTCCACCTTAATAGAAGCTATCGGATTGAAGCAGATGTAAGAAAAACTGTTGTCATTCGCATGATAATCAGAACTTTCTAGCAAGATGCTATTTGGAAATTTATCGCGAATTTTCAAATAAACACTCACTGGCGTAATGGTGTCGGCAAGAATTTGTTTGTAATTAGTATGTAACTTGTATTTTTTCATTTGATTTGAATTTTTGGCAATAAAAAAAGGCTTGTCGTGATTGACAAGCCTTTTCTATGTATTTGGTTTTAAATGATACTATAGCAGGTTTCGCTCACGAAGTTCGACGTAAGTTAGACCACCACCAAGTATTGTTTAAAATTGAAATCATTTTCTTAATTGTATGTTGCAAATATTTCTAATTAATTTTCGAATAAACAAATTTTTTAATATAAACTTGGATATTTTGTTGGATTTGCCTCATTCATAATCGCGTATACTTTCTCAAAAATATCTTCTGCTGAAGGTTTTGAGAAGTAATCACCATCGGTTCCATAAGCAGGTCTGTGCGCTTTTGAAGCCAATGTTTGCGGTGCGCTATCTAAATGTTGGTAGGCTTTTTGATTCTCCACAATTTCTTGTAAAATGTATGCACTTGCTCCACCAGGAACGTCTTCGTCAATTACTAATAAACGATTGGTTTTCGCAACCGATTTCACAATATCATGATTAATATCGAAAGGTAATAACGATTGAATATCAATAATTTCAGCGCTAATTCCCACCGATTCTAACTCATTTGCCGCTTGTTCAACCAAACGTAAAGTAGAACCGTAAGAAACTAAAGTAATATCAGTTCCTTGTTTAATAGTTTCAACCACTCCGATAGGTGTTTTGAATTCGCCTAAATTCGTTGGCATTTTTTCTTTCAAACGGTAACCGTTCAAACATTCTACAACTAATGCAGGTTCGTCAGTTTCTAATAAGGTGTTGTAAAAACCAGCTGCTTTGGTCATGTTTCTTGGAACCAAAACGTGAATTCCTCTAATAGCATTGATAATCATTCCCATTGGAGAGCCTGAATGCCAAACGCCTTCTAAACGGTGACCACGAGTTCTGATGATTAACGGTGCTTTTTGACGACCTGCCGTTCTGTATTGTAATGTAGCTAAATCATCACTCATGATTTGGATAGCGTACAATAAATAATCTAAATATTGAATTTCAGCAATTGGACGTAATCCTCGCATTGCCATTCCGATTCCTTGACCTAAAATCGTAGCTTCACGAATTCCGACATCGGCAACACGTAATTCTCCGTATTTTTCTTGCATGCCTTCCAAACCTTGGTTAACATCACCAATATTTCCAGAATCTTCACCAAAAATCAACGTTTCTGGATATTTTGTGAAGATAGCATCAAAGTTATCTCTTAACACCAAACGCGCATCTACGTCTTCAGCAGTTGCATCGTAAGTTGGAGCTACTTCTTTAGATTTTAAAACGGTTTTGTCTGATTGCGAAAATAAGTGCGAACTGAATTTTGGTTGAATTTTCTCCGTATAATTTTCAATCCAAGTAGCTAAAGTAGCACGAGAATTTTCTTTGATAATCATGCGCAACACTTTACGAGCTGCAACTAAAATATCTTTACGAATTGGTTCTTTTATTGACGCAACATCATTAGCAATTTTCTCTATAAATACTTTGTTTTCACTTTGTGAAGCGATATTATTCAACAAACCAACTAATTCTTGTTGTTCTGCTTTTGTAGGTGCTGTAAAGTTTGACCAAGCTACTTTTTTACCTTCTAAAACGTCTTTTTTAGCTTGGTTGTCAATTTCTTCTAATTCTTCTGAAGTAGCGATATTGTTTTCGATTAACCAAGTTTTCATTTTAGCTAAACAGTCAAATTCAGCTTCCCAAGCCAAACGTTCAGCATTTTTATAGCGTTCGTGACTTCCCGAAGTAGAGTGTCCTTGCGGTTGCGTTAATTCTTGAACATGAACTAAAACAGGAACGTGTTCTTCACGCGCAATTTGCGATGCTTTTTGATACGTTTCTACTAAAGCTGGGTAATCCCAACCTTTAACACGTAAGATTTCGTAACCGTTGTTTTCTTCATCGCGTTGGAAACCTTTTAAGATTTCAGAGATGTTTTCTTTTGTGGTTTGATGACGTGCATGAACTGAAATTCCGTATTCGTCATCCCAAACGCTCATTACCATTGGTACTTGTAAAACACCAGCAGCATTGATAGTTTCAAAGAACAAACCTTCAGAAGTTGAAGCATTTCCGATAGTTCCCCAAGCTACTTCGTTTCCGTTTTCGGAGAAGTTGGTTTGGTTAATACCTGAAACATTTCTGTATATTTTTGAAGCCTGAGCTAATCCTAACAAACGAGGCATTTGCCCAGCAGTAGGAGAGATATCAGAACTCGAATTTTTTTGTTTGGTTAAGTTTTTCCAATTTCCGTTTTCGTCTAATGAATGGGTTGCGAAGTGTCCGCCCATTTGACGTCCAGCACTCATTGGATCGAAATTAATATCGGTATGGCCGTACAATCCAGCGAAGAATTGCTCGATATTCATAGCTCCAATTGCCATCATAAACGTTTGGTCACGGTAGTATCCTGAACGAAAATCTCCGTTTTGAAATGCTTTTGCTAATGCTAATTGCGGTACTTCTTTACCATCGCCAAAAATTCCAAACTTCGCTTTACCTGTAAGTACTTCCTTTCTTCCAAGAAGACTACATTCTCTACTGATTCGGGCGATTTTATAATCGTTAATGACTTCTTTTTTGAAATCTTCAAAAGAAACTACTTCCGATGTTGTTGCTGTTTTCATAAGCCGTTTGTACGAAATTGATAATTCAACAAATTTAATTAAAACGACTTATAAAACAATACAGAGGGTAATATTTTTTTAATTATTATTAAATTATCAATAGTTTTGATTTGAAAAACGCAATGAATTCATTAAAAAATGATTTTTAATTATTGAATTATCAAATAAATAGATAAAAATCTATTAAAACCATTTTCGGGTAAATAGAGAAATTAATGTTTTTGGACTTAAAGTAACTACAAAACGAATTTGTTGCCCATAATTAACATCATCTAATGCAAAACCATTTGAAGAATAAACGGGTAAGAAAAGTTCAAAATAATCTGGAACTAAGTTTAGGTGTAAGCCCGAATCATAAACAAATTCGGCACTACTGTATTTGTTTTTTAGCATTCCAGCATCGCCATAAATTTGTATCCAATTCCAAATATTGAAGGTTCCGTTAATGGTAGTCATCCATTGGTTTGCAAATCTTGTATCTAATTTAGATTTGAATCCACCTTCTGCATAAACATATTGTTGGCTATAAATTCCTGTAGTTTCGCTTCTTCCTAACAAACTATAATCAAACATATAATCATTTGGTCTGTCTAAACCAAAGCTGAAAAAATCAGAGTTTGTACTGCTAAACATAAAAGCTCCTGCATAAAAGCGTAGACTTATTTGTCTGTTGTTTTCAAATAATTTTCTATAATGTACTTCGGTTGCAATTTTTCCAAACTTACTTGAAATTTGTAAATCGTTTGAAAATGAAAAATGTTTGGTTCCTTCTGATTGAAAGTTGCCGTATTTTGCATTAAAAACATTATAATTTTCAGTATTTTCTGTTATAAATGGTGAAGCTTCTCTATTGATATAAACTTGTCTTAGTTGAATAAATTCATTTTTATTAGATCTCAAATTCTTATCTCTAAAGAAAAATTGAATGGTTGGAACTAAATTTGTATAAGTAGCGTCTGGTGCATAATGAAATTGGCTACCTCTTAAAATGTATCTAATGTTGTATAATTTACCTTCGTCTCTAATATTATCATCAATAAAAAAAGTTGCCTTACCAACAAATTTTCCTGTATTTGACGAATACATTGGTGTTGCTGTAAACGAGAAAGGCTTATTTAACATTGAACGATTGCTTAATTTCATACCAATTGCAATTCCATCATACGCATTAAATTCAACTTCTGGAACATAGAAAATCTGGTTGTAATGTGGTTCTTCTAGATCTTTCATAAAATTGAATTTTATTGGTCGATTATTGAAGAAAAAACCTTTTAACGATTTCCAGTTGTTTCTCAAATTATATTCTGGAACTTCATTATTGTAGTTTAAAACCAATTTGTCTGATTCTAATCTCGGAATTACAATTGTGGAATCTGTTGAAATATTGTTTAGCCAAATTTTATTAACTACTTCATTATTTTTTAGTTGATATAACGAAATTGGTGCTTTAGTATTGGTTTTGTTAATGATTTTTACTGAAATTGAATCTTTAGTTTTTGAAACTTTTCCAAATTTATAATCTACTAAATCTCGGGTTTCTACCATAGTTCTAAAAAACCAATCAATGTCTTTTGGAGTATTTTTCTCAATAATTGTTTCAAATTGTCGCGAATTTGAAGAAATGTATTGATTTTCATGAATAAATTCTTGAATACTTGAAAGAACAATATTTTCACCAAGATAGTTGTCTAAATAATTCAAACTCAATCCAGCTCTATATTTGCTAGAAATTTGTTCGTTGAATTTAATTAATCTATTTTTTGGTTCATTTAATGGTTGATCTAGATTTTTTCGAGCCATCAACATATATAAATAGTTATATTGTTGATTGAATGGAAGATTGATAAAATGATATGATTTCAAAATCTTTAGATTGGCTAAATTCCCAGTCATTGTCAAATCGGGATAATTTTCGTTGATGTATTGCATCATTAAAAACATCTGAATTCCATCGTAAATCCAATATTCTTTTCTAGGATTGAGCTGTAAATTTTCTTTTAAATAATTATTCAGATATGTTTTTAAGAATTTTAATTCAAACATTAATTCATCAGGAAAAGGGCTCAAAAAGCTTGGTAATTGATTCAATCCATAAAAGGGTTGACGTTGATAATCTTCTTGTGTTATGATTATTTTTGATGTCAGTGAATTTCCAAGTTTTGAAGCTGTAAAACGAGTAATTTTATCAATTAGGATAGCTTTTTCAATTTCACTAATTTTATTGTCTTGCAAACCGCAACTAACCGTAATGATATCATTTTTATAGTTTTGATATGAGGTTTTTGCTTCAATCACAAGTGTAACTTCAGGTTTGTTGTAACCAATTAAATTTCTATTATTTTCAGAAACTAAATTGCTTGAAACAGAAAAGCTATCGGGAATTTCGAGTTCAATTTCATAGTCAGAAAATGAGTTTGGAATATCATCTAAATTTTCATTGCTTTGTTGAATAAATTGTTTATTTTCATAACGAGAAGGTGCTAAATGCCAATGTTTTAGAATAAATTTATTATTGTCATAAAAACCAAATCTTGTAAATTTTGCATTCGGAATTTTTACTGTATAAAAAAGTGTTATAGTCTGTTTAGAGCAAGGAAGAATTGGGGTGTTTAGGTTGATTTTTAACAAATCAACTATATCATTTGGTCGTTCCCAAGCAATATTTTCAAAATTAGAATCGGAAATTGAATTAATAGTTGTTTTTCCTCTATCAGAATCACTTGCCAAATGAAAAGCTCTTATGAATTCATCTGAAAATCGTTTTGCTAGAGCTGATGTTTTTGAGGAATAGGCATTATTCCAATCATTTAAAACAATGTATTTAATTGTATCGTTCGAAGTATTGTTGTACGTTAAAATTTGTTTTATTAATAATGTTTTATCTTCTGAGTTCAGTCTGACAATCATTTTTGAGGAATGTTGAGCTGATACAGTTAGCGTAAAAAAGAAAATGAATATGTATAAAATGTTAAACTTCAATTTGGGAATTTTTTCAATTAGATGATTTATTTAATAATTTGGTTGCGTAAGAAAATTCTAATTTTTTCATAAAAATATGTAAAACAAGTATGATTTCACTTAAGAATAGGATAATATTTACGCAATAATAACTTAAAATTATTTTACTTTCCTAATAAATTGGGTATATTTGATAAAAAATTATTATGCTCCAAAAGTTACTATCTACGTTTTTTTTGTTTTTTGGTTTTATTTCATCGGCACAAGTTGTAATTAATGAAATTGATGCAGATAATCCAGGAAGTGATATATATGAGTTTGTTGAATTAAAATCAAGTACACCTAATTTTCCATTAGATGGTTATGTTTTAGTTTTTTTTAATGATTCAAATTCATCAAGTTATTATACTTTTGATTTAGATGGATTTGTTACAGATATAAATGGAATTATTCATTTTGGGAATGTAGCAGTTTCTCCAGCTGCAGCTGGAATTATTCCAAATAATAAAATACAAAATGGACCTGATGTTGTCGCTTTATATTTAGGAAATGGATCTGATTTCCCTTACACAACTTCAACAGGAACTCTAGCTACTTTAACAAATTTAATTGACGCAGTTGCTTATTCAAATAGTAGTAGTTCAGCACCTTCTAATTTAATGTCTATTTTGAATTTAACAGTTAGTACTGCAGATGTGGAAACCACAAGTTCTATTTCAAAATCTGTTCAAAGAAAAAATGATGGTACATATGAAGTAAAAGCGCCTACTCCTGGTGTTAATAATGATGGTAGCGGTGTAGTTTTAAACTATGTTAGTGTATCGACTTCACAAACTAGTTATAATGAAGGGGAAAGTTTTAATATTATTTTTACTACAAGTCAAGTAGTTACAGGGAGTAATTTAAATATAAGCTTTATACTAAATAATGGTAATTTTGATACTGATGATTTCTCAGGAATAGTAAATGTGACCATTCCAGTGGGACAAACCACGTCTCAAACAAGTATTTCATTATTTGATGATAGTTTTGATGAAGGTGATGAAGAAATGTTGATTAATGTTCAGGCTTTGCCTTTAGGTTATGTTTCTAATAATAATAATATTACAATCAGAATTTATGATAATGATTATATTGTACAAGCCTATGGAACCCCATTAAACCCAACATTTGGATTAGTTACTCCAACAATTCCAATAGGTTATTATGATTCATTAGAAGGTTTGTCTGGTAATGCTTTAAAACAAGCGGTTCAAGATATTATTGCCAACCCAACTATTGTTCGTGCTCATAACTATGGAGATATTGAGTTTATTCTTAAGGAAGCTGATAAAAACCCATTAAATTCAAATCAAGTATGGCAAATGTATGTTGAGTCTCCAAGAGCTATTTTAGATTATCAAGTTGGTTCAAGTAATATCGGAGTATGGAATAGAGAGCATATTTTCCCACAATCAAGAGGTGGTTTTTCAGGAGGAACTTCTTCTACAGCCGATGGAATTGGAGTGTGGTTACCTACAAATGCTGATGATATTTTGTCAGGACATGCTGATGCTCATCATTTGAGAGCAGAAGATGGTGCCGAAAATTCTACTAGAAGTAATAGAGATTATGGTTCAGATTACAACGGACCAACTGGAAGTCAAGGTAGTTGGAATGGTGATGTTGCAAGAGCATTATTTTATATGGCAGTTAGGTATAATGGATTAAATTTAGTTAACGGCAATCCTTCTGATGCAATTGTTGGTCAAATGGGAGATTTAGCATCTTTACTAACTTGGAATACAACTGATCCAAGAGACGATTTTGAAATGAATCGTAATAATTATATTTATACATGGCAAATGAATCGTAATCCATTTATTGATTATCCACTTTTAGCCGATTATATATTTGGTGCTAATTTTGGTCAACCATGGTCTTCAACGTTATCTACACAAAATCCTATTGAAAATAGAGTAGTAGTCTATCCAAATCCAGCAACGGAATATTTGATAGTTTCGGGTTTAGAAGGAAGTTCGAAAGTAGAAATTTACACTATAACAGGTCAATTAGTTCAAATTCAAAATTTTGAAAACAATGTTCAAATAAATCTAGATTTGAATGCTGGAATGTATTTGGTTAAAGTAACTAACGGATTTCAATCTACAACAAAGAAAATTATTGTTAAGTAATAGTTTTTCATTAGTAAAAGTGTTAAAACAAGTTAAATGATACGCTAAAATTACCTTTGGCAGTATTATTGTTTTACATTATAAATAACTATTAAAATTAAGTATAATGAAAACGATTCAAAAGAAAACTGCTACGATTATTGCAGCATTGATTTTAGTATTTATGTTGGTAATACCAGCTGATGTATTTTCACAAGGACCACCGCCATGGGCACCAGCTCACGGGTATAGAGCCAAAACAAGACATATTTATTTTCCTAATCAAAATATGTATTACGACATTCAAAAAAGTAATTATATTTATTTTTCTAACGGAAAATGGAGTATAAGTACAAGAGTGCCTTCAATTTTTGTTGGAATTAATCTAGGGAAAAGTACTCAGATTCAGTTAGATTATTATGGAAGTTACCCACAATATTATAATAAAGATCACAAGATAAAATATAAAAAGAAACAAAAAAATCCTTTAAATTATAAATCTAAACAAAAATTTAAAGATGATAATAATGGAAGAAAAAGTAAAGGAAATGATAATCGTGGAAAAGGAAATAAAGGAAAAGGAAACGATAAATAAATTAAAAAGGTCAGATTATTTAATCTGACCTTTTTAATTTTTAGAAGTTTGGAGACAAATTATATTTTTTATAGAAGTTATCTAACGCTTCCAATACCTCATCTTCTGTATCGACAACTTTAATTAAGTTCATGTCTTCTGGATTGGCATTTTTCATTTTGTCAATCATAACCGTTTTAATCCAATCTAATAAACCGGACCAAAACTCGGTTCCTACCAAAATAATAGGGAATTTTCCAATTTTCTTAGTTTGAATCAACGTTACTGCTTCGAATAATTCGTCTAATGTTCCAAAACCTCCTGGCATAACCACGAAACCTTGTGAATATTTTACGAACATTACTTTTCTTACGAAGAAGTAATCAAAGTTTAAGTTTTTATCTTTATCGATATACGGATTAAAGTGTTGCTCAAAAGGCAATTCGATATTTAAACCTACCGAAATTCCACCTCCATAATGCGCTCCTTTGTTTCCCGCTTCCATGATTCCAGGTCCACCACCCGTAATCACACCATAACCCGCTTTACTGATTTTGAATGCAATTTTTTCGGCTAATAAATAGTTTTTATCATCTGGTTTTGTTCTTGCCGAACCAAAAATAGATACACAAGGCCCTATTCTTCCCATTGATTCATAACCATTTACAAACTCAGACATAATTTTAAAAATTGCCCATGAGTCGTTTGATCGTATTTCGTTCCAAGTTTTTTGCTTGAATTTTTCTTGAATTCTGTGATCGTCGTTTTCGTATTGATCTGCTGCCATATTCGTTTCGTTTTAATTTTTAAAAAAGCCTGCTAAGATAATTCTTTTTTCAAAAACTGTGCTGTGTAGCTTTTTTTATTTTTTATAATTTCTTCAGGAGTTCCTTTTGCAACCACTTCTCCACCGCCTTTTCCACCTTCGTAACCAATATCAATTACATAATCGGCTAGTTTTACAACATCTAAATTATGCTCGATAATTAAAACGGTATTTCCTTTGTCAACCAACACATTAATTACATCCATTAATACTCGAATGTCTTCAAAATGTAATCCTGTTGTGGGTTCATCTAAAATGTAAAAGGTGTTACCTGTATCTTTTTTAGAAAGTTCCGTTGCTAATTTGATACGTTGTGCTTCGCCACCAGAAAGTGTTGTGCTTTGTTGACCTAATGTGATATAACCCAGTCCAACATCTTGAATTGTTTTTACTTTTCGATAGATTTTCGGAATATTTTCAAAGAATTCTACCGCTTCATCCACAGTCATATTCAACACATCAGAAATCGATTTTCCTTTGTAACGAATTTCTAAAGTTTCTCTGTTGAAACGTTTTCCCATACAGGTTTCGCATTCGACATATACATCTGGTAAAAAGCTCATTTCAATCGTTCTCACACCAGAACCTTCACAAGTTTCACAACGACCACCTTTTACATTAAAACTGAATCTTCCTGGTTTATAACCACGAATCATCGCTTCTGGCGTTTGTGTATATAAACTTCTAATTTCTGAAAAAACATCGGTGTAAGTCGCTGGATTAGAACGTGGTGTTCTTCCAATCGGACTTTGGTCGATGTCGATAACTTTATCAATATGTTCTAAACCTTCAATTTTCTTGTAAGGCTGTGGTTTCTTAACTGCATTGAAAAAATGTGCGTTTAATATCGGATACAAGGTTTCGTTAATCAATGTCGATTTTCCACTTCCTGAAACACCCGTTACACAAACTAATTTTCCTAAAGGAATTTCAATCGAAACATTCTTTAAATTATTTCCTGTAGCACCTGATAATTTGATGGATTTACCGTTGCCTTCTCGTCGAGTTTTTGGCACTTCAATCTTCATTTTACCGTTTAAATATTGTGCGGTAATCGTATCTTCTTGTAATAATTCTTTCGGTGTTCCTTTACTGATGATTTGTCCACCAAAACGACCTGCTTTTGGACCAATATCAATCACATAATCGGCACGTTCAATCATATCTTTGTCGTGTTCTACTACAATTACCGAATTTCCGATGTCACGTAAACTTTCTAACGATTTAATTAAGCGTTCGTTATCTCTTTGGTGCAAACCAATACTTGGTTCGTCCAAAATATACAAAACACCAACCAATTGCGAACCAATTTGTGTTGCCAATCGAATGCGTTGAGCTTCGCCACCAGAAAGCGATTTTGAACTTCTGTTAAGTGATAAATAATTCAAACCAACATCTAACAAAAATTGCAATCTCGCTGTAATTTCTTTTACAACTTCAACTGCGATAACTTTTTGTTTTTCAGATAAATGATTGTCTAAATCGGCAAACCACTCTGATAATTCGGCAATGTCCATTTGGACTAATTCGCCGATGTTTTTTCCGTTTAATTTGAAATACAGTGATTCTTTTCTCAAACGTGTTCCTTCACATTCTGGACAATCATTTTCGTCCATAAATTCTTTTGCCCAACGTTTGATACTTGCTGAATCGGAATTATCGTATTGATTTTTGATAAAATTTGAAATTCCTTCGAAATCGATTTTATAGTCTTTGGTAATTCCCATAACCTTTGAAACGACTGAGAATTTCTCGTTTCCACCATACAAAATCATATCCATTGCTTCTTGCGGAATGGTTTCGATGGCATCGGTTATTTTGAAATCGTATTTCTGTGCGATAATTTCCAATTGCTTGAAAATCCATGAACTTTTATATTCGCCCAAAGGTGCAAAACCACCATTTTTTATGGATGATTTCGGATTTGGAATGATTTTCTGTAAGTTGATTTCATTCACAGTTCCTAATCCATTACAACACGGACAAGCTCCTTTTGGAGAGTTGAATGAAAAGTTATTTGGTTCAGGATTTGGGTACGAAATTCCAGAAGTTGGACACATTAAATTACGACTGTAAAAACGTACTTCTTGACTTTCTTGTTCAATCACCATCATTACGTCATCACCATGATACATAGCGGTTTTGATACTTTCCGATAAACGTTTGTCGGTATCTTCTTCGGCATCAATTGCCATTCTATCAATAACAATTTCGATATCGTGTGTTTTATAACGATCGACTTTCATACCAAATTCCAAATCCCGAATTTGACCATTTACTCGAACTTTCAAGAAACCTTGTTTGGCAATTTGTTCAAATAATTCGCGATAATGACCTTTACGTGAACGAACAACTGGTGCTAAAATATTGATGCGTTTTCCGTTAAAGTCCTCTAAAATCAATTGTTTTATTTGGTCATCAGAATACGAAACCATTTTTTCGCCAGAGTTGTAACTGAAAGCATCAGCTCCTCTCGCATATAACAAACGTAAGAAATCGTATATTTCTGTAATAGTTCCAACAGTTGAACGAGGCGATTTACTTGTGGTTTTTTGTTCAATGGCAATCACTGGTGAAAGTCCGTCGATTTTATCTACATCGGGACGCTCTAATCCTCCAAGAAATTGTCGAGCGTAAGCAGAGAACGTTTCAATATATCTTCGTTGTCCTTCTGCATAAATCGTGTCAAAAGCTAATGACGATTTTCCAGAACCCGATAAACCTGTAATAACAACAAGTTTTTCACGCGGAATAGATACATCAATATTTTTAAGATTATGGGCTCTTGCACCAATAATTTCGATAGTTTCTTCAGTTGTGTGTTGCATAATTTTTGGCAAAACGCAAAGATACTGATTTTAGTGCTAAAATTTAGATTGAAGTAAGAATAAGAATTTGTTAAATATAGTTCATTTATTCAATAATCATGGATTTTAGGCGATGTCTATATTTTTCTAAAATTAATTGTTTGTACATAAAACCAAGAAAAATTCCATTTTTTAGCACTGGTAAAACTTTACATTCAGAAGCATCAAATTTATCCATGATGGTTTCAAGCGTTTCATCATAAAAGATAATTTCTTTGGGTTGTTGCATGATTTCTTCTACCGATGTATACTTTACTTTGAATTGAGAGAAAACAATTGGACGAATTTCATCCAAATGAATAAGTCCAAGTAGTTTGTTTTTTTCGTCTAAAACGGGAAAAATATGTTCATCAGATTCTTGAATTTTCTGTACCAATTCCTCTAAACTGTTGCTCAAAGAAATAGCTTTAAAATCGGTTTGAATAAGTTTAGAAACATCGATAGAATTCAGAATATTAGTATCGCGATTATCGGTAAAAACTTCGCCTTTGTCGGCCAAATTTTTAATATCAAACGAATACGGTTCAAAACGTTTAGAAATGGCAAAACTTACCGAAGACACAATCATTAAAGGAACCATCAAATTATAACCGCCAGTAATTTCAGCAATTAAGAAAATTGCAGTTAACGGCGCATGAAATAATCCGCTTAGTATTCCAGCCATTCCAACTAAAGTAAAATTCCCAACAGGAAGTTTTGTAAACCCAATTAAATTAAAAAATGTTGCTACCGAAAATCCCAAATAGGAACCCACAAATAGCGATGGCGCAAAATTACCTCCATTTCCACCAGCTCCTAATGTTAAACTGGTTGCATACACTTTGATTAACATCGTTAAACTAACAAAAATTAACAAAATCCATGATGAATCTTGAAAGCGTTCAAAAACTGTATTTTGCACTAATTTTCCAGATTGATTGTCGGCTAAAAGTTTAATGCTTTCATATCCTTCTCCAAAAAGTGATGGGAAAAAGAAAATCAAAATTCCTAAAATTCCCGCTCCAAATAACGCTTTATTGATATAATTGAACCTTAATCTTGCAAAAAAATGTTCAATTTTTCGAAATGTTCTGGCATAATTTATCGAAACAAAGCCGCTTAAAACACCTAATAAAATATAATAAGGCAAATTATGGAAATCGAAAAACTGTACCTTTTTAAAGGAGAATAAAATAGTATCGTTCAAAACGATTGTAGAAATTAATGCTCCAGTAGCAGCACTAATCATAATTGGAATAAATGCTGTAATACTAATTTCTGCTAAAACTACTTCGATAGCAAATAGAACACCTGCGATTGGTGCGTTGAAAGCAGCTCCAATTCCGGCGGCAACTCCACAAGCTAATAACAGCGTTCTGTCTTTATAACTTAGTCTATAATTTTGCGCATAATTGCTCCCGAATGCAGCTCCAGTAATGGTAATTGGTGATTCTAAACCAGCGCTTCCGCCCATACCAACGGTAAACGAACTCGTTATAATTTGAGCAAACATTTGTTTTCTGGGCATGATGCCTCGCTTTTTGGCAACGGCATACATAATTTGCGAAGTTCCTTTTTCGATAGAACCATCCAACACTTTTTTAATGATGATTACTGTGATAATAATTCCGATAATAGGTAAAGTACTATTACTAAACGGAAGGTGTAGTATATCATCTAATTTTTGAGATGATTTAAAAACCCAATGTGCAAAAGTTTTCAGAATAATTACCGCCAAAGCCGAAGAAATACCAACCAAAACACACGATAAATAAATAAATTGTCGTGGTGTAAGTAATGATTTCAAAAGAAAAATAAACTGTTCTAAACGTCTAAAATTCTTATGAATTAAGTTTTTAAAAGAAAACGTTTTTTTTCTTGGCATTATTTTTAAGTATTTTACGAAGGTAAATCTTTAATCTGAAAAATAAAACAAAAATTATAGTAAGCGTAAGGCTTCTCTACTACTTAGTGGTTTCAAATTTGTACTGTTTACATATGTTTTAACACCTGTTGGATTAAAACGGCTATAATCGCGTAAAGCCCAACCAATTGCTTTTTGAATAAAAAACTCGTTAGAATGTTTGTGTTTTTCGCATTCTGATATAAGAATTTCGAAATTTGTTTTTTCTTTATAACTCAACTGAAATAAAATCGCACTTCGGTTGAGCCACATGTTTTTTGAATTTGAAAAACGTTCGATAACTTTTAAAGTTTCTAATGGAAATTGTTGCAAATAACCACCCAATAAATATTTTGCAATTGTATCAACCGAATCCCACCATGAGTTGGTGATAATTAATTTTTCAATGAGTTTAATATCTTCAATAGCAAAGTTTTTCATGGATTCTTTTACTAATAAATCAATGGCAACTTGATGGAATTCTCGTTCTTTCATTTGAAATAATTCCCAAGCAATAGTTCTGAAATTGGATTTAATTTCGGCTTTATTTTGCTCGTAAATTGATTTAAAAATCGCTCGTCTTTTCTCAGTTTTTATTCCTAAAAAAGAAAAATTGTTTTTCATGTAATTCTCCATCGGAACTGCCAATTCTCTATTATATTCTTTCCGAAAATGTGTTTCTAACTCGTTACAAAATTTCATTTAATTCAGCGATTTTTTGTTGGCATGAAATTATTAATTCTTCAAAAAACTGAAAAAATTCCGATTCAAATTCGGCATAAAAAT
>Ga0209373_10003026_pt1 | contig 16057 bp, 18 predicted proteins | sample Higcelweek5metaG_FD_187173 | JGI IMG/M metagenome (GOLD analysis project Ga0209373, IMG submission 187173) | Freshwater pond sediment microbial communities from the University of Edinburgh, under environmental carbon perturbations - High... | ecosystem: Environmental > Aquatic > Freshwater >... | reverse complement strand
ATTTGCCATATCAAGGCTTCTCATTGATATACCCGGTATCATTATACTTGCACTTATTTTATCAAAAATGGTATCAAAAAAAGAAGTCGAAGAACTTTATGAGAATGTAAAATCAATTGAATAGTTTGATTCGCTGTGAAAGTACTATTAATTATTGACATATACCAAAAAACTAATTAAAGGAGTTTTATTATGAAAATAGCGAAAATCCCCAGCCATATCTTTATTGATGGTTGGGGATTTTTGTTATTTTTTCTGCTGCAGCTATTAAGTATTCGCATGAAAACTCCTCAAAATTGCCTTCATCAACTAATTTGGCAATGACTGGATCGATTGGAATTCTTCCCAATATATCAACACCTATTTCATTTGAAATGTCATTCAATTTACTTTCACCAAATATATTTATTTCTTTTCCACAATCAGGGCATTTCACGTAGCTCATATTTTCGACTAAACCTAAGACGGGTATATCCATCATTTTTGCCATATTATATGCCTTTTTAACAATCATAGAAACAAGATCCTGTGGAGATGTTACAATAACGATTTCGTCCAATGGGATTGACTGAAATATGGTAAGTGGTACATCACCTGTTCCAGGTGGCATATCAATAAATAAGTAATCTAAGTCTTCCCATACTACTTCTGTCCAGAATTGCTTCACCATATTAGCTAATATTGGACCTCGCCAGATTACAGGTGTTTCTTCCGTTTCTAATAGCAGATTAACTGACATTATTTTAATACTGCTTGCTGTAGATTCAGGTATCATACCCAATTCATTTCCCTTTGCTTTTCTATTAATTCCAAACATTTTTGGAATAGATGGTCCTGTAATGTCAGCATCTAGAATGCCTACCTTATATCCTTTTCTATTCAGTAATACAGCTAACATAGCGGTAACAAAGGATTTTCCAACTCCACCTTTACCGCTTACAACTCCAATCACATTTTTTATTGAACTATATTGGTTTAAATCCTCAAGCATACTCTGTTTGCTATGTTCGCAACCTTCACATGATTCTTTTGTACATTCGCTATCAGAACAGCTTTTTTCTTTTTCTTCCATTTTGTTACTCCAATCTGTCATACATATTTATTATTTTATTAAATGAAGTTAATTAGTGGAAAATCAATAGTTCCATCTTCATTGATTAGCTTAGCATCTGCATGTACATATTCCACTTTTCCGATAAACATCTCGTGTGAACCCGTCATAATAGAATCCACAACTGTACACTCAATATTAACAGGGCAATCCGATAAAATTGGTGCATTCACAACTTTACCTTCCTCTAATTTAACATTCATATCTTTCAGTTTGTCAGAATCTTTTTTGCTTATTTTACCCATATAATCAAAGATTTCCTGATAATTCTTATCTACTATGTTTACAACAAAACATCCTGATTCCTTTATCATATGATAAGAATATCTTGTTGGTACAATTCCAACCATTACCATAGGAGGTGCATAACTACAATTACCACAATATCCTACTGCCAGTGCATTGTCTTCTCCATCTAATCCGCGACATGAAACTAAAACTTTTGGTGCCGGTTGCAATGCACCTTTTTTATTTGCTTCTTTCTTTTGCATAATATTTACTCCTTGTTTTCTATTTTTTAGTTATATCCTCTTTTTCCCATGTTCTTATTGCATTAGTTGCCTCATTTACCGCTGCAATATCAGCTGCCATTATAACGTCAGTAACACTCACCTGTACTAAACCAATAGCTCTTACTTTTTCATTTTGAAGTATTTCTTCTATTTAATCATCGCTGACTTTATGCTGCGGAATTCGCATAGTACCTCTGGACGGACTATTTCATAGTAAGCATCTTTTTCTCCCTATTGTTTCCACGGTAGTGTCACCCCTAAGCATTTATATCACTTTATCCGTAAATGACTCACAATACATATTATCACTTCCAATCACTACATACTTTTATTTTCTCATATAAGCCCTTACTAAAATAGCGCATTTTGGTCTTATGCTCATCAAAATATTTTAAAGCAATAGTGGGCATATGTCAATATTGTGTTTAAATTTCTCCTATCTAAATATGATAGAAATACTTTTTAAACGCAACTATTAGAAACAAAACACGCCCCGTAAGTTTTTAAAATTATCGCGGTATTCGTCAAATACTTCTGCACGCAGAGTATTTTTCTTATTTCTCGTATAAAAAAAGTGTCATAAAATCAAGACTTTTTCAAGCAACGACTTTATAACACTACATTTTTCAAATGTATTTTGTTTTTACCTTAAAAATCCATACCTCTATGGCGCCAACAATTTTTGTGACAGAACTTGTCCTTGCAATTATCCTCACATAGTACATTAACAGAACCACAATCTGGGCATGCGTATTTGCCACTCTTAATTGCTTCAAGATTTTCAAAGCTCTCTTTCCACTCTTTTCCACAATCTCTACATTGGATTGGACAAATATTACGGGTGAAGTTACCACCGTCTATTCGTATCATCTTCCCATTGATTAAACTATCTGCTACTTTCTCTCTTGCTGATAATAAAATACGTTGAAATGTTGGTCTTGATATTTCCATTCGCTCTGCGCATTCACCTTGCTCTAATCCCACTAAATCTTTCAGACGAATCGCTTCTAACTCTTCTAATTTTAAAATATTCTCTTGTAATTCAGCTACATCAGTTTCAGATGGTACGAAATAAGGTATCGCTGGTATATGTTCTATTTTTCTCCATTTTGTTGGTCTTGCCATGTTTTCTCCTTACTATTACGACTGCTTTATACCACCATATTTAAATATATATTCATTCGGATTGGAATTTTGTTTCTGTGAAATCATAGGGCATTTTGCTTTTAAGAAAAAAAATTGTTTTCTTTTTCTTCTGAAAGAGCTTCGTAATTTCCTTGTCCCTTACTTATAATAATATCCGATTTATTGTAAATGTCAATAAACTCATTCAACTGGTTTTCTAGTTGTGTTTCCTGCATTTCCAAAACGCTTTTTCCTCTATATCCTCTTTGAAATCCATTCCCGCCAAAGCATCTTCCTAAACTACAATCATTAAAACCACTATTGTAAAATCCTGTTCGTCTTCCAGTCATAGCTCCCATTCCATTTGGTCCTGTTCCATCTCTTCTTGGCATAATTTTCATTCCCTTCTATTTTTTATTTTAATCGTTATTTATAATAAGCATATGCTCATAATTATTATATAACTGTTTTGAGCATATGTCAATATCTAAATTATATTCAGAATATTATATGCATCACAATACCAATTTTCATTTATACCAATATTATACATTTAATATAGTTTGTTTCAATTGTAGCTATCTCGTTTCTGCAAATCAAAAACAGACTACTCATTAGCTAGTCTGTTCAATCTATCCCCTATATCACTTTTAAATTATTAATTTTCTCTTCAGCTTGATTACTCTGTCTTAACTTAGTCATGTAGTAATATCCAAAACATATCATTGTAATGAGTGTTGAAACAATATCGGTAATCGGTTCCGCAATAAGTATCGCTTTATATTGATCCAATAGAAAAAGTGGTAATATAAGAATCATCGGCACTAATAAGATCAGTTTTCTTAATATGACAAGCAGCATAGATTGCTTAGCCTTTCCCAAAGCTAAAAAGGTTTGTTGACAGGCTACTTGCGCACCAAATACAAAGAGTCCTGCAAAATATATTTTCATTGCTTCAGTTGTGGTTTTTACCAATTCTGGATTTGTATTAAATATCATTACAATCCATTTTGAAAATATCATAAATATCGAACTAATAATAATTGTATATGATAAACATGTTATAAAAAGAATTTCAAACGTTTTCTTAACCCTTCCTATTTTCCCTGCACCCAGATTATGTCCTAATATTGGTTGCGCCCCTTGTGCCAGTCCTAGAAGTGGCAGCACCGCGACTTGTGTCAAACTGCTCATAATTGTCATAGAGCTTACAGCTATATTACCACCATATTTCAAAAGCTGACTATTCAATGCTATAAGAATTAGACTTTCTGAGCCGTGCATGATAAAAGGAGCAATCCCAAGACTTAGGATTTTTTTAACCACAGTAGTTTCTAACTTCAAATATTGCTTCATTATTTTTAGTTTTGTTTTCTTTCCACATAAAAATCTGATAACCCACAACATCGAACAGAATTGGGCGATAACACTGGCGAGAGCTGCTCCTTTCACTCCCATTCCTAATCCAAAAATGAATATAGGATCTAAAATTATATTAATTATAGCACCAATCAGAACCGAGAACATTCCAATTTTTGCGAAACCTTGCGTAATAATAAATGGATTTAACCCTAAGGTAAACTGCACAAATAATGTTCCCAATAAGTAAATTGAGATGTAATCAATGGCATATGAAATGGTGGCATTACTGGCACCAAACAGCAATAATATAGGCTCTTTAAAAAACATAAAGAATATTGTCAAAAAAATGCTTATCATAATTAGTAAGCTAACACTATTGCCTAATATCTTTTCTGCATCATCATTTTTCTGTTTACCCATTTGAATTGCTGCAAGAGGTGCTCCACCATTTCCAATGAATAAGCTAAAGGCTGATATTAATAAAATTATGGGCATTGCTATACCCAATCCTGCCATTGCCATATCTCCATCAGGTAATTTCCCAATATATATTCTATCAACAACATTATATAATAAATTAATTAATTGGGACAATATGGCCGGTATGGCCAGTCTCCATAACATACTTACTATTTTTCCTTCAGTTAAATTAATATTTGATTTATTCATAATAAATTTCTCCTATCGATATACTTTCATTTACTCTACAGATGAATAAAGATAATATGTGCTAAATAAAGCTTATACAATGTGTATATGTACTAAACACTTTGTGGATTTTTTTGCTCTACATTCTCTTTTAGCATGCAGAGCAATTCATTTTACTTCAAATTTCTTCAAGGAAGTATCTAACTTTGATAAAAAATCATACAAAAATTTTCTATACTCCTCTGGTTCTTCCTTAAGAATTTTTTCAAAAATCTCATCAAAATCAGCATGTAGAATCTCATGATTTCGATATGCTATTTCTCCCTTCTCCGTAAGATATAATAATAATCTAGATTTGTTTGCTCGATCTGGCTGCTTTATAACCATATCTTTTTTTTGTAATCTCTTCAAATTTTGTGATACTGCTCCTTTCGTTACCTGCAACATTTCAGCCAATGCTGTCACATGAATACCCTCATTTTCTTTAATAACTTTTATAATGTGCATTTCCGCATCATATAATAATACATCGGTACCATATTTACGCGTTTTACTATCAATTGCAGCCATTTCATTAAAAATCTGCAAGACTTTGTAACTAATCAATTTATTATCATTTTTATTCATCATGCTTCAGAGTGTATACCAGCTAAACTCATTTGTCAATTATTAATTTACTTTGGGAAAAATTTATTTTATTTAACTCATACTTATCAATAGTTATTATAATATATATACTCAACATCTGGCGCTTCACCTTCTGTTATCGTAACATCCGTTAGGCGCGGTACCATATAACCACTGTATTCATATTCCGATATCGTCCCTGTCACTGTAATCCACTCTTCATCCTTTAATTCACTTCGTATATCGCTCTCACAGACGATTCCATATCCTACCAAGTCAGCAGCACAGCATACCATAAAATATCTTCCTGCCAAAAATTGATTTTCTTCAAAATCTTCCATTGAATATACTTGCGCTAAATACTGACATTTCTTTCCCACAAATTCATCAAGATTACCATATACATCGCAATACCAATCTGCAAATATATCATCATTAATAACCATTATGCCATCGACTTCATATTGTGCATATTTTTCATAAATATCAACTGTTTCTTCCCCTATATCATTCGCTTGCTCATTTTCCTGTGTGGAAGCTGTCGCATCAGTCACATCTGCTGAAGCTTCTTCGTTAGTCATACTTTCGCTATCATAACTATCTGAATTCGTACCATCTATCGTATTGTTATCTGTTTCACTATTAGGATTTTTCTGTTCACTATTTGATGCGACAGTATTATTATTTGCGATAGTCATGTCCTTACTATTAATACCTGTAGCCGGAAATAGTAGTGCCGCTACCAACGGAATTGCAAAAATCACATAATGCCGTATATTTACATTATGTCTGGCCGTTTTGATTTTTGATATCAGACTAATCGCAAATAAAACCAATACCGTAATTGAAGCCCATATTCCCACATAAAATCTAGGATGAACATAATAATTTACTTTCTTACTAATCATTGCATCTATTAGTAAACAGACAATAGCAATTAATATGAATACTTGAACTATTGCTTCCATATTCTTTTTTCTACCCATGTCTGCCCCCTTACAAGAAGAATGATAAAGCACCAAAGACTATGGTGCTTTCTATGATTACAAGAGTTGCAAGAAACAGCAGAAATCTTTTCTTTAAAATTTCTGAAAGCATTACCATATTCTTCAGATCAAGCATTGGTCCCATCACAATAAATGCTAAAATTGGAACTGTAGAAAAATTATTAGAAAAACTTCTTCCAATAAATGCATTGGAAGTTGAACAAGTAGACATAAGCATCGCTGCTGCAATCATAACAATAAACTGAACAACAATATTATTACCAATAAAGCTTTTCATTGTTTGTGGCATAATTGTCTGTAAAACAGCTGATATCAATGCCCCAATAATCACATATTCTGCGACCCTAAAAAATTCAACCTTTGCCCCAGCAAAAACTGCCTCAATTTTTCCTTTCACTCCTTCATACTTTAATTCCAAAACATCTTTTCCAATATTTTGAACTCTCTGATTCTCCTTCGTCACATCTTTTGTTTCAAGATTTATAAGTTTTAATATAACTCCAACCATAATTCCAATCATTAAACCCGTTATAACCCTTACAACTGCAAGATATGGCTGTTCTGGGAATGCGTAAAGCATAGAAATAATAACGATAGGACTTACTGCTGATGATGATAACCAAAAAGTTATCGTTTGTGGGAGTGGTGTTTCTTTCTTTAAAAGCCCAGATATAATTGGAACCATCCCGCAATCACATATGGGCATAAAAAATCCTGCTACTGATGCAATCAAAAAAGAATACCAGCTTCCTTTTGATATTTGTTTCATAATCCATCCTGTTGATGCAAATATCTGAATCCCTGCTGAAATAAACGCTCCTAATAAAATAAATGGAATCGCCTGCATAAGAATACTTAAAAATACTGTTACTATGGATTGTGTATAATTATATATATTAGGAAATTCACATATTAAAAGTAAAGAAAAATAGAAGGCTAAAAATATACCTACTTTTAAATTCATTTTAAAATTCATAGATGTTTTTTCCAGATTATTAAATGTCATGAAACGTTCTTTTAGTATTTTATCTGCCTCAAACTCATTTATAAATGTCACCCTAGTTCTCGGATTAATGTTTTTAATATCCCTGGTTAACTTTTTTTGCATTCCCTGATGAAGTTTTTCGAATCGATTAAATATAACCATATCACTATTCAAAATATGTGGTTGCATGACTGTTGCCATATTACTTAACTGATTTCTAAAATTACCTGCCTCACTTACAAAAACGACATTTCTAAATTTGTACTCAAACGGAATTCTCACTCCCAATATTTTGGAAATACTCCATGTCCCATTATATTCTACAAGTACTAAATCCGGAGTATATTCTTCTGCAATTTGTATAAATAAATCATCGTTTAGATCTGATTCATTTTCAAGTATCAAGGTCTTAATATGTATTTCTCCTGGTTTTTCTTCCTCGTAATCAGAAAAACCTTCTTCACAAATAACTAATATGATTTTATCAAATTCTTCTAAATAATTACTTTGTAAAAGTTCTTTGATGAACGTAGTTTTTCCACTTTCAAGAAATCCCGTTATAATATCTATATAAGTTGCCATATCTACCTCTATAATTCAAATAATTTTCTTTCTCTTCCGCAAACAGATTACCTTTCTTAATCGTTACAATGGCCCTCATGAGAATGTTCTGTACAAACACTTCTCGTAGATTTTAATCCACCGGAAATATATAGTTTAACAACATCATCTGTATTTCCCTGTGCTCCAACTACAACCTCAATCCCATTTTCGTTAAATAAGTCCTGTGCTGCTTCTCCCATTCCGCCTGCAATGATAACATCTGCTTTCTGCTCTTTTAAAAAGACAGGAAGATATCCTGGTCTGTGCCCTGGATTAGGTACAAATACTTTGTTTATTACTTCAACATTTTCCACATCATATATAGTAAATCCTTCACAATGTCCGAAATGTCCACTTACAAACTCTCCATCACTCGCTACTGCTATATTCATTTTTTATTCCTCCAATTATTGTTTATATTTTTTCATAAGTTTATTCATATGAACCCACATTTCCAGAATTGCTGTTCTTGCAGGACTTTCTGCAAACTCTGTGATTGGTTTTAATGTGTTAACAGACTTCATGACCAATTGATCAAAAGGTATTTTTCCTACTACAAAAAGATTCTTTTCTCTTGCAAAATTCTCAATCTGAGAGGTCATGTCTGGATTAATGTCATACTTATTCACACAAATCATTACTTGTGTTTCAAAATGTTCTGCAAGCTCTAAAATTCTTTTTAAATCATCCAGCCCAGATTTGGTTGGTTCTGTTACGATAAGCGCAATATCCGTGTCCGTAATTGATGCAATTACAGAACATCCGATTCCAGGAGAACCATCGAGAAATGTGATGCTGTTTTTCTCTATAAAGCGGTTTGCATTCTTTCTTAGTTCCGTAACCAGTTTTCCAGATCCATCACTTCCTATTCCCATCATCGCTCTGGATATGATCCCTTTATCCGTTTTTGTTATAAAGGTATCTGCCGTTTTTTCGTCCACCAACTTAATCGCGTTCTGCGGGCATACTAAAGTACAGGCTCCGCATCCTTCACAGCTAAATGGGTCAATCGTCCAATTTTTTATTGCACCGAACTTACAGACTTCTTCACAGATTTCACATTCTATGCAAAGACTCTTGTTTATCTTTGCGCATTTACCACCATAGAAGTTTTTCTTTTCAACATCCATACCTTTATAGAACAGATACAGGTTGGGTGCATCTACATCACAATCAACCTTTATCACATTTTTAGCCAGTTCAGACAAAGCAGCTACCACGGTTGTTTTTCCGGTTCCGCCTTTTCCGCTTAACACTGATATTACCATGTAAACGCCTCCTTTATCTTCTCTGCCATATGGATAAAATTCTTTTTGTGGTTGTCGTTCTCACATAACATCATTCCTTTTGAATATAACGCAGCTGCTTCCATGCTGTATGGAACGGTTCCAAATAATTTAACTTCATTTGTTCGGCAATAATTTTTCACCATATTATCTTGTCCATCATCTTTGTTTATTATAATTCCGTATGGGATATTATAAAGTCTTACAAGCTCTACAGCCATTTTCAAATCATGCAGCCCAAATTCTGAAGGTTCGGTTACTAAAATTGCTGCATCCACATATTTAAGGGCAGTTACTACATTACAAGAAGTTCCTGGTGGGCAATCTACAAGATGATCTTCCTTCGGTAATTCTTTCAAGAGTTTGCGCATGACCGGAACTGCCATTGGTTCCCCTACGTTAAGGATACCACGATAGCAATTAATTTCCTTCGCCATACCACTTTCCAGCTTACCCATAGAACGTTTCACATAAGATAATGCATCTGCCTTACAGACCAGCCTGCAGGCTCCACAGTCATGACACAATTTTTCAAAAACAACAATCTCTTTTCCAGCTTTTGCAAGTGCATTGAACTGACATGCTTTTGCACAGGCTCCACATAAAACACACTTTTTCTGATCAATAACAGGATATTCTACAAAAACATCCTCTCTTTTTTGAATAGAAGGATTCAAAAAGATAAATCCATTCGGCTCTTCCACATCACAATCAACATAACTAACACCCAATGTCATTGCGAGATTTGTAGACACCGTTGTTTTACCAGTTCCTCCTTTTCCACTCAGTATTGCTATATTCATGCCATTCTCCTTGTATTTACCTATTTCATTCCATAATGTGCATTCCCTGCAGCATTAATATCCGAAAGCCCATTTTTTTGAAACATTTCAACTGCTCTGAATACTGGAAGTGCTTCACAGCTATACGCTTTAATTCCGGCTTTTTCTATTAATTCAAATGCATTAGGACCAAGATTGCCGGTAATAATCACTGATACATTCTCTTCTATCACTTGACTTGCCGCTGCTATCCCAGCGCCTCCTCCAGAAGAAACACCATTGTTTCCGATTGCTTTATACTCTCCCGCCTCTGTGTCGTAAATCAAAAAATAATCACACCTACCAAATCTTCTATCCAATAGGCTTTCTTTATTCTGACCTGTTGCTGATACTGCAATTTTCATATTTTACCTCTCTTTCGTTTTTAATCATTTATGGGCATATGCTAATTATTATACTACTATTCATATTGGTTTTTGTCAAATGCCAATTATAAAAAGAACAAAAAAAATTGCCACACCTCAAACTATGTAACAATCTCCCTCATTATCGCTTAGTAATCTCTAGAAATACTTATCTGTGTTCCTCAATATATTGTTCCATTATATCAGCCGCTATACCAACAAGCTCTACACATGGTCTCTTTTTATAGTATTCTGCTGTCCGAAGTTCAGGCACTGGACTATCCTTACCAACATCTAAACCCAACAACTCTCTGCATATAATAGAATGACTCTTCTCTTCAAATTCTTTTGCAAGATATTGAATTCTTTTGTAATGCTCGGTTTTTGAAGTATGATCTTTTGGATCTGTATATCCATATACCATCCCAGCGACCATAAACATTCCGGTTACTGCTCCGCATACCTCCCGTAGTCTTCCCATCCCTGCTCCAAAAGAGGAACTGATTCTTAGCGCCATTTCAAAGTCCATATTACATTCCTCACAAAATGCCATAAACACAGATTGTGAACAATTATAACCCTCTTTAAAATATGCCATTGCATGCTCTGAATGTGTTTTTTCTATCGTTTGTATTTTCGCATTCACTTCCACTATCTCCTCGTTACTTTCTTATTTTTATATTATATTTATTTAATTATTAGCATATGCTCTTAAAATATTGTATCAGAATTATTCTATATGTCAAACATTTTATGACTTGAATTTTCTGACAAGTTTTTCATCCGCATATTTTCCATAATAGGCATCCGATTGCCTGCCCTAATACTAAACTTGGAATTGCTAAATCAATTCATTTTTAGCGTCTCCTTTCATTTCTCCTAATATGATTATAAAATAAATGGATAACTACATAATCCAATCAATCCCGCGACCACCATAATATGGATTGGATTTACTTTCCATTTTCTAAGAATTACAAACGCAATTATAAATATGGATACCGCTACATAATCTATTCCATCGCCAGTGATTGTCACAGCTTTTCCATTCCAGAAAGCTAAAATCATCAGTGCCAATCCTGCTGAACCTATCATAGCTATCACTGCAGGTCTTAAACCATTTAAGATGCCCTGTACCGTATCTAATCCTTTATACTTATAATAAATATATGCAAGGGAAAGCACAATCACGCAGGAGGGAAGTACACACCCTATCGTTGCAACAATTGCACCTTGAATCCCACCGATGCGTATTCCAACAAAGGTAGCAGCATTGATTCCTATCGGACCAGGTGTCATTTGAGATATCGTTATGACATCTGCAAATTCACTCATTGTTAGCCATCCATTCAGATCCACAACTTGATTTTGAATCAATGGCATAGCAGCATAACCACCACCAAAACTAAACAATCCAATTTGAATAAAACTCCAAAACAACTTTAAATACATCATTTTCCTTCACCACTCTTTTTTATATGCTTTGAATAATACATTGCCATTCCACCAATCATCCCACTCGCCAAAATCACAAAAATTACATTAATATGCACGAAAAATGCAGCAATAAAAGAAGATAACATAACCATAATTGGTACTACTTTTCTTTCTTTTATAAGATCAATTCCCATAGTAACTACAACATCAATAATTACTGCTGCAACACCTGCCTGCATTCCTCTGAGTACATATCTAACAATCAGACTATCCCGAAATGCTGTATATGCTGTTGATATCACCGATAATATTAGTAATGGTGGTAAAACAGTCCCTAAAATTGTAATCATTGCCCCTAAAAATCCTGCCAATCTATATCCAACAAGTATTGCGGCATTGACCGCAATCGCACCTGGTGATGCTTGGGCGATTGCCGTTAAATCAAGCATCTCCTTTTCATCTATCCACTTATATTGATCCACAAACTTTTTTCTCATCAATGGAATCATTACAAATCCACCACCAAATGTAAATGCACTTAAATAAAAGGTGGCCGCAAATAACTTAAAATAAAATTTTATATCCTTCTTCATCCTAATGAACCTCCTAGAAATTTAATTATACTGCGTATATTTACATAAATATAATTATATTATGCAATTATTAAGGAATTGTTCATGAACAAAAACAATTCAATATAAATTGTTCTTATTGTACATCGCATAAATATATCCCGCAAAGTGATGATGAATGGTCCATTGCATTGATTGCATTTACGCATGCCGTAAAACCATATGATCAGAAAAAGGGGGTTTTCTTCCCTATGCTGAACTAATCATAAAACGTAATCTTATCGACTATTATCGTTATACGAAAAAATTCAATCCAAAAATACCAACCTACCCAGAAAATTATTAGATCATCATCGTAGATATCTATTAGCGGCAATAGAGATACTTTCCGGAGAGTATCCTATGTTAGCTAAATATATTTCTTGGTTTGTTTTGTTCTTCGTGAATTTAGATTATATTTCACAACGAACGCCTATTTATCAAATAATGATGTGTCATTTATCTATTTTACTAAATATTAACTATATGCTATCATAATATCTAATATTTAAAAATCAAAATTGAAAGCGAGGATTTTTACATGAACGAGTTTCAGAAAAATAATCAGGAACTATTAACGTTGATTGATGAATGGGAACCCAAATTGTTGCAGCTTCCGGAAGCTATGATAGTCCAAAGAAGAAACAGCCAAAACAGGACTATCAAGCAAATTGTCGGGCATATGGTCGATTCAGCTTCCAACAATACTCATAGGATAATACATTTGCAATATCAGACCAGTCCTTTGATTTTTCCCGATTATGCAAACCTCGGCAATAATGACCGATGGATTGCAATACAGAACTACCAGGATGAAAAGTGGCAGGACTTAGTTCAATTATGGAAATATTCCAATCTTCATATTATCCATGTTATAAACAACGTAAATATGGATAAATTGGACTATGAATGGATAAGCGCATTAAATCAAACTGTCTCGCTTAAAACAATGATTATTAATTATTTGCAGCATTTCAAGTTACATTTGAGTGAAATTGACAATCTAATAAATAATAAACCCCTTTAAGCAAAACCAGTCTGGCGAAGAAAGTTGACATCAATATTTCAGATGGAAAAAGATTGTTTTGATAGAAATGAACGATGCAAATCCATTGATTTCATAAAGAACAAAAAGAAAATAACAATAACATATTTAAATCATTACGATAATATTTTGGATTTGTTAATACTTTCAGCAAGCAATTCTATACCCATTTCCATTTTCTCAATGGGTGTATTCCCATAACCAAAGATAAGCATATTGTCATACTCTTCATTTACTTTAGAATATAGAATGTGCTTATCTATTGGGCTGATTTCTATCCCCACCTGTTGAATTTCCTGAAGTAAATTTGAATCAAATTTAACTCCCCAAAATGAACAGACAAAATGAAGTCCTGCTGCAGCTCCAAAAACAGAGACTTTATCTCCAAAATTCTTTTTAAACAACTAATTAAGTGATTACGCTTTTTCTGATAAACTTTCAGCATCTTACGTATATGTAGTTCAAATGCACCGCTTTCAATAAACTGTGCAAGTGTTAGTTGCTCTAACACAGGAGAATGAATATCGGACACAAACTTCGCCTCACACATCCTCTCACACAATTCGTCAGGTAATACCATATAGCCGATACGCATGGCAGGCATTAGTGTTTTGGAAAATGTGCCCACGTAGATGACTCTGTCCGGTGCCAGATAATGCATGGACTCAATTGGATTGCCGTCAAAACGAAATTCACTGTCATAATCATCTTCAACAATATATGCATGATTACGGTTAGCATAGTGAATCAGTTCGATTCTTCTTGAAGCAGTCAAAATAGATCCCATAGGAAACTGATGACTCGGCGTAGTGAATATAAGCTTCGGTGAATCTGACGGAAGCTCTGCTGTGACCATTCCATCCTGATCAAGCCGGATAGGTCGCATCGTCACACCATTATTTTCAAAGGTATGGAGTAGACCATAACTCAGAGGGTTTTCCACCAACACATATTCGTTCTTCGAAATAAGCTGACATAGCAAATTAAAGGATTGTGCTGCGCCATTTGTAATAAGGATGTTCTCTGGGCGTGTATTCGTCCCTCGTACACGATTCAAATACTGAGCCAAGATAACTCTGAGTGAATCATCTCCAAAGGTATTCTGATAATCCATTTGATGCGGTTCAATATCCAACGCAATTTTATGATAAATCTGTGCCCACTTTTTAATCGGGATAAGCGCTAAATCCGGTATACCTGTTCGAAAAGAAACTGAAACTGGAGGCTTAGACAACACAACAGGCTTCTGAGGGATATCGCTTTTGTGCTCTACCTCAGAAATAGCAACTCCTTCACTAATATAAGTTCCAGAACCATTTTTTGAATAGACGTACCCCTCCGCTAGCAGCTGTTCATAACCCTCTATTACAACATTTCGTGCCACATGCAACTCTGCGGAAAGCTCACGAGAGGAAGGAAGCTTCGTGCCTGCAGCAATTTTCCCGCTTACTATAGTTTCTTTGACTGAGCGATAAATTTGCCTTGATAACGACAGCTTATCTTCTCTGTTGAGTTGAATATATATCATGTCATCTCCTTCGTTCAAAGTGGTTCTGTATTTATTTTGTATAATTGGAACTTACCAGAACCACTTGTATGCGGTATATTTTAACATATAAAATTACTACACACAAGGAGGTCTATATGAATATCGTATCGTTTTTTATCTCTTCACTTATCATTATTTTAATGCCCGGTACTGGAGTAATTTATACGATTTCAACCGGTATTGCAAAAGGAAAAAGGGCAAGCATATTTGCTGCCATTGGTTGCACCGTTGGAATTTTACCGCATTTATGCCTAAGTATTGTCTTATCCTCTTTTGTACTCCGTATGGGTAGCCAGGCATTTAATATCGCTAAAATTGCTGGAGCTCTTTACCTGCTGTATCTTGGCATTGGAATGGTAATATCAAAATCAAAACTTAGTTTTGAAAGTTCACAGGGTAATTTAAAAGCCATAGAAAGCGTACGGCAAGGCATTTTGATTAACCTCCTGAATCCAAATCTCACCCTTTTTTTCTTTTCCTTTTTACCACAGTATGTCAGCACAAGTGATAAGAACTATTTTTTACAATCTTTTCTGCTCGGCCTATTCACTATGTTATTGACCCTCATCGTTTTTATCGGTTACGGGATTTTAGCAAGCGGTGCCAAAAAACTAATTGAAAAATCGACACATACAAGCCGCATCCTGCAAAAATGTTTCGGGTTGATCTTTGTCATTTTTGCTTTTCAACTGGGACTTTCTTCAATTTAATTGTTTTCAAACTTTTCTTTCATCTTTTTGGGCGGAACACCAGTTTTTACATTGCGATAGGATATAACTTTACAGCCCTTTTTTTCAATCAACGTTTTAGTACCCTCTTCACTATCTTGCGAGCTACCACCACCGGAGCACAGGAATAGTTCCACTTCTTTACCAGTTGGCAGCTGTTCTACGATGGCATTGAATGCAGGCGCTGGATATCCTGCCCAGACTGGACACCCGATAATGATTCGGTCATAGTCCT